>Ga0196905_1000642_pt1 | contig 13924 bp, 11 predicted proteins | sample CB_VirMetaG_3_FD_169098 | JGI IMG/M metagenome (GOLD analysis project Ga0196905, IMG submission 169098) | Freshwater to marine saline gradient viral communities from Chesapeake Bay - CB_1508_1S Viral MetaG (v3) (version 3) | ecosystem: Environmental > Aquatic > Marine > Coastal | place: USA... | reverse complement strand
CCCATATCTTTATAGCTTTCCAATGAGTAGAGTTAACTGATGAGTGTCCTGATGAGTTCTTAAAGAATATTCCTAAATCTCTAGCTTCAGCTTTAACTTCCATAAGCTCTGTCTTTGTTCTAACTAACACCATCCAAGTATCATCTATGTATTGATTAAAATTAATATGGCTAAGTCTAAAATTATTTGTGTTCACATATCCTCTAGAACCAGTTGAAGTAAATTCTTTTGGCTGTCTAACTTTAATTAAGTTAGTTATATTTTTAGAAAACTTTTGAACCTCACGTGGCATACGTCTAGATTTACGTAACACTTTTACTTTACCTGGAAACTTTAAAAATTCTTCTACACTTGCACCATTCCATTCGTGTATAGCTTGATCATCATCACCAGCAATAAATACCTTTTGAGCTTTACTAGCCATTAGATAAACAAAGTCCCATTGCAAAGGTGTTAAGTCCTGTGCTTCATCTACTATGAAATAATCTAATCCAAATGAATAATCATTTAATAAAAAGTTCTCAATCATATCTGTGTAATCCATAAATAAATTCTCTTTAAACTTTACCCAGTTAGATACGATATCAACCAAGTCTCCCCAATGCTTTGTCTTCTTTAAAGAGTTATCTTCATCATAAGCTTGTTTCAATGAAATTTTACAGTTCCTTGCTCTTTCATATAATTCAATAGGATAGTTTTGTATTTCGATTTTACCATCTTCACCTTGTCCTATTTGTAAATTAACTTCTTCTCCTCTTTCTAAATAACTAAAGGATGCTAAATGTTTACGAGGATCTATAATCTCTAATGCTGAATCTCTTGTTCTTGATAAACACATTGCGTGTATTGTTTTAAATAATTCAAAAGAATCTTCTTTGTATTTACCTGGAAAAGCTTTTAATACACGATCCATACCTTCTTTAGCAGCAGCTCTAGTATAAGAACAGTAACCAATATACTCAGGAACCTTATGTAGCTTACCTACACCATACTTAACAATGTTAAGTAAAGTCCAAGTCTTACCTGTACCTGGAGGGCCATATATCTTCCAAGTCTTATCTGCTATTTGTTTTAATGCGTCAGGATCATTACGAATGCTATCTGCTGCATTAGGTTTATTAGTTTGTACTAAATTCATTATCACCTATTTGTTGTTTAAATTTATTTATCTCTTTTGTATTATCTCTACCTTTTATGTCATCTAAAATAATAGAGGAGTAACATCGTTTGCTATATCCTTGATATCCTTTATGTAGTTGAATAATTCTTTTACTTGCATCTTTCTTTTCAGGATATTTAATTTTTTCTTCTTCACACATCCTAGCTAACATCTCTCCTAATGTAGTTTCATAAGATTTATTGTATTTAGATTTAGCATAATGTTTAAATGAAGTTGCATTCCAAAAATGTCTTTTTAACTTGTCACATTTATAAACATAACCATAATCAATTTGTGTAATATCGTTAGCTCCTTTTTTCTCGTCAATGAATGCGTGAAGTATTGTGCTAAATTCAGATAATCTTTCCTCACCTTCATTATAAGAATCAATAACTTTCATAGTCTCAAACCATTTATCTTTCATTTCAGTAAACTCATCTGCCTCAACCCAAGTCCATTTGATTTGTTCTTCCCAACATCTTTTGGCTATTTGATTCTGTGTCCATAGCTGATCAGTAGTCATTGATATGATTACTTCATCACCTTTTTCATTGACCATTGTAAGTAAATGTCTTCTAGGATTAGTCATAAGCATTCTGTAATCGGTAACCATTACAGTTCTTTCCACAAGACCAAGCTTACGAGTTCTACAACCTACCTTATCACATCTACCTAAGTCAGCAATCTGTCTGCAATTATTTCTAACATACCAAATATCCTCTTCATCTTTTTGATCTGCCTTATCTCTCTTTTTCATAACCTGAGATACTTTTTTAGCAAATTGATTCTTGTCAAAACCTTCTTCTGTTGCAAAAAACTTAGTTACAAAGTTATCCATCTCTTCTCTAACCTTGTCTTCGTTATCTCCGTGCATCTTTCTAGCTACACAACCAAACTGTAACAAAGCCTTGTCTCTTTCACCTTCATAAACTTTATTCTCAAAATAATAATCCATACAAGGCGGATAGTCTGAAACTTTTTTAATACCAATAGATTCTAGTTCTTTTAAGGTAACTTTAGTAATCTTCATTGTTAAAAATTCCTCTAAAGGTATTAAGTCTTTAATATTGTAATTTCTTATTGCCCAACGTTTTGTTGTTTCGTCTTTGTAATTAAAATAAGGTGTGTTGATTTGATTACCTGTACCATCAGCATTTAATTTAGTTTGTACAGGAAATATGTCTATTGTACTTTTTGGTCTTCCTAGTTTTAATGATAATGCAGTTAATCTTCTTTTAACTTCATTAGCTGGTGCTGAACCATCTATAAATAAATATGCGTGCACACCTCCCGACTTTGATCTAAATGGTACAAAAGGTAAGTTCCAAGATCTAATCTTGTCTAATACTTCATTAGCCTCTTCTTCTGATTTAATTTTATCTACGTCAATAACACCAAAGCTTACAGTGTTATCTTCTCTAATTGGTACAATACCAATGGATTGTACACCTTCAATATGGTCTTTAAAGATTGGCTCTTCATTGCCATCAGCAGGAAAGGATTCCCAATTGTAAACTCCCTCAACCTTACCGTCGGCACGCTTCAAGCCCGAAGGCTTGAAGGTACCGTATTTTCTTTTAGAACCATCGAACAGTTCTGAAAATCTACTTAGATCCATAGATTAGTATGGATTATTCTGAGTAGTTGCAGATTGTGTTGGCTCCTCTTCTCCGTGCTGTACTTTTACTTCACCTTGTTTACAAGTGTTGTAAAAATCTTGAGCGGATTTAAGTAAAGTTGGATTGTTTACATTTGAATCAAACTCAACATCCCACCCATACCAAGAACCTAAATTGTTCTTTTCAAGAGTAGTTTTTAATCTATAAATTTGAGCAAATGATGGTGGTTGAAAGAAACCATTTTTGCCTTTAACTCTTTGAGTCATAATCATCGAGTTCCATTTTCTAGATTTTTTTCTCTGAGTAGCTTTCATTGTAATTAAAGCTGTCTCAGTAGCTTGATCGTTATCATCAACCAAAACTACATAATGAGAAGCCGTCTCTTCAATATAATTACCGTTTGGTAATCTATCTTTTTTATCAGGCCCTCTAGTAGTTTTTGATAATATGTCAGATGTAGAATCATAGATAGCTATTGGAGCTCCTGATCCTTCTTGACCTCTATCTCTCCACTCTAGATACTCTAACTTATAAAAACAAGGAACAACTCTTATTCCTTTTTTTCCATCATAGAGTTGATCTGAGACAGAGTTATAAATCTGACCAGCTTTGGCTTCTTCGATAAATCTCGAATCACCAGCAGTTACCTGCGGAGATAATTGAGATAGTATCTTTAAGAACGGTAGTGCCAAATCTCTTTGACCTACATTCTCGACACCTAAACCTGCAAGATTTTCTAGTTGAGTTACATCTAGTGTTGCTACACTAGAAGATTGTTTTGTAGCGACTGCGTTTGTCGTTTGCGTTTGTGCTTTAGACATTTTTCCTCCTACGTTGTTAGTTTTGTTTTGTTCGCTATATATACGCCGAATAAATCGGATGGAACAGATCGACCTTGTGTGATTTCGTCTTTAACGAAAGCCTTTAAAGTCATCGGCTCTACCTTTTCGACTTGGTTAACATTATGCCCTTTTTGTCGAAGTTCGTCAACAAGATTTTTAGCCTCGTTATCTTGGCTTCTACCAAATGTAAGGGTAATGTTATTCTTGATTAGATCCCCGTGACCGTTGTCCCTGAGCCATTGAAATGCCTCCTGTACACGTTCTGAGGGAATCTTTGCTGCATAGAAAGGTTTGATCTCTATTTTTTGACCATCTTTCAATGTCAGCTTACTATATCCTAACTCACTCATTTTGTTAGGAATACGATCTTCGGACAGTTCACGTTCTTTTTCTTTAATCGTTTTTAACTGTTCCTCTAGATTAGCAATCATTTCTTGTTGCTCTAGTAAGTCCTTACAAAGTGAAGATAGGGATGATAGTTCTTTATCGTCAACCGTCATTGTGGTTGATATTGCTTCTAGATCCATAGATCCTCCTTTTTTAAGTTGATTCGTTTTTAAATTAATGTATAGATTTTGTCAAATGAAAAAATATAACTTTAAAACAAAACCTTTTGACCATCAGCGTAAAGCATTAGATTTATCTTGGAATAAAAATAACTATGCTTTGTTTATGGAGATGGGCACAGGTAAAACTAAAGTTGCCATAGATAATATGGGAATACTAAAGGAACAAAATGAAATTGATCTTGCAATTATTATTGCACCTAAATCAGTTTATATGAATTGGAAGACTGAAATTGAAACTCATTTATCAGATGAAGTTCAATATGAAATGTTTTGTTGGCCTAAGATAAAAGATTTATCTACTGATTTTTTATTACAAAATAAACTAGGAATCATTTTAATGAACGTAGAGGCTTTGTCTCACAAAAGCGGTGTAGATTTTTTAAAGAAGATTATGATTCGTTTTAGAAATACAATGGTTATATTAGATGAAAGTACGACAATAAAAAACAGAACAGCAGCACGTACAAAGAATATTTTAAAAGTATGCCTACAATCCAAGTACAAGAGAGTACTAACAGGATCACCAGTAACAAAATCTCCATTGGATCTATATACTCAATGCGAGTTCTTAAGTCCAGCCCTGCTTGGTTTTAATAATTACTTTACGTTTAGAGCACGTTATGCAGTTATGGATCAGATAAGAATAGGTAATGATCGTTACATACACGCTCCTAAATATTATATTAATTTAGATGAGCTTGATGCTAAGTTAAAAGCTTTCTCATACAGAGTTCGTAAAGACGATTGTTTAGACTTACCTGACAAGATACGCTTACAGCACGAAGTAGAATTAACTAAAGAACAGAAACAGACATATCACGAATTAAAAGAACGTGCCTTAGCTGTCATCAATGATGATACCGTTAGTTATAATAATAAACTTACTGAATTACTTCGTCTTCACCAAGTTACTTGTGGGTTTGTTAAAGATGATGCTGGTAACATTCACGAATTTAAAGATTGTCCTAAAATGGAAGAGCTATTAGAGATTATAGAAAATACAGATGCTAAGGTTATTATCTGGGCTAACTACGTGTATAATATTAAAAAAATTATGCAAACGTTGGAGGATAAATATGGGAAAAACTCTACTGTGGCTATATACGGTGAGATTACTACAGCTGATCGTCAAACAGCCGTCAAACGTTTTCAAGAAGATCCTCAATGTCGTTTTTTTGTTGGCAATCCTTCCACTGGTGGTTTTGGTCTTACTCTTACCGCAGCTTCTTATGTGGTATACTTTAGTAACAATTTCAATTTGGAAATCAGACAACAAAGTGAAGACAGGGCTCATCGAATCGGCCAAAAACGGAATGTCACTTATATTGATCTTGTTGCACAAAAAACCATAGACAAACACATTTTAAAAGCTTTACAAGGTAAAGTTAAATTATCTGCTGAGACTTTAGGTGAAACTGTTAAAGCTTGGCTCTGTTAAATTGTTCTACTCTTTGAATCCACTTATCTTTGTATCTTTTTAAATCGTCTTTATCTAAAATAAATTCTTGATAGACTAAATCTTTTGTACAGATAGCTATTAAACCTTTATCAATTGGCCCGTAATTCTTTTCGTGTGCTAAGGCATATGCTGCAATCTGATAATAATAATCTTCTACGTAGTTTCTTTGTTTTAATTTATTTGATTGTTTAAAGTCTATGATGGTTGGCTTACCTCCGTGTATACCAATTAAGTCTGTTGCACCTGCATATAGTTCTTCATAGTGTAATGATACTTCGTTACCATATATGATTTCTAAAGCTTGCATATTCTCTATGATTTTATGTGCCATCAATCTAGCTTTGGCACCTTCTTCAGATAAGTTAAAATAACCTTGACCATTAATGTATTGTTCTAATACATAATGCATTTCAGTTCCTCTTCTAGCAGCATCAATAGTAGTTTTTCTAGCTGCTTCATCTCCTATTCTATCTCTCCATCTTCTAAGAGAATCAATATCTTCTTGGGATTTAGTTGCTGATAGTATTGTTGTAACGCTAGGTATTTTTTTATTATCTACGTTATATGTTCGTTGTCCGTTTTCCTCTTGTCTTGAAAACTTCTTATACTGATATTTATTCCTGTTCCAGGCAAAATCATCAACGGTAAAACTATTATCATTTCTAATAATTCTCATAAAAACAAGGGGTACCCTAGTATCGGAAAGATGTCAAACGGTTAATTCTGAGGCCTCTCAGGAGGTTTTTTAAAAGCCAACAAAGGCTTTAGAAGCAAAAAATGCTAGTCCAGCTATAATAAGACCTAATATCCAATCTAACTTTTTAACTGTCTTTTCAATATGTTCGTGTGTTTGTTCTTGTTGTTTTTTAATATGGTATAGTTCTCTCTTTACACCTGTAACGTGTCCTTGAAGAGTTATAATATGTTCTCTAGTATTTCTAGGCTCCATTGAATTCATCTTCCTTGTTATATTTTTCAAAGTCTTTGCATTCCTGACAAGTACATTTTTTACATTCAATTGTCTTGATGCCATTAACTTCATCAGTTAGTTTTTCTCCACAATGAGCTTCATTACCACAGCTATTACATAGCATTGTTAGTAGTGCCTCCTTGACCAGCAATCATTTGTCCAGTTACATCAAATGGAAATAAGGTTTCAAATTTTTGTTGTTTAATTTGTGGTGCTTCAGGTGCTGCTGGAGCTTGCAATGTTGGTATTTGATTTATACCTGGAATAGTAGTTTGTTGTCCTTGTTGTTCTGCTTCAGGTGATGGTTGTATACCATAGTCAACATTAACTGCTTGAATGGCTTGGTTCTCTCCTATATTAAAGCCATCTGCAAATCCTGTAGCTTCAACTAATAAAGATGTAGGAATTTGTTTTTCCATTTCTCTTTCAGGAGCAATTCGTTCTCTTTCTTCTTTTGGAAGACTGTCAAAATTAAATCCTTTTTTAGGTATGGTCATTGGTATATTAGATAATCTGTCAATGATCTCTTGTGGGTCAATACTGTTAGGATCTACTTTAGGTAAATCTGCATCTTCTTCTGCCATATAGTTTGCAAATCTAGCAAAAGCTCTAGCTTTCGTTTCACCAATCGTTACAGGTACACCAACAAAACGTTTTACACCAACATCTTTTTTAGCAAAAGCTAATCTTTCTGCTGGTGATAATACATCCATCATACGTCTTAATGCTTCAGGATCAGTTAATACTTTACCAATTTTTCTTGATGCATATAAGAAAACTAATGGAGCTAATGGATTAGCAGCAAACATACCACCTCCCATAACAACTCCTCCTAATAAACCTGCTCCTCCAGATAAAGTTAATCTTCTTTGTAAGAATGCTGATGTTTCAGAAATAGGTACATCTGATAATGCTTTTGTATAGTTAATAAATTTTTCTAAATTGTCTAAAGCTTGAGCACCTTTCATACCACCACCGTAAGCTTGTATCATCATTCGTCTAGCTTCTTGACCTGCAGGGCCATCAAATCCTAATGCTGCTCTAAATTTATCTGCACTAAACTCTGCAAAGTCTCCTTTACCAAATGTTATTTGAATGGATTCATCTGCTTGTCCCGATAATACATCTTTAACAGTTACGTTTCTTGCAGCATATAAATCTCTCATTCCTCCTTGTTCTAGTACATCGTCTACCATTGAATGAGTTTTAGGTTTAGCTGTCTGCATTTGTTTTAATAAATCAAAAGCACTTCCTGTTTTTAAACTTTCTTCACTAAATGATTTTAAGTATGCATCGTAGATGTGTCTGCTAAATGCTCTGTTAAACATTTCTTTACCTGCTTTAGATGTATTGTAACCATAAAAATGTTTAAGTTCTTCTATAGATCCAGGATTTCCAGATTTAAATGCAGCCTTTTCAATTGATGTAAATACTTGTTCCATTGGAATAGATTCTCTACCACCTATGCCGTATAACTGTTTGTTCGTAAATAAAGATTTATCTCCAGCTTTAATAGCTGCTGCTACAGCACTCTTTTCATATGGTTTTAAAAATTGATTAAATTTAGTATTAGCTAATTTTAATTGTTGATTTAATCCTGATACTCTTTCTAAAGCATTATTTAAATACCTGTCAGCTGCTACTTGACCACCTTCTGCGAATGCTTTTTCATATTCTGCTTTAACTACAGTATCTCCTAGTAATACGTTCTTGTCTAATTTTGCTGCTGAGGTTGCAAAGTCCATATCAAATCCATCTTTAATTTTAAATATTGATTTTCTTGCATCAAAGAAATTTGTTTTCTCTATTGCTCTTGTGGCTAGTCTTTGTAATCCTGCAAACTCTTTAGCAGTCATTTGTATATCATTTTTAGCATAAGCTAAATAACCCATAAGTTGTACTAATGGATCATTGTTATCTGATAGTTCTTCAAATACCATTTTTTTATAGTCTGCAAATTTAACAGCATTATCACCAGCATCTGACATAGCTCTTAGTCTAGGTATCTGCTGTGACCATTCATCCATAAATTCTTTTGCCGCTGCCTGAGCTTTGTCTAATTTAATGAATTGAGGATTACCTACATCATCAACGTGTCTCATAAAATCTGTATAGCCATCAGATATTAAGTTTGCATATCTAGTAAATTGTTTTTTAAACTGCTCCATAGAAGCTACAGATAATGCACTTGTTCTTGTAATAGGTGCTAGTCCTGCTAAATCATTTAAGAATGCTTTACCATATTTTAATTCAGCTTCTCTTAATGCTTGGTCTCCAATTTTAGATACAAATGGAAATACCCCAACTGTTTTAAAATATGATTGACCAATACCAGCTAAAGGGCCGTCTTTCATAGCTGCTAATAATGGAATAGGTAATCCTTTGTCATAAGCAAATTGTGCTAATTCTAACGCCTTATCTCCTTTTAAACCAAATAATGATTTAACTCCCTTAGCAAAACCCCCAGCTATAGGTAATAAGGCAGAAGCTCCTGCACCCCAATATAAAGAGTTCTTAGCCGCTTCTAACATTGCTGCTCCTGTATCAGATTGAACATCTTGATCTTTTAAGTTAGCTAAATCTTGATTAATAGCTATTGCTAAATCTTTACCAAAGTTTCTGTTAACTAAGTCATAAGCCCCTGTACCAAGCCCAGCTCCAACTGCACCACCTAGTACAGACTGTACCTCAGTTGCAATTAATGGTTTTATTCTTGCACTTGTTGCAACGTCTGCAGCTTTAGCCGCACCCGTAAGTATACCTCTAGTAAATTTAAATGCTTTACCGATCTTAGGTATCTTTTCTAAGTATCTAGATAGTTCAATTGCTTTTTGAGTAAACAATTTACTTTGAGCAGATTTAGGTAATTTTAAAGAGTTAATTAAAACATCTTTGTTTCTAATGTAAGGCAACAGAGAACCTGCAGTATCTCCTACTAGTTCTGCTCCTGGTCTTGTTGGAATTAGTCCTGTAAGCTCTCCTTGAAATATAGATTTATCTTCTAAAGCTACTGCTAATGGATTTTTTGCAAATTCTTTTTCTTTAACTAATGTTTCTTCTGTAGCATTAAAGTTCTGTATGATTTCATTCATACGTGGGCCTTTTAAAGTGCCTTCTTTAATTAAATCGTCAATTATTCCTAATTGTTGAGAATTATATTCTCTTGGATTTAAAGAGTTAGTATCTAACTTTTGTTGTAAAGACTCTAAAGGAGTTTGTTCAGCCATTATTTAATTCCTTCACTTTGTAACAAAGTATTAATATCAGGTATCTTCTTACCTTCAGTTATAGATTTTCTTTGTTGCTCTTCTAAACCTTGAGTTAACCAACCTAAACCAACTTTGCCTCCTAATGAACCATAAACGTTAGTTGCAAGGAATAAGTCTGAGTAACCTGAACCTCTTAATTGACTAGTAAACGTAGTACGTTTTTTATCTAGATAGCCTGAGATTTCTCTTAATTCAGCTTTAATCATATCACCACCTTTTGAAAAAGCTAATATATTTGTAATTTTACCAATAAATTCTAAGTCTCTGTTTGTTAATCGATCTTCTGTTTTAAATGCATTTGCTAAGAAGTATTTTAATGTTTCAGCTTTAACTCCGTTAGCTGCTAATATCTCAGCTGTTTTTGGATCTGCTTTTAATTTATTAAAGAGAACTTGAGAGTCCTTGTCGTATCTTTTTAAAGCGTTATCTACAGTTGTTATTGATTTATTACCTTTTTCATCAATTACTTCAATTTTATCTGATCCTTTTAATTCTCTACCTTCTTCATCATAAATTTTATTAAAGTCTACATTTTTAGGAACATCTCTTAATGCACCAGCTACTCCAGCAAGTCTATTACCAAAGTATTTAATATATCCTGATGTACCAAGAGTAGAATCATCTTGTTTTAATAACCCATCAACAATAGCAGAACCAGCCAAGTTATCTCCAAATTTTGCAAGTATTTCTAATTGTTTTGTTCCAATAACTTTATCTCTTTGAGTGAAGAGACCTGTTTGAGAAGGATCTACATAAGTTTTTCTACCTGTATTATCATAATAATAAACCTCAGTAGGTTTTTTAGCGTCTCTAAATGCATCTATATAAAGCAATCCACCTTTACCATCTGGTATTGGAATAGTTCCTGAATCTTCTGCTCGATCTGCAGCTTTTGATAATGTTTGTTTATATAGTTCATTTGCAAATTCTTGTTCTTTTAATTTATAAGCAGCTAATACATCTACTGCAGGGTTTAGAGCTGCTCCTAATACTTCTCCAAAATTTCCTTTTCCTGTTAATAATCCAGCAGCAAGTTTTAACATAAACATATTTCCAGCATCTGTTCTTGCAAAATTACCAAGTTTATCTAAGAATCCTAATTCAGCTTCTTTTTTTGGTTTTGAAGTATTTTTTTTATTAATAACTTCATTTTTTTTATCCTCAATACCACCAGCTATATTAGTACTTACGCCTGTATTATCTTTAACTCCTGAATTATCTCCTGATCCTCCTGTAAGAGATGCTTGTTGTCCTCCTGGAGGTGTTCCTGTTCCACCTGTCCCTTGTCCCATATCCGTTGTGCCTGAAGGTATCTCACCTGTAGTTGCTAAATCAGAACCAGACATTGCACTAGCTGCAGCTGCTGGAGTTGCTTGATTTTCTAATGCAGTTTGTTGTTGAAAGTTCATCATATCATCAGGAGACATAGGCGTGAATATTTCTCTACCTTCTGGTGAATTCATATATCTATCTTGTTTAGCAAAATCAGATTCTACATCCACATATATTTTTTTCTCTGGGTCATAAACTTTTTTAGGTTGTCTTAAATATTGATCAAGTTTGTACATACCATATGGTACGGCAGCTGCTGCTGTTATACCAACACCTATTGGAGACATCATTGCTCTTGTTCCTAATGCTCTTACACTTGCAGGCAAACCTGCTGCTCTAAGACCGTAACCAATTGTGCTTCTAACTGCTCCTGGTTTTGATGTTAATGCTTTACCCGCTGCTCTAGCACCTTCAGAACCTAAATAAGCTAATGTAGATGCTTCTCCTAAACCAACTTCTTCTAAACCTTTTTCAACAGCTAAAGCTGGAGCTATTACAGCTGGATTAACTAAAGATTTAAGTCCTCTAGCTCCTTTAAGATATGTTTCTTTTTTAGTTAAAGCAGAACCAATGTTTTTTAGACTTTGAATATTTTTTGAATAACCCTCTGGTGAAACAAATCTTTCTGCAATATCAAAAAATTTGTTACTTATTCTAGTTCCCATTGATGGTTTGTATTCAATTTGTAATGGAGTAGTTCTTTCTGTACCTATGATTTGTCCTGCAGCATTAACAAAATATCTCACACCATCTTTTTCAAATACTTGTGTTGGTGCAGTGTAAGCAGGATTTCTAGAAGCTACTGCTGTTGATACTCCAAACTCAGGAGCACCTACTTGATAGCTTCTTGGTTTTAAAGCACCTGATCTAAGTGCTGTGTGCCTGAACATCTTTCTGTGTAGTACTGGATCGTCCATTCAGGCCTCCTATTTGTTTGGTGGGTTTATAATGGTTTTAGGCTGCGATGCTGCATAAGCTTGATAAGCAGCAATACCTGTACCTACTGTTTGAGCTAATGGGTTAACTGTTGGTGTTGTAGCCGCAGTAATACCTGACTGTGAAGTAGGGCCAGCTGCGTAAATGTTTTTAATAAACTCTGCTCTTTGGAACGGTTCATAAGCTCTTTGTAATTCTGTAGCTCTTTGAGCGTCTAAAGCTTGTTGTGCTAATTGTTGTTGTATGCCTCCTGCTTGTAACATACTTTGAATGTCAGCTTGTTGCATAGCCTGTTGTTGCATACCTGCTGCACCTAAAGCTTGTCCTGCAGCTAACTGTTGTGATTGAGCATTTTGTGCTGCTGTTAATGCCGATTGGAATCCTGCAGCTTGTGCTTGTCCAACCATACCTAATCTAGCTCTTTCAGATTCTGCTAATTGTACACCTTCTCTACCACCACCAAATGCACCAGCTTGAACAGCTTGTTGTGCAACTTGATTTCTTTGTTGAGCCGCTTGTCTATTAATTTCATCAATTACATATGATTGATATGGATTAAAGAATTGAGATATTTGTGGGCCAGCTGCAGCTTGTTGTAAAGAAGCAATACCAGCTTGTTGTGCCGCTGTTCCTATTCCAGTTTGACCAGCTTGTTGAAACGCACCTGTTTGTAATGCTGTAGGTTGTGCAACTTGAAATGCTGGAATGTTAACAGGTTGTTGGCCTAACTGTAGACCAATATCCATTAATCCTAATTTTCTTTCTTCAATACCTGGAGCTTCTCTAATAATTTGAGTTTGTACCGCTGGAGCCGATCCTCCGCCACCGCCTCCTGATCCGCCACCAAAGTATTGTCTTAATCCTGTAGCTTCGTTAATTGTTCCTGCACCACCGTGTTTCTTTAGTAGTTCTGCTTCTGCTTTATTAATATGTGCAAGTTCAGTATCTCCGTTAATACCTTTACCAGAGATTTCTTTATATAATTTTTTAAATAGTTTTATTTTAGCTTTTAAATTCATAATTTTTTTTCTATTTGGACGTGCGTTTTAACAAATCCTTTATGCTTGAGAATCCTTTCCCAACCAGGTCTTGCAAACACTTCCATTTTTTTACAATCGTTTTCTTTAGCCCACTTACAGATTTCATCCATATAGTCGACCCAACGTTCATAATCTTCGCCAGTTGTGATCCTAAGATCGCAAACCCTGTAGTTAGGGTATTGTCTAACTTCTGTAACGCAAACACAAATAACTTTGTTGTTTTCGCCCACAGCCATCCAAAGCTGCATTGTACCTTTTTCCAAAAAGTCCAGAATATGTTCTGCACTAAATCCATCATTTGTTTTACACGCCTCCTCAATAAAAGATTTAGCTAAAGGCCAGACCTTCCTAACTTCCTCTTTACGAAAGTTGACTAGCTCTGTTTGCATTTAACAAATCAAAAATCCTTTTAAATTTAGCTTGTTGGTCATAGAAATACTTAGCACCTTTTTTTCTCATATCTTTCATATTTTTAGGATTAGCACCTGCTAGTATTCCTGCTCCTAACACGCCATCAGCTCTAGTTACAAATTCACCATCTGCAAGTTGAGCTAAAACTGTATCTTCATCTTTATCTGCCATTGAAGACATATCAACTATATGACCATTTGCTCTAACATAATTGTTAGCATCGTTTTCATCGTGAGTCATTTTACTAGGAAGAACTTGTCCTCCTTCGTTATATTTTTTAATTCCTTTTAATGTAGCTAATCCACCTTCTTTAGCTGT
>Ga0196905_1000640_pt1 | contig 13927 bp, 14 predicted proteins | sample CB_VirMetaG_3_FD_169098 | JGI IMG/M metagenome (GOLD analysis project Ga0196905, IMG submission 169098) | Freshwater to marine saline gradient viral communities from Chesapeake Bay - CB_1508_1S Viral MetaG (v3) (version 3) | ecosystem: Environmental > Aquatic > Marine > Coastal | place: USA... | reverse complement strand
TATTCTTTTTCACTTATTATTTCTAGTTCTACAGCATCTACTTTAGCACATTTATACAATAAGTCAACCGATTCCATCAATTTGGCATAGGTTTTTTCCCACCAATAAACTGTATGTTCCATATTGTTTTTTGTAACCGTGATCTTATAGTATACATCACTCATCTTGCTAACTCCTCAAATGCAAACGCACCTTTAATGATCTGTCTGTCTTCTTTGTTTTCAAATGCATAAAATCCACCTGAATTATAATACCATCCTGTGGCATGTTTTTTAACAATATCTTCTAGATGTTTTTCTTGTTCACCTTTCATAACCCATGGTATATCTACCACATGATACTTACCTTTGTAATTATAAAATTCTCTTTGTGTTAGTTTTTTAGATTTCATCCATGGCCTTTTGTATTTGTTTATAATATACGTCAAACTGTTCTGCATCTGCTTTATTTAGATAAGACATTGACCAAAACATAGGATATCCATTTACTCCACCAGGACAAGCATCTTTCATGTAAGAATAAAACATATATGGCCTATCTTGATACACACCTTGCATCATATCTGGTCCCATTAACATCAGTGGCATAAACACTGTAGATACCATGTCTGGTTCACTTATTTGAAAACTTGTAAACACTTCTCCTCTATGACAACCTTTGGCTAGTTCTTTTAGCAGTTCTTTGGATCGTGGAACATAAGTGTTCTTCTTTTTCTTTTTAACTGTGTATTCTTTTATTTCTTTTAGACTATTAGTTTGTGTCATGTGTTTTTTTGTTTTTGTATATTCCTTTTAGACCACAGGCTCTAATACATTTACGTAGGTGTGCAGGGTGTGAAGCATACCATCTAGATTTAAGTGTTTGATAAAATTCTGTTTGTAGTATATCATCTATTGAATGTTTGTTAAGATCGTTAAAATCTCTGTCTGTGGTTTGTGTGATTTGTTCATACATGTGAATCGAATCACCATATAAAAAACAACAGGGCCACAGTGTCATATCTGATGCTACAAATGCCTCTGGTTCTTCGTAGTGTTGACAAGCAATAGTTGATACAATTTCATCTACTACTTTAGGATCTTTAGATGTGTAAATTTCTTTTAGTTTATCCAAATCGTTATGTGGTAATTTTTTAGAATTGTTTAGTTTAACTTCTTCTGCTTTTCTTGGTTTGTGTTTTCTATCTTTATTAAATTCATTACGACCACTGGTTCTTCTAATGAATCGCATACCTAATTCTTGTGCTAGTGCTTTAGCAGATTCATAGTCATCTTCATTGTGATCAAATGGTATAAACACCCAATTGGCTTTGCCACCTGCACTCATATATGCTCTCATGTTTCTTTCAAGTGTAGCCCAATTAACATTTACCCTATAGATGTGGTTTGTGTCTTTGAATCCATCAACACTGAAATCAACATATAAATTTTCAACCTGTGCTAGACGTTGCCACCATTGTTCATTGTTATACCCACCGTTGGTACTCATATTGATATTACCGCCCTGTGAAGAAAGATATTCACAGATTTCTAGGCATTCTGCATTGATAATTGGATCACCTAGTACTCCACACAGTTTAAATTCTTTGCCTTCACATGCTTCACGTGTGGAAAAAATATGTTTGATATTTGCTAATGTAAGTTCTTTGTTACCTCGCAATGGTAGTCCCATTTCTGTTCTAGCACATAGTGGACATTCTGCATTACAATTAGCAGTGATTTCTAACTCATATTTTTTTATATCTTGCTCAATCATCTGATAATTCTGTTTCTCCCACATAACATTCTGGTGGTTGTGTATATTGTGATAACAATGTAGAATCATATTCATATTTGGTATTACAATATAAACAAACCTTATAGTCTAAATCTCCCATTGTCAAATAAACATGTGGATGATCATTTGGTGGTGTACAACCTATACAAACAAAACTTTTGCTACCAATTTTGATTGATGGTACTCCTATATCATTTTTGTATTTTGGTGTTGTTTTTGTAGACATATTAGTGTATTGTTTTGTTATTTTTTAATATTCCAAATTTACTCATATTTACATACAATTTGTTTTTAGTTTTTTTCCAAAAATCTAATGCCCATGCATCTGTTGAATTATTAATTGCTTTGTCGCAATTTGCTAAAAGTCTATTGTACATTTTTTTTAATTTTTGCTTACTCATTTATAGATATTGTTTACTTCAACTGACATTTTATCAATTTGTTTAAGAATTTTTTCACATGCATTATTAAATAAATCAAACATTAATGGTTCTATATTTTTATCAATATCTAATTTAATATTTAAAATTTTTTCTACTTCCCATATTTGTTTATCTTGATGAGCTTTATAAAAAATATTATAACTAAAATCAATTAGTTCATCTGTAGAATATATAACTAGATATAAATTTTGTTTACTTTCATCTAAAAAATTAAATCCAACCGAACCAGCATTTGACCACTTTGTATTGTAATCAAACTTTTGTCTTTCTTGTTTATCTATTTTTTCAAGATTACGATCTTGAGTTGTAAAAATAAAATGACGAATATTATCCCATTTTTTATCTGGAAACTTTAAACTTTTTATTTTAAAACAAACTAGTGTATTTGACATAATAATACTTATCTTTTATTTTAGGGCGGGGAACTGATCTACATTTTAAGAGCAGAGAGAGGCAGATCTAGTCCCCCTAACGGCGTTCTAAACGTCTACGATTAGTTTGCCGTATCTCTTATAAAACTCCTTGAAGCTCACGAGCTCCTTAGGGGAAAACGGTAGTTGATGATTTTTCAGTGCAATTCTGGCACCCAATACTACCATTTCAGTTTCAAAATTGTCCATCATGTACTGCAAGAAACAGTCTGCCATTTTGTGCCAAGACGCCATCTTCTTGTTCTTCTGCGCCTTTTCACATTCGTCTTTTAGTTCATAACACAATGAAGTAATCAACGAGTACATAGCACTCACTTCTTTTGTATCCAGTTTCTTAACCTTACCAGTCAAAATATCTGTTGGGTTAGGAAGTTTACCTGCTACATCTCTGTGAGCATTAAATTTCACTGCAAGACCTTCACCCACTGCACCTGTGATGATGTCTGTGAGTTGTGATCCTTTTAGATTGCTTGATTCTAACATATCACTTACAAATGACCAACTTCTTGGTGTAGCAAATGCTCTTGAAGAACTTCTAGGATCAAAGTCATACAAGTCATTCTTAGCAAATGTCAAGTAACCAACCACATCAGGGTGGATACTATTTTTAGTTGCCCAATCTTGCCAGTCTTCAAAGTTAACTGCCATTTCAATGTGTAACATTCTGTTAGCCAGTGGTGAAGGCATTCTGTAGGTAACACCTCTATCACTTTCTCTGTTACCTGCCGCCACAATTGATACACCTTCAGGCAATACATAAGTACCAATTCTTCTGTTGAGAATAAGTTGATACGCCGCCGCTTGTACACTTTGTGGAGCCGCATTAATTTCATCTAAAAACAGTATAGATGTGTCTTTAGGATCGCTTGGAAGATCAACAGGTGGAGCCCAATCCATTTTGTTTTCTTTAGAATTAAAGAATGGAATACCTCTCAAGTCTGTTGGTTCTAACAATAGCAATCTCAAATCAATAACATTTCTATTTGTGTCTTTACCAATTTGTTCAATAATTTCTGATTTACCAATGCCTGGAGGACCCCATAACATAACAGGTCTCTTAGCATCTATACAAGCAAGTACCTCAGTCATTACATCACTGGGTCTTACTGTTCTAGCGTCTGTAGTTGTTGTTTTAACCATCTTAACCTCTCTCTTTGTTAATTGTTTATTAATATAATAATAGCACCATATGTATATCTGTCAACCAGAAAAATGGCCTAAAAAAGTCAATAAAATCAAGGCTTTTGGAAAAAAATTAAAAAATTATTCAAAATCCGGTGAATAATCTTGAGTATTTACAGTGACATTTCGTGACCAAAGCTCAACATCACCATCAATTAGTTTGAGATCTACGGCATCTTTTTCGTTGAATACTACAATCTTCTTGTTGTCTATGTAGTAGGGAAGAAGCATTTCTTTTTCAAGATTGTAAATGTGAATTGTTTTTACACTAAAAGGCTGTTTTACCTTTATCACATATGAAGGAAAATACTGTTCAAATATCTGTACACCAATTTTGGTTAATCGCAGTGAGTTATCACTTAAACGACTCACAAACATATTGAGAATCTGTGCTTCTGTTATGCCTTTAGATTTGACATAATCAACAACTATTCGTTTATTCTGGTTGATACGACTTGACATCCAACTTCTTTCCAGCAGTTAAAACATGCACTGAAAAGTCATTGGTTTTGAACAATACATTTAATTTTTCTGCTAAATTAATTGCGTGTCCTGAGTTTGAAAAAGAAACTTTTTTATATTTTGGTCCTGGATAGTTTACTAGTGTGTTCAAAGACCTAAGGTTCACGGGAGCATCTTTGTAGAAAACCGCATAGATGGCTTCTGCTTTAAGAACTTGTTCGCTCTTATATGATTTTGGGTTAGTGTATTCTAACAGTATGTCTGGTTTTGGTCTACTCATGTTTACTCCATTTGTACATATATATTTATCAATATATGAGTTGAAACTACATATAACTTACTAAAATTTTAACCTCGCCTTGTGTAGACGAACCTATATTTAGGTAAGCAACAATGTCAGTATCAGAGCCTGAAGTATATTGGTATGCTGGTTGTACTGCATAGGTGCCTGTTGATGAAATATCAATTTCATCGTTGGTTACGAGTCTATCGTTGTCACCTGAATCACCCACAGTTAGTGTAGCGTTTGTATCATCAAACGGTGTTATAACTTCTACACTTACTAGAGTAACTCTTGAATTATTTGAAACTGTTCCTATTGTGGTATTGCCTGTACCACCTGCCTGTGTAACAGTTGCCGTAATTGTGTTTGCATCAACATCTGCTGAGTCTTCATCTGAAAGTTGTATCCAACTTGTACCATTGTAGATCATGAATTTCCATTCACCATTACCTGAGTCAATCACATAGGCTGTGTCGCCTGTCTGTGCCGATAAGGCATTGAGAGCAAAATTGTTTGCCACCACAGCTGTACCACCTGATGTTCTAATACCTTGTTCAACTGTGACTGCTAGAGGTGGACGACCATTGTGTACTGAAAAGATACCCAAAGAAGTTAATGGTGTTCCTGTTAGTTCATCTAATAGTATTTCACCGCCATCTGTTCTTGTTAATTTTAATGATGAACCTGTTGAAGCACTTGTGGATAAATTCCAACCTGTACCTGAATTTGCGCCTGCCACAGGATTACCTGAACCATCATTGGTCACATTAACAATGGTAATTGAACCACCTGTTGATTCTGTTAACACAACATTTGATCCTGAAACTGATGCTGTGATATTTGTAACACCTGCCGCATTGACATCATCTGCAATGTCTTGTGCAATACCCACTGCAACACCATATGTGGCTTGACCTGCTGTGGTTGTTAAAAATGTAACTGTAGTTCCATTAATTGTAATCACACCACCTGGATACACACCAACTAGTCCATACACCAAACTCAGTGCGCCTGTTGTGGCTGTGGTTGGTGTAGGCGCTGTAGATGCCGTAACACCATGTGTTGATGTTAGTGCGTTAATGTCTAATATTGTCTGTGCCAGTGTTGTGCTGGTTAGTGTGACTGCTGTTTCGTTGATTTCTAAAACATGACCTGATGTCACTGTTGGATTGACCACTGATCCTGTTACTGATGATGCAATAGGATCTGCTATCTTTAAAAACTGTATTTTGCCTGATGTTGATGTTGTTGTTAATCCGCCTGGTGATAATGTGTTTGCATATATAAAGTCACCTACTGATCCTGGAATCTCTGGTAAGAAGTCAACTATTCTTGTGTTGGGTCTTAACATGAATTGATTAGCGCCTACTGTGTTGGTTACTGTGCCAATCACTTTAGTTGTGGTTGATGAATTTGTTTTTGCAAAACCACTTGCACCACAAGACACAAGATCACCTGTGGCAAAACCATGTGCTGTTTTGTCTAGTACATAGTGTAATTGTGGATTTAGATATTGAAATCTTGAATTGATATTAAGATAAAAATCATTTGATGTGATTGATGTTGGAACTGGATCTAACATTGGGTGACCGTTTTCATTTATTTGAAATACCACTGCTGGTCCTGTACCAAATATACCTGAACCAATTGAACTTCTAAATGTGTTGTATCTTAACCAATCTTCAACCACCATTGTTACTGATGAAGATGTTTTTGCACTGATTGAAACTATTTTACAACAAGTACCTGTTGTAGCACCTGCTACCCAATCACCTACCTGTATGTCTAATCCGTTGTACTCAAAATCTTTTCTTGTCAAATGTGAACCATGTGCCTGTGCTGTCACTGTGGCCTGTACTTCCCATTGATAGTATTTTGGATTTGTACCACCTGACCACCACTTGTCACCTTCACCATCATTTTCAGACCACCGTGCTGAACCAGTGATTGATGAAATGCTTAAACTTAAAACTTTTGCTGGTTTGTTTATGTCAATGTAGTTTGTTTTGTAGGCCATCTATTAAGCCCCCATCACAAATCTTATCCAAGCATGAGTAGTAGTACCAAACGATCTTGATGCACCTGTTTCTGCTTCTCTTATTTTGAAACTGATTGTGCTGAATGAACCAAAAGCAGTTGGTGAACCTGATGAACCGCCACCTGGTACTTTTCTTAGTGTGGTACCTGTTGAACCTAGTGTGTTAACATTATACTCATTTGCCGCATAGTTGTAACCATAAAATATAACTGATAATGGTGGTGTTGTGTAACCTGTGAATGTGATTGTTACGTCACCACCTGATGCTGAGTCAATGGTTACACCTGATATACCTGATGATAAGTTTGATGTACTTGATAATGTACCATCTGTTGCATAATTTAATTTAAATTCTTCATACTCAGTGCCTGCTGATCCACCGCCTGATACTGTTGCTGGTTTCCAATATGAGTTAGCATTATCCCAAGTAAGTACCTGTCCATCTGTTGGAGCAGTACTGTTTACGTCTGCCAAGTCTGCTAGGTTTTCACCTGTGATATCTGCTAGTGCACCAATACCTGCCGCAGTTGGTGGAGTGTATGTAAACACACCTGTTGAGTTATTGTATGCAATACCGCCATCACCACTTGCTGACGCTTCTGTGCCAACTGAAAGATCTGTTAGTGCAATACCGCCTGCGTCTGTGTCATTTACCCAAGCACTGCCGTTGTATTTTAAAACTTGTCCTGATGTTGCTGATGTAATTGTTACATCTGTTAAACCGTTTAATGTTGTTGAACTACCTGACTGTGCCACCCATGCATAGTCTGATCCGTTCCATGAAAGAACGTAACCACTAGTTGGATTTGATTGATTTAGGTGTGAGTCAATGTCGCCATTCAATGATGCCGCTGATTGATACCCTGCTGTTGAGTGATCTCCCCAACCATAAGCAGTATCCCATTGACCAACTTTTGTGTCACTGATAACATTTGTGCCCATGTCAATATCAGAACTGACATTAACAACACCTGAACCATTTGGTGTTAATGAAATATTACCATTTGAAGCAGTTGTTTCAATTGTTAAATTACCAGCCGCTGATAAACTTGGCGATGCACCTGTTGTTGTCACTGACCCAACTGTTAGTGCGTCTGTTGTTTTATTGTAAGTGAAGCCAGCATCACCACCCATTACACCACTGTCATTGAACTGTACGTATGTGTCTGAACCAGCCGCTGTTGAAGCCGTTACTGTTGCGTTCTCCCATTGTGATGTTGATGAGTTATATTTTAAAAACTGATTGTTGGCTAATGATGTTAGTGTAACATCAGTCATTTCACCTAATTCATTTGCTGTCGCTACCTGTGAATCAACATATGCTTTGACTGATTGTTGTGAAGGAATTTTTGTAGCACTGTCTGATGCCATGTTGTCTTCATCTACTAACCAATTGCTTGTGATTCTTGAATCTACTCTAGTGTCTGTGTAATATAAATTTGTGCCTTCAGTTAGGTCAGTTGTTGTCTTTGTACCTAATCTTGTGTCAAAATCTGTGTTGAAACTTGTGTAACCTGCGTTGTCTATCCAAGCATAATCCGATCCGTTCCAAGATAAAACATATCCTGCTGTTGGATTTGATTGATTTAGATGTGAATCAACATCTGAGTTGGCGTATGCTGATGGAATAGTTGGTTTGTTTGATAAATTATTGTAATCTCCATCAAATGCATCAGTAATGCCATAACCTGCAATAGTAGTTGGTTTTCCTGTTAATGAAGCAAATGATTGTGCTGGTACACTTGTTAGATAACCTGCACTTGCGTGATCTCCCCAACCAAATGCTGTGTTCCAGTTGGCTGAGTTGTCAGTTAATATGCTGTATGAGCCTGCACTTGCACCACGTAACATGATGCCTTGTGATGTAAAGTCTCCGTCTACTAACACATCTGCGTGTGATGTTTCTGCTGTTAAGTAACCTGCGGTTGAGTGATCGCCCCAACTGTATGCTGTGTCCCACTGACCAACTTTGGTGTCAGTGATTGTGTTTGACCCCATGTCAATGTTATTGCCATTTGCGTCCAGTGTTCCACCTAATTGAGGAGAAGTGTCCTCAACAAGATTAGACATTGTTCCGCCACCACTAGCTGACTGAGCCACCCAAGCATAATCACTTCCGTTCCAAGATAAAACATATCCTGCCGTTGGATTTGATTGATTTAGATGTGCATCTACATCTGAATCAGTGTAGTGTGATAGATCTGAAATCTGTGATTGTGTAATACTTAAAGCGCCTTGGTGTTGTGTCACTGAGCTCTGTGTGATATTTACATCTGGCACGTTTGCCCAAGTAACTGCACTTGATAGATCGTTTGTTTCTGTGAAACTTGTCAAGTAACCTGCTGTTGAATGATCACCCCAACTGTATGCTGTGTCCCAATTGCCAACCTTAGCATCAGTGATTGTATTGGTGCCCATGTCAATGTCATTGCCATTTGCGTCCAGTGTTCCACCTAATTGAGGAGAAGTGTCATTAACGATGTCTGTGATACCACCCGTGCCATTCGCCACCCAAACATAGTCTGAGCCATTCCATGAAAGCACATAACCTGAAGTTGGATTTGATTGGTTTAAATGTGTGTCTACATCTGAGTCACTATAACTAGATCCTGTTGCATCAGTTTTCCATTTGAATGAAGTTGTTGCGTGGTCATAGTATAAAATTTTTCCGTCATCACCTGCACCTGCCACTGCATCTACATCTGACAGTGAAGTCAGTGTTGAACCAGTTAGGTCTGTTAGGTAACTTGATAAATCTGCTGGGGCAAAACTAAACACACCAGTGCTGTCATCATATGATAACGATCCGCTACCTGATGCGGCACCTGTTGTTACTGAAAGATCTGTTAGTGCAATACCGCCTGCGTCTGTGTCATTTACCCAAGCACTGCCGTTGTATTTTAGAACCTGTCCGCTTGTTGGTAATGTTATTGTTACATCTGATATGTCGGTTAATGCTACTGCTACCATACCAGCATCGTCTTGCGGTTCCCATTGTGTTAAACTAGCATTGTATTTTAAAACTTGTCCATTAGTTGCACCTGATACATCTACATCACTTAATGAGTTGATTGGTGTTGATGCTATTCTTGTGTCAACTCTAGTATCTGTGTAATATAAATTTGCACCTTCTGGTACGATATCAGTTGTTAATGTTTGATCTACCCAAGCCGCACCATTGTGGTATAATACTTCACCACTTGCTGGTGTACCAATTGTTGTATCTGTTAAACCTGCAAGTGTTGTTGTTGTTGAAACACCTGTAAGTTGTGAACCGTCTACTGCTGGTAATCTACCTGAACCATCTAGTTGTACAATTTGATTTGCACCTGTACCAACATCAACTGCAAGTGTTTGTGTGTGATCACCTGATGTTGTGTCTTGTGTACCTGTTAAACCTGTGCCGGCTGTGATGTTAACTCTTGTTATATCACCTGAACCACCACCATTGACTACCCAAGCATAATCACTTCCATTCCATGATAACACATAACCACTTGTTGGATTTGATTGGTTTAGATGTGCATCAATTCCTGAGTTAAGATCTGCTGACGCTAATTTTGTTGCAATTGAATTTGTTACTGTTGTTGAAAAGTTTGCATCATTTCCTAGTGCCGCCGCTAGTTCATTTAGAGTGTCTAGTGTTGCTGGTGCTGATGCAACTAAATTTGCTACCGCAGTGTCAACATATGATGTTGTTGCTATATCAGATGTAAATTCTATTGCTGTTTCACCTGAATTAACTCTTAAAACTTTTCCTGCATCACCTGTGAAGTTTGATGGTGTGTCTGTTAAACCTAAAAATGTTGCAGAGCCGCCGCCACCGCCGCCACTGTTTAGATCTGTACCAACTTCCCAGTTACCATTTGATGAATTGTATTTTAGTACTGAACCATTTACTGCCCCTGCTACATCTACATCACCAATGTTTGCAATCGAGTCAATTGCTCCTGCCACTGATGCTCTACCATAGAATCTATCTGCATAGATGTTTGCCCATTTGTATGAGTTAGAACCCAATGACCATGTGCTGTCTGTGGTTGGTAATACGTTGGTGTTATTTCGCATAACATTTGCGTCAATTTCTGCTTTTGAGTATACACTTAAATTTGTTCTTGCTGTTACGGCAGATGCCAATGATGCTAGGTTGTCTGATTTTCTTAGGAAGTCTGATGCCGCTACACCGCCTAGTTTGCCTGCGTCAACATTGGCTGAAACTAGTTGAAATGTTAAATCGTTTGAATTCTGTGTTACACTAATACCTGAATCTGCATTTGCAATAATTGATCTAAATTGTAGATCATCACCTGATTTGCTGGTGAACAAACCAGATCCTATACCTAGGTTTAGTGCTGTTGTATCGTTTGATGCTGTGATAGTAATATTATTAGCATCTGCTGTTAATGTTATATTTGTGCCGGCTAAAAGTGATTTAAACTGTAGATCGTCACCTACTTTTTGTGCAAATACACCTTGGCCTGTACCTAAATTTGACGCTGTATTATCAGACATAATTCTCCATACCCTTTACAATATATTGTGTTATATGTATTTATTTAAAAACTGGATTTAATGGTTCAAAAGAACTGACTCAACTGAGCCTGCTGTTGCATTAAAAACAAGTGCTTTAATATACACATAATTGCCAGTAAATGTATATGCGTTAGTGCCTGTTAGTGTGGTAAATGATACTGCGTTGGATCCGCTTAATGGTATTCTAAACCAATCATTTGCTGTGGGTGTAGTTGCTAGTGTGGCTTCAAGTGCAAATGACCCTGTAAAGCCATTGCCTTTGAACGCAACTGTGTGTAATCCGTCGGAAAATCCATAATAAGAATCTGCTGGAACATTTGCAGAAGTTATAGCAGTGTTTATGTAACTCCAAGGCAGTGAAACTGATGCACCTGCACTATCTTTGGTTAACATTTGTATACTGGTTCTTGACATACTGTTATTTATCCTATTGTTATCCCACCGCCTATTGTGATTCCACCTGTTAATGTCATTAAAACAGATGTATCGTTTACTGTTAATGAATATGCTCTGTCTTCGTATTCAAATCCGTTGTCTGCTCTCACAGTAAAATTATATGTACCACTTGATGATGCATCTGGTGTACCAGATAATAAACCTGCACTGTTTAAACTCATGCCACTTGGAATTGATCCTGTTTGTATTGAGTGTGTAACTGTGTAAGGTTGTTCTGATGCCGCATTTCTCACAGTTGCTGATAAATCAAAACTACTGCTTGACTGCTCATTTATGGTTGATAATGCACCTGCCCCAGTTGCCCAAGTTATTGTGTAATCTTGGTATGGTTGATATGCTCTGTGTAAATTTGTTAATCCATCTCCCCAATCAACTATGTCATTGTCTTGATCATAACTTTCAATAAAAGTAATAACTGATTGTTGATTTGCTGATGTTGTTATAGTACCAAAAGTTGCTGAGTCTGTGTCGAGATAACAAGCGGCTAAACCAGCAACTTGAGGTGATGCCATTGATGTACCATTTAGTTTGTTTACATAATAACCTGTTGAACCAATTTGCTGTGCAGAACCCTTGTTAATATAAGAACTCATAATATAATTACCAGGAGCCCAAGTTCTCAAAGGTGTGCCGTAGTTTGAATAACTTGCTTTGTTTTTTAAGTTGTCACAGGCTTGAACACTGATGTCATATCTTGTTGCCGTTCCACTATCTAACCAAGCATTACTTGGAGATTGACCATTGTTGGTTGCTTGAAAATAAATTGTATTGTTAAAACTGCCACCTGGAGGTGCACCTGGTGTTCCTGCTCTTGGATTTGTGCCGTGTATAGCAGGATCATGTGCTGATGCATCTTCTTTGTGGATTTTTTCATTAACACCGTACCCCATATCATTGTTTGAATCAAAGAAATACCAATAGCCTGAATTCCAACCTGCTTCTACTGTATCATAAATTCTTTCATTGTCATTGCCTGCTGAACACACTACCACTATACCTACATTGACCATGTTCTGAACTAGTGTGTCGTATGAACTTGATCTTGTCATATGCCATACTGCACTATTAATGTCCCAATCCACAGTTGAGAAAAAATGACTTGGATGATTCGGTGGATAATATGTAGACACTGCCCAACTCATGTTTACCACTGTGGGTCTATTTGTGCCTTTTGAATTGTGCCATGAAGTTATGTACCCCATCTGTGAAGCACTGTATCCATGTGTTAGCCCACCTAGGTTTGTTGTAAATGAATATATCTGTGCATCTCTGGCCCAGCCTTGTGTTCTACCTGCGGCGATGCCTGCACAGTGAGTTCCGTGACCATCTGGATCTGTATAAAAGTTTACACCTTGTGTTCCGCCCCAATTGATTTGATTTATTCTTGATGTTGTGTTTGCGGCAAGGTCATTAAATTCTGGATGTCCAACAACAATACCCGTGTCCATGATTACCACATCAACATTCGCACCAGTTTGGCTGTAGGTGAATGTTGTTGACAATGTTGTATTGTCTTGGGTCATAGCCGCAAGTCCCCAATTGTGATGTGTGGTACTTACTGTTGATGATGTGTTTGGATTTATTGTGGTTGAAGCGTCTGTTTGAAATCTCAATTTGTTTTCATAGTCTTCACTGTTTGCGCCTGCTACTTTTTCTGATGCTAACCATTTGTCAAAATGTGCTCTATTGGCCAATTCAACCCTGATTGCTTGTGGTATAGAATTATCTATAATAGTCACACCATCTGCTTCTAGTTCAGTGATTAACTGTTCTTTTGTGATAATATTTAAGTTTGGTACAATTAATGCTCTCATTGGGTAATCCTACTATATGACGCCTTAAAACAGGATTAAGACGCCATTATATAGTAGTATTTATAAAACTATATGCCCTGCATACGATCATCTTTAGATGTAATATTACGCTTGGCTTTTGGTCTTGCTATTGAATCTTTTGACCTTTTTCTAAGAATAGCATCCATACACAGTTTGCGTCTTAGATCTTCCAAGGGTTTCTTTAAATCCCATTTAAAGTTCATGTCACCCTCCTTTGGTTAAAGTTAGGTGCGTTCCTTCGCATTATGCTACTTCCGTCCTTGATAGGATGAACGTACAATATTTATACACTATTTTTTGAGAAAAATCAGCCATAAAAAAAGGGCGACACAAAGCCGCCCTTTTGTATATTTAAAAATTAATATTAGTCGTTAAAAGTTGCAACTAATGTTACACCACCAATTGTTGGGAATGTTGCTGTACCTTGAACTGCTAAATGATCGCCGTTACCTGTACCTTCAACTGCCGCAATTGTAAAGTGGTTATCG
>Ga0196905_1000634_pt1 | contig 13949 bp, 12 predicted proteins | sample CB_VirMetaG_3_FD_169098 | JGI IMG/M metagenome (GOLD analysis project Ga0196905, IMG submission 169098) | Freshwater to marine saline gradient viral communities from Chesapeake Bay - CB_1508_1S Viral MetaG (v3) (version 3) | ecosystem: Environmental > Aquatic > Marine > Coastal | place: USA... | reverse complement strand
TTCATCAACTACCTACAAGGCAATGTCATGAAGTACCTTTGGCGTTGGCAGTATAAAAATGGGCTTGAGGATTTACGTAAAGCTCAGTGGTACTTAACTAAACTAATCGAAATCGAAGAAAAGAAAGAGGAGGCATAATGTCATGATATCTAATCGATTACCAACCGTCTACCAACAATTCATCCATAAGTCGCGCTACGCTCGATGGCTACCTGAACAGAACCGCCGTGAGACGTGGGAAGAAACCGTTGCTCGGTACTTCAACTTTATGGAGAAGCATCTGCTGGACAACCATAATTATAAACTGAATAAAAAGTTCCGAGAAGAGTTGGAGGAGGCTGTTCTTAATCTTGATATCATGCCGTCTATGCGTTGCCTGATGACTGCAGGCCCCGCCCTTGAGCGTGACAATATCGTCGGATACAACTGTTCGTACGTACCTGTTGACAGCCCTCGTGCATTCGATGAGTGCATGTACATCTTGATGTGCGGTACGGGTGTAGGATTCTCTGTTGAGGAGTCTAACGTCGGTAGGCTACCTATCGTTAACGAACACTTTGAAAAGTCTCCCACTGTCGTACACGTTGCGGACAGCCGCAGCGGATGGGCACGTTCATACCGCGAGCTTATCTCTCTTTTGTACGCAGGACAGATACCTTCTATCGACGTATCAGCCGTACGTCCTGCAGGTGAGCGCTTGAAGACTATGGGAGGTCGTGCATCGGGCCCTGAACCTCTCCTAGAGCTATGTGACTTTACGATCAACATTTTCAAGAAAGCGGCGGGTCGTCGTCTTTCTGCTCTTGAGTGCCACGACATCATGTGCAAGATCGGTGAGATTGTTGTGGTAGGTGGTGTACGTCGTTCTGCCCTTATCAGTCTATCTGATTTATCGAACCGTGAGATGGCACACGCCAAAGCGGGCATGTGGTGGGAGGACAACGGACAACGTGCCCTCGCCAATAACTCTGTCTCGTACTCGAAACGCCCAGACATCGGTACGTTCATGAAAGAGTGGCTCTCTCTGTACGATAGTAAGAGCGGAGAGCGTGGCATCTTCAATAGAGACGCCGCCCGTAAGAAAGTACTTGAGAATGGTCGCCGTGACGGGGATCACGAGTTCGGGTGCAACCCCTGTTCAGAGATTATCCTTCGTCCGTACCAGTTCTGTAACCTATCAGAAGTGGTCGTACGCGCTACAGATACTATTGAGACTCTTACGCATAAGGTACGTCTTGCAACAACTCTCGGTACGTTTCAGTCTACGCTGACAAACTTCAAGTACCTACGTAAAGTGTGGGAGAACAACACAGCAGAAGAGCGTCTTCTCGGGGTTTCACTCACGGGTATTATGGACCATTCTGTACTATCTAAGACGGTAGATTCACATCGCTGGTTGGTTAAGATGCGCCAAGCCGCTGTGACCCAGAATGCGTACGTGGCAGAGCAGATCGGTATTAACCCATCCACAGCCATTACGTGTGTCAAGCCATCAGGTACTGTGTCCCAGTTAACAGACTCTGCTAGTGGTATTCACGCCCGTCACAACCCCTATTATGTACGTACTGTACGCGGAGATAACAAAGATCCGCTCACACAGTTCTTGATTAACAAGGGCGTACCTAATGAGCCTGACGTTATGAAGCCTGACAATACGACTGTGTTTAGCTTCATCACACGTTCTCCAGAAGGCGCTACATGCCGTAATGACATGACAGCTATCGAACAACTTGAGCTGTGGAAAGTGTACGCTATGCACTGGTGCGAGCACAAACCGTCCGTGACGATCAGTGTCAAAGAGCACGAGTGGCTCGAGGTTGGTGCTTGGGTGTACGAGCATTTCGATCTGGTTAGCGGTATCTCGTTCTTGCCCTTCAGCGATCACACGTACAAGCAAGCTCCGTACCAAGATATCACAAAAGAAGAGTATGACGGCAAGTTCCAAAAAATAGAAACCCCTGAAGGCAACATAATTAATGTTGACATGACCATGCCAAAGGATATAGATTGGATGGATATGGGGCAGTTCGAGACACACGACACAACTAACGGTAATCGTGAATTGGCTTGTTCTGCAGGTGCCTGTGAGATTGTTGACATAGTTGCGGCGGAGTAAATACGATGATGAAAGTCGATGGCTTTGATGATGCTATAATTGGACTAGGGTGCCGTTGTGGTGCCCCCAACATCCTCGTGTACGATTCATCAAAGTGCATCGACATTCTCGTCCAAGATCACGGAATGAATACGGTTGATGCTCTCGAGTACTTCGAGTACAACATACTTGGTGCGTATGTCGGAGAAGGCACCCCTGTATTTGTGTATCCCGATTACATAGAGGCATTAGAAGATGATAGCGATTGATATTACAGAAGACATACTTGTAGAAGCTGGCAAACGGGCATCCAACATGCCAATACTTGCAGGTAGCATAACAAACGGTCAGAGCAACACGCTCGGTTCCGTCGGTGAAGTACTTGTACAGCGAGTACTTAACGCCGAATTCTCCAATACCTATCACTACGATCTCGTACATGATGGGCGTCGTATCGACGTTAAGACTAAGCGGTGTGACAGCATCCCTCAAGGGCATTACGACTGTTCTGTCGCGGCACACGGCTCAGATCAAGACTGCGACGATTACGTCTTTGTACGTGTACTTCATAACATGCGTCGTGCATGGATACTCGGTTTAATAGAGAAGTCCGAGTTCTACACCAAAGCTACTCGCTACACTCGTGGCGATGTAGACCCGTCGAACGGTTTCATATTCCGTGCCGACTGCTACAACCTTCCCATTAACCAGCTTAAAAAGATTGAGGCATGAAACAAAAACCAACAACAAAGATAGATGCACTGTTTACTCTTCAGTGCGGCCTAACGAGAAACGGGGATGTTAAACTTGAAATGGATTATGTAGATCCTGATCTGTTTACAGAAACTATGAAGCAGGAAGCTCCAGACTTTGATGGTACCTTCCAGATTGCATCCTTATTACGCTACCTGAAAACAGCGGGCAGTGAAGTCATGGAGAAAGCGTATGGATACGTCCAAAGCTGAGGAGGAGGTACAGCTCGAGCTGCCTCTCGGTCTTCCTCCCATACCTCTTGACCCTAAAGACAGGAAGTGGTACTACGATGGGTACGGATTAAAGCGTCGCATAGACAACGACAAACCTTACGAGGAATAGACCATTTATGAGATACAATCACTGGTTCTGGCACAGCGTCCCGATTACACTATTGAGTAAGTACTCGGGCAAGTTACATGCTTGGTTGTGGTACAAACGCTTCGGTAGCAAATAAAAAAACCCCATCCCATAAAACTAAAGGGCGCCAGTAAGACTAGCGCCCTTTCGTCGGCCGGGAAAAGCCCAACCCTTTAAGTTTTTATAGAAGTTTAGATCTTTTGTGGCATCACCATGTTCGCAGCGGCGGTCATTGGTGCGGGCGCTGACATTTCAGTCGAGTTTTTTGCCATACCACCTGCCATCATCTTCTTTTTCTTTTTAGTACCGTGTGCTTCACCACCACACATCATTGGTTTACGGGCAGTACCGCCGTAGCGCATGCCATTTGGTCCGTTGTAATAACTCTTCATATTATTGTACTCCTAGTTGTTTCAATTGTTCTTGCATACTTCCTCCGGGTGCTGTCAGAGGCTTCTGCTTACCGTCTGGGCCTGTCACCATCAGATTATAAACACCATTACTCACTGTGCTTAGTATGGCACGACCTGAGTTAATTGTAGATGATACTATACCCTCTCTTCCTGATTGCTGAGTCAAGTACAGGTCACGAGCCATTACGGTGTACAGACGCAGCTCTATGTTCTTCGCCTGCTTAAGAGTCAGACCTTCACCCTTTTCAAGCACGTCAATAAGCATGCGTCCAAACTCAGGGTCTGTCATAAGAGCCCTAAATGCAAGTAGCTGATTTTGTCTAGCCTGCCGAATAGCAAACTGGAAACCGTACTGCTTCAGTCCGAGCTTACCAATCCATACAGAATTTAACTTGGAGAATTCTGTCTCAAGTGTAATCTCGGTCGGCACCTTTCTGATGCTGATTTTGTTTTTGGAATCGGGCCTTCTAAATCCAGAATAGATATCTAGTATGGTTTCATAATTCTGTCTTGCCCCCGGTGCAAACTCGTCAAGAGCCCGAACAATTGTCGGATCATTGAGAGCCGCTCCAAGTTTTTCTGGATCAGGTACACCATTTGTTGAAACTCTTTGCAGGACCTCAAAAGACAGCAGATGAGCCATTTGCCTGTTAAAGATTGTCTCTGCAGCTTCTTGCGTCATAGAGGGGTCTACACTAAGAGTTCTAGTGACGTACGCACTTCTCAGAGATATAATGTCGTTCAAGTTACCGCTAGTTATATGATCTATAAGCAGCGTTGATGAGGACATATTGTTTCTTTGAAGACGCTGGGTTAAATCTCGCAAAGGCTTTAAGGCTTCGCGTTCTGCTGTAGAGTACTGTGCTACATCCCTTTTTACTTCATCGTAGGCTTTGTTTAAGTTATCCGTAGCGTTACGCAAACCCTCTCGTATACTATATATTTGTTGGTCTGCAGGAATACCGTCCGTATACTGCTCTGGGTTTGAGAATCTAAAGAGCTCTCCGTCTTCAAATAGATATGTTGTTTGAGGCTCTCCATCCACTTTAAGCAACGCTTTTGTATTTGGATCTGCTTTATATACTGGGATCTGTTCCAGCGCTTGCAACCTTAACAACAGAGTCTGAGAATCTATAGATCCGTGTACTAAAGCCTCTTTACCATAATGGATAGCAAGAGCTTGAGCACGTTCTGGATCTATTTCTGCGGTTATACTTATCTTGCCTGATTTGGCTGCATTTCGTAGTTGCTCACCGCTCTCTGATGTCCACCACAGGTTATTGCTGTACTGAATAATGAGGGATTTAGCCAGTTCTGCTTGTGGCGTTCCCTCTATTAAGAAGAAGCGTTTTTGGTCTGGGTCGTACGTACCCCCAAGCAATCGGGCCAGTTCAGATCCTAGCTCTGAATCCACAGCAGCTTCAATGTTCTCCGTCCTACCCTTCTGAACTTTATCCATTGTTGAGTTGACAAGATCATCCATTGCTGTTGCTTGCTTGGATTTGCTTAGACGTGACAGGTTATATGTTTTTGTGTTACGGTCAAACCAGCGTTGTTGATACTCTGTGTTAAACTTGTCTGCTCTGCCAAGCGTATCTTTAATGTCGGAGACCACAGATGTAGGCTCAGTTCCATAGAACCCTGTACTAAAACCTAGATCGTCAGATAGAGCTATAGTATTTAAATCAGTACGTGCACGTATTGCAGCAACGCCAGAAGGAGTCTGGGCAACCCTGTCTGATACAGATAGAGCACTTCGTACACCTTTATACTCGTCTATACTGAGTCCAAGTTTCATGTTAGATGCAATAGTACTTGCAATTTCTGGGGTCATGTCTGGGCTGAGAGCAGCCAATACTGCTGGATCATTGCTCGACATGAGATCCCGAATAAAGAACCAGTTTTCAACTGGCGACGATCCCACCTTCATCGTTGCAAAATCTGAGTTACTCCCTGCTTCGATAAGGGTATTCTGAATACCCCTAACCACTTGATTAAGTTTGTCAGCCTGTACTCCCAAGTTCATATCAGCCGTTATACCGAATATATTTCCCAACGGCGTGTTTGATATGCTGCGTAGGGCAGGTATGTTTGCAAACTTAAGTCCTACACGGCTCTCTGGCTTCTTACCACCTATGCCTAATCCCAGACCATTCCGCACATTTAAGTCCAGTGTCTCATCTAAAGTAGAAGTATAGTCTGGATTATCCATAAAAGATAAACCATTATTCCTTCTTAACTCGGTAAAGAATGCGGTTGCGTCCATCATGGGCGCTTCTGACTCTGGCAAATCGGCGTACGGGGCTTTGACTGCGTCATAGTTCGCATCTCTTATGCTGCGATCCATCTCTTTATTACCTGCAGCATCCCCAGCAAGACGTATGCCTACATTGGTGCCGCTATTAATTGTGCCAATGCCACTGTGCATTTGGGATATTTCAAGATAGTTCCCTTGAAGGCGTTTTGCTTCAGCTTCTAATTGAGACAGGTATTTTTCATAGTTAACAATCTTGCCAGAATCATCTACGTTATCTTGTAAGATTTTTCGGTTAGACTGACTGACAATATCTGTTGCGGATACAACAGGTATACCATCAACAGTTACCCCGTACTCGAATAACATACGCTGTTGCTCTGCTAAACTACTAAGAGCTTCCTCTGCTCGTTTTAAATTGTCATCCAGTACCTGTGTTTTTGAATTCAAGTACTCATCAGCTCGTGTAATAATCGAGGCTAATTCTGGATTTGTTTTAGCTATTTGCTCTACATTAGGAGACAGACGAGCAATAGCTTGTTTAAGTTGATTGTGGTATCCTTGCTGCATTCTGCGGAAATTTAGTACTTCAGTCATTGCAGCAGTACCTTGCGGAATATCCATGCCTACAATTTTATTTGTCATTTGGTCTGCTAACTGTTCAGCGATATCTATGCCGATGATGTTCATTAGCAAGACAGGCATATCCCCTTCTTTAAATATCGGATTACCATCAATATCCAATATCTGAAGAGATTGCTGTTCTAAGTTTCGCATTGCCTCCAAATTACTTAGCAACACTTTTTCTGCTTCTGGGCCAGCAGCTTCTAACATCTGAAGCATCATATTTCTTTGTGCTGCTGGACGTGTACTCAAAGCAGCCATAAGACTGTTCCTATCCCGTACTTCTCTTACAAAATTTGGGATACCCACTAAAGACGTAACTGGCGCAGAAACAAACTCTGCCGTTGCTCCGATTAATCCAGCAGTTGCAGACAGAGACTTGCGTATCAACGAATCTCCCACAAAGGCACCAAAGAATTCTGCTGCTACTGTGTGATCCTCACCGAATATGCTTTGTACCGTTTGCCCTGCAGCTCCCATCCCAACAGCTACGGAAAATTCTTCACCAACAGCAGAGATGGCTGCTCGTGACATTCTAGAATTTACGTGTCTAAGTACAGCAGCATCTTTTTGATTGTTTACGAAGTTCTTGGCTGCGCGAGCTTTGTCCAGCACAGAAGCATTTGGGTTTGCCATCACATCCAAGTTTCTATTTATTCTAGCTTGTAGTTGAGAGAATTCTGACTGCCGAGTAGCACGGGCTATAGCCTGCCCCTTTGGTGTTGTACCAAAACCGATATCTACCTTTTCTGCGATATTTTGTGTACGCATATTTCGTAATAATGGTAGAGAAGGGAACAAAAGCTGGGTTCTAGCCCAATCTTCTCTGATTTTAACTAGATCGTCTCCGCGCCTTGCTGCCTCTCGTACGGCACCTTGTACAGTAGTTGTACCGTACTTTTCTGTTAAGTACTTTGAGTAGTTTTTAAATAGATTGACAGAGGATGCAAGACGTACGCCGTATGCAGGAGCCCCAAAACCAATCACGTCAGGTACAAACCGTGTCGTACGCTCAAACATGTCTTGACGGAAACTTAAAAGTTTCTCAGCACCCTCTACAGAGATGCCCATCCTGTCGGCTACTACTTCTGCGTAGTACTTGAACTCAAACCCGTCGGTTGTCAGTTGTATCTTTCTTTCGCCATCCAGACCTACAATTACATTTATAGTAGGATCAGATTCAGCTTCTGCCTTTATTGTTTCCTCAGCACCAATAGCCAAAACAGCAGTGGCTGCTGCGTCAGCAAAAATGGCCTTCTCCCGTTCTTCTTGACTTAAAGTCGCGTAAGTAATGTCACGGTAGGGGTCTGGTTCCCCCTTACGTGCGGCGGTAGCCTGATCAGTAATTACTCTGCTAGTTACTCCCAAGTATCCTGATTTTTTTATTTCTTCTGGAACACCAGCTTTGATCGGAATAAGAGCCGTTTCAAAAGCTAAATTTGCATAAAATAGCCCTAAGTCAGCAACGCTCTCTAATGTACCAACGGCCTCCCGCAAGTCTGAATTATGCTGTTGCATAAGTACTCGTTGATCGTACGGGTTAAGTATTCCGACTCTCCTCATAAGATTTCGGTACTTTCCTACAGACTTTTCATCATCTGTGGTAAATACGAAATCTTTAAGATCCATCAGCCATCCCTGCGGTGCTGGGCCTTGCCACGTGTTTGTCTCTTGGTTGTACGTTTTACCAGACAACTTCAGATAATCTAGAGCAGGAGGAAGAGTTGTAACTGCTAAAGGCAATGAGTTAGGGTTAGTGTTGTCGAGAGATATTTTTGTTGCTTTAGAGCCTTCTACGTACTTAGACAGTACGAACATGCCTCCGTTTTCTACCAACTCGGCATATCGTCTGTCGGTAGTTTTAAACAGAATTCGGTGAAAGTTAGCCAGTACAAAATTTCCGTCGTTGTCAATAGCGCCCGGAAGATACTTGGAAGTGTCTCGTCTTCCGTCTGGCCCTATAGGATGGGGGGTTAAATAGCCCTTAGCGTCCGCAACAATTGCTTTAGTAGCGTTGTCCTCTTCCATATTTCCTGTGCTAAAATACTGCGAGAATATCTCAGGCTCTGGTTGATTAGGATTGACAGAACGGTACGCTCTCTGCAATGCACTCATGTTGTCGCTTGTAATAGCAAACGATCCCATTGTGCTTGCCCGTTGAGCATTCACAGTATCTGCGGCGTTTTCTACTCTGTTTTTATACTCCGTTTGTGCTTTTACCTCTGCTTTAGCATCACGCTGTTGATTCTCAAAGGCCTGCTCTTCAAGAGCTGTTATTTCTTGCGCATAACGCTCTGCGTCTGTCATCTCTTCTGGTTTAGCAGGTTGCCCTTCGCCCTGCCGTATAATTTCAGGCATAGGCGCTGGTGCGTCTGGTGCGGCTTCTGCAGTAACATCCTGAGACGTGGGGAGTACCTCGCCTCGAAGGAGGCCAGTGTCTGCTAAATTAATTGTTTCAAAAGAATTATCAGCCATAAGATACTGTCTTTCCTTTAAGAGCTATTGCCAGTCTGCTTCAGTGGAACCGCCCGCTGAGTCTATTTTTTTATTATCATCATCTTGCGTCTGAGGTGTGCCTGTTATTTGCTCATCGGGCTTTCTTGGTGATAGATATCTCATAGATACGTTACCCATAAGCATCTGAGCCCCCTCCATAAGCCTAATGTTTTCACCTGCCATGATTCTGGCGTACTCTAGCTGTATACCAGCTTCCATATTAAGTGTGCGCAAAATCTCAATACTTTTGGCAGTATTAGAGAGTATTAAACTTTGAAGATTTGTTGATAGTGCTGCCTGTTTAAGGTCAGCATCTGTGGTTCTGTCTGACGATGTCTGACGAATACGCGCTACCTGAAAGGTAATAGTATTTGAGTAGTATTCAAGCAGAGCGTTTAAGGCTGCTTGTGCAGCTCTCTCATCTTTATAGGAACCATCTTCGTTTGTTGCAAGAGGATCTGTCGCATCAAAGGTGCCTCCAAACTTATTAAGAAATGCTTGGCTTACGTTTACCAACAATTTTCCCTGTTCACCTTCAATGGACGCAGCGTTCTCTACGATTTTGTTGGCTGTCTCTCGAAGTCCAACCATAAGTGAGTTAGCCTTTCCTACAATGCCCTTTGTTGCGAGACCCCCTTCTAACAAGTCTATAGCAGCACTCGTAGTAGACTGCATAGCAACAGCAATATCCCTACGGGCGTTTATCTGGTCAATCTTGATGCTGTTACGGTCTCGATAAGCTCTTATGGTATCCTGTGCAGATGCTCCCGGAACTTTAAATATACGGTCATCCCGAATAGAAAGACCAACAAGTGAAGCAGAGCTCGTAAAATTACCACTAACGTATTTATCACCACGAGAAGGCAGATAAAGAGGAGACCAAATTTCACTGAATTTAGCGCTATCAACAACGGTTATACCGCCTGTTGTCTCAATCTGGATAGAGTTGTTTTTATGCATATCTACGGTTTGACTCATAGCCTTTGCGTACGCCTCAGGATTCGACGTAGCGCCTAGTACCCCGTTGATCTGAGCCGCTCTTTGCTTTGGCTGTATTATTCTAGAGTTCCTTCCAAGCATTTGATCAATCGCAGTCGGAGGTACATTAGTGGTCCAATCCGCAATAGGATTTACAATATCTACTACTTCTTGAGGGATGCTATATTCGCTACCCGTTGGCACATTTGTTTGATAATAAGTACTGCCAAATACGTTTTCCGGTCTAGATAAACCTGTAGCCCTCTCACCTGAAGTTGCTACTATCTGACGGAGTACTGGACTAATATCTGGATCATCTAGTTTGTCTAGGTATAGGCGATTTGATATATCCAAAGGGGTAATGGCACCTGTCTCTGGATTTCTCTGTGTACCATACTCTCTTTGAATACCCTGTACGGCACCTGCTATAGCTTCACCATACCTTTGGAGATCCCGCTTTGCATCCGTATTTCCTGTTTCTGCTAGTGCAACCAAATGATTTACAAGAGGAACACCATCTGGCGTTTCTAGATTTATTAGCCTTAGATACGTTTGATCTGGATTCTTATCGCCGTAATTCAATGCGTTATATGGTTTAGTCTCCATAGGTTGACTATAGTAATCCATAGAGCTAATCCACCCTGAGTTTCTTACTGTAGCATCACTTACAGAAAAGGCCAGCCTATCTCTGTTGGCAGTATGTGTCTGATACAACTCACGGAATCTTTCTTGCGCTTCTGCCTCGTACTTGCGCTGAGTTTTAATGTCTTCTACAGCCGCAGTAGCAACACCGTTAACTAATCCTAATAAAAAACTCATGTTATGTTCCTACGCTTTATTAGATTCTACAGGGGTATTTAGGAAACTACCCGTAGGTTTATTCTCGGCCTTTTTCTCAAACCGCTCTCGACTCCGTTGAGCAAGCTCCTCACTATCCCTTTTATCACGGGCATTATTCTCAGCTTTCATCTGGTTCATGACCATATTAGCCAGCTTCGGGTTCTGGGTTTTCATCTTTTCTAAGTAATTATAATCTTCATCAACCTCACGCATGACGGCGTTTCGAGGATCTTCATAACTCATGCGGAACGGGATATCGTCGTTGTCTTCGATAGCGACAGATGTCAAGTACATCATAAGAGCGGGGCGAATTAGCTCTGCTATGTCTGGGTTCCACAGATTCTCAGAAAAGCCCTGAATAGCTGTAGTCCTAGCAAGTACAGATATTGGAGTACCAGAGTAAATTAGCTTCTTAGTTTGATCCCGATATTGGGGGTTTTTTAATCTATCAATCACAAAGCCAAGCGCGTCATCTACCGTAGTAAATCGTGGCGGTTTAGCCCACGGGTTAGTACTCTGGGTTAAACTAAATCCGGGGGGCGCTCCCGATATCATTCTATTCTTGTATGGATTGTTAAACGCCATATTACGCTCCTCCGCTATTAGTTTTAGCAGGTGCTACTCGTGGTGCAGCGACATCAATAGGCTGTCGTGTGTCAAGACCAATGGTGGGTTGCCCTTTAAATCTTCGAGAGCGGGCAAACTCCGCACGTATTGTCTCGTTATTTGAGTTGAGTACTCTGTTAGTAGCATCAACCATGTCTTGAGACGTAGTAAATCCTAGAGCTTGTAAAGCAGATGGACGCCCATAAGCCATTCCCTGAGAGCTTCCGGGGCGTTTCATCGTACTCATGCGTCGAGGTACAAACGGTTGATCCTTACTCTGATCTTGAGATACAATATCTTTGATATCTTTAATAAGACTTATGCCGGATTTTAGATCATCTATAGTTAAGGATGTAACTGTATCTTTTACGCCTGTTGCAAAATTGCTTGCGCCTTCTATAAAATCATCGAATGTGCTCATGATGTAGTGGTTCCTGTAGTATCAATCATCTTTAAGCCAGTCAAAACTAGGATTACGTATCCAATCTCCAACAACGGTACCTTTTGCAAACAGAAGCTCATAACCCCAGTTTCCTAGTTGGGCTGCTGTTTCATACTCCTGTTGGCTTGCAAGAAACGAGAACTCTGCTTCTAGGCTCATTGCGAGTGCCGCCATATCATGATTGCGCTGTGCTATGTTCTCTGCAGTTGTCAAAGCCCACTGAATGTCATCACGGTACGCATTCCATAGCAAGTTCTGTGCTTGCTCTGTCATATTAAATAAGTTCTGAGCATCAATACGTGCTGCCTCATTTGCCGCTGCTGTATCCGCAGTATTTGCTTGACGCCGCCACTGTGCGTTGGATTGATCAATTTGTAACTGCATATTCTTGTTAAATTGATCGCGTTGATTCTGCAGGTCAGCATTGTACTGTGCAATAGAGTTCGCTTCATTGACGTTGAACTGTTCTTGAGCAGCCCTACGATTCATGTTTGCCGCCTCGATGCTCGCATCTAACTGAGCAAAGAACTGATCTACCTGTGCTTGTGATTGAGCGTTAAACTGGCGGGCTGCGTTTTCAGCAGCCTGATCAGACAGCATCTTCTGTATGTAGCCTTGATAATTTAACTCTTCTGTTTTTTGAGCATTGGTCAGATTCTGCGTATCCATAGTCAAGAAAGCACGGGCATTATTAACTGCAGCAGTCATACGAGCATCAAGATTAGCCTTATCCATAGCTGCAAATGTCATTGCGTTCTGTAGCGCAGCCTGTTGTTTATTGTTGATGTTCGTTAGCTGAACCGCAGCGTACTTGTCAGCATCGGCCTTAGCAATCGGGATACCTGCTTCCATAATGGCTTGCGTCATTGCCGCAGACGCCATAGACGAAGAGCCCAAGCCACGAGCCTGCATCATTGCTGTTACAGTACGCATAGCTGGGCTCGCCCATGCTGGGGGCTCACGCCCCTCCTCAAATGATTTAAACAGCTCACCAATCTGGTACTGCGTGGTAGCACGAGGATCTAACTCGCCTGTAGCCGCCTGTGCAATAGCTTTATCTGATACAGTACCTTGAATATCACCTACGAGAGACTCAGCAGAAGGACGCCCCTGAGCGGCTACGGCCTCTGGAGTACCTTCAGGTACGTATGCCTCGTATTGAGGTGCTATGTCCCGCATCGGTAAAGGTACATCTAAGCCTGTCTCTGACACTTGTTCAGCCTGTACCTGAATAGTGCCTAGAGCTTCAGCATCCTTAATAATTGTACCCGAATCTGCAGACGTGTCAATCTTTTGGATAGACTCAGATAGCTTTGCGCCTTCTGGCAAGTCTGCTGATGTGCTTCCAACCCCTGCTTTTTTCTCGACCTGAGATATAATGTCTTCTGCCATAGTAATTCCTAGAGTTTATTATACCATGTACAAGGTGATTTGTCCAGTACATTCTGGGGTTTATCCCGTGAATATCTTAAATGCTACCCATAATGAGAAGCCGATAAACGCGAATATCATAAGCAGAACAGCCCCAATCATTATGTTCTGATTACGTTTTCTAATCCGTACCCGTTCCAAGCGCTCTTGCTCTTGCCGATCTTTACGGACTTGTACCCGTAGCTTCAACAGCTCTTGCCAAGCTGCGGTACCCCGAGTATCGATAATTATGTCACGAAGCTGCTCTTCTACGTCCTCAGCCTGTTTCTTTTGTATGAAGGTACTGAGTGCCTCTTCGTTTACGCTACCCCTAAAAGGGCTTGATTTCTTCTTACTGTGAGCAGACCGTACGTTGTCGATTGAATCCCAAAGGGACGCCAAGTCGGACACCATGCTCTGTATTTCCTTGCCTGCAGCAATACCCGCTTTTAACCCCGCAAATATAGTAACTGGGTCCACCGTGCTCTCCTCTCATGACGGCGTACCCTCTATCTTGTGTGCGTGAGTACGCGATCTATTTTATCCTCCAGACGGTGTAGTGCCTCCATCACACGGTCCATATCTTCTTTTAGTTCATGGCGAGTGGCGTAGTCCTCGCGGGTACGGTTCAACAGAATGTCGATACGTTTGACTTCGCTTGAAATGCCGTTAAGGTAC
>Ga0196905_1000632_pt1 | contig 13957 bp, 9 predicted proteins | sample CB_VirMetaG_3_FD_169098 | JGI IMG/M metagenome (GOLD analysis project Ga0196905, IMG submission 169098) | Freshwater to marine saline gradient viral communities from Chesapeake Bay - CB_1508_1S Viral MetaG (v3) (version 3) | ecosystem: Environmental > Aquatic > Marine > Coastal | place: USA... | reverse complement strand
CCATCAACATTAGTTACTCTTAGTGATATAACAATAGCTTCACCACCACTTGAATTTGTATAAATTGCTGTGTTAGTACTTGTTACATCTAAGTAAGCGTTTTTAAATGCTTCTGCCATTTTATTTTATCTCCATATATTTCTATACTCCCATCACTATAGCACGAGGTTGTGAACTTGTCGTGTTAGTAACAGAAAGTGCTTCATTAATTAATCTTATTGCATAACTAATTCCACCACTTACATCAGGCAATAAGTCTAAATCTTCATCTATTGGTTTATTTCCAATAGTATCTATAACTAAACTTCCACCTTCTTTAAGAATTAATAACATTCCCATTATGACAACGCTATTACAAGCCCAAGACTTGCACCTGCAGGTTTACTATCTACATAGGCTTTAACACTTTCTGATGAAGGAACTGTTGTAGCACTTGCTGTAGCAAAAGTATCATCATCTAATAAATCTGCTGTAGCAATAGCACTAGCTTGTGCTGCAGTAACGCTATGAGGATTAGAAGTATTACTTCTATGTGCAGCATTTGTAACTTCATCTGCATCTATTCTGTCATTAACATCTGCTATCTGTTCTGCTACTACTGCCATACGAACTGTAGTTCCTGCTTGATGGTCAGGGTCTGTAGCGTGTCTGCCTTCTAAATCTCTAGTAACTGCACTTAATGTTGTACCTGCAGATTGTGTTACTAAAATAACTTCTCTGTTAGATGAGTTATCAGGGTCAACTACTAAATAATAATGTGAAGAACTATCGCCTGAAGAAGCATTAATAACTGTAACTCCATCTGTTGTAGGTGCAGCAGTAAGTGATGTAGAAGTAGAAGCACTAGCTAATAAAGTAGCTAAAGTACTTTCATAAAAGTTAACTATCGTTGTTGCTCTATCTGCCATCTATGCTCCAAATCTCATAATACCATAAGCTGATATACCTGTAATGTGTATGGTACTCACATCTTCTAGTACAGGTTGTCTTGTTCCACGCACAGTTATTATAGCATACTGTGTCACACTTCCACGCTCTGTATTAGATTGTACAGGATAACTTATTCTTTCAACAACACCTCTAATAATTTCAGCAGGATTAAACAGTTCTAAGGTAACGCTATCTCCTTCTTTATCACGAAGTGTTGCATATAATTCTTCTCCTAAACCTTTAACCTTAACAGGTTTTCTTCCAGGTCTTTCTACTCTATCAGATATATTGATAGGTACTTGTGCTACTACCAATTCAGGTCTAGCCAATGCACGAAATTGTACTGACTTAACTTTAGGTGTAGCATTGTTTGAACCATTCTTTTTTAGTACAACTTTACCAATAATATATCTTGCTACTTCTGCTATTTGTTTCTCTACATCTCCAGTACCTGATGCTTGTGTGAAAGCTAGTTTAAAAGAACTGTCATTAGGATTATCTAATGCTTCAAACTTTGTTGAATAATAAAGTTCTACAGAGGTATCATTACCTAATGCTTCTGTAGAAATTTCTGCACCAACAAATTGTTTACTCTCTGCTGTAAAAAAATCTGCAGCAGATAATACTACATAACCTTCAGTTTCATAAGTAGATGTTTCTTTATATACACCACCAGTTGTTCCTTGAACTAAAGCAAAAAACTTTCCTGCTACTTGTTTTATTCCATTTACTGAACCAGTACCTGGTATTCTTAAATCTCTAGCTAATCCTGCTGTAGGTAAATAATATCTCCACAAATAAGTTTCAGTTATACTCTCTCTTACACCTATATAAACACTATCTCTTGATGCAAACATAGATTGTGGAGAAGCATCAACACCATTATCCCATTCTTTTAACAACTGTCTATTTGCAAGTACATACAGGTCATCTGCAACAGTTAAATCACTTCTGTATAGTCTACCTTTATTAGTTCCAACTTCTCTAGTACCAAAAATTATGATACCTTCTAATGCACTTATAGCAGTAACTTGTTCATCGCCAATGCGTGATTGACCTTGAAGTTGTAGTGTTCCTGACACATCTTTTAGTGAGTATATATTTCCATCTGTACTAGCAGCTAGTATAACTGCACCTGCATCTGTTACACTTGTAATGTCGTGTGTAGGTTCTACAGTTAATAACGCATTTGTTGTTTGAAATACACCAGTAAAGTTTCCTGTATAAGGGTCTGCTTCCCACAGATATTCTGCAACTGAACTTTTTCCTGTTACAACTAATCTTCCTTTTACAAAATGAATACCAGTAAAATAACCAGTAATTGATGTTCCTAAACTTTCAATTATCCAAGTAGAACCATCATAGTGTATAAGTTGTTTATTAGTAGAACCATCTCCAGTAACTACAAAGATTTGATTACCAAAAGCAACCATACCTCTTATATCGTAAGATACATTTGTAGATGCAACTGTACTCCAACTATCAGCATTATCTGTACTTAAATATATTGTCTGAACATCACTAACATAAAGATTGCCATTTGTTGTTCTAATAACATATTGTTCTGTACCTGTAAAAGTTAAACCTTTACTTTCCATAGTATGTAGTAAATGAATGTGATAAGAAGTTTCATCATCTCCGTGAAATACATCTACACCTTTGCTATCCCAAAATCTAGTTGTATCTTTAGGCGTACCATTAGCTCTATGTGCTGTATCTAATCCTTGTCCACCAGTAAAATTATTTCTTGAATAAATACGACCTAAGTTAGAAGTGAAATCTTCAGGGTTTTGTTTAACATTTATTTGACCTTCTTGTACATCAGATGATTGTATAGTCATCTCTCTACCAGGACCGATAGCTGCTCTAAAATATAAATTGTCTAAACGAACATCATAACCATATCTTTTTGGATTACGAATATTGGAAGTGGATGCAATTCTAGGCATTATTGTGCAGGATAAACAATACTATTAATACTTACAGGTTCAGGGTATCTTGCACGTAAATCTTTTCTAGCTTGGTTTATTAATACTTGTTGGTATCTAAGTAAACTGTTTCTAATACTTGTTCCACTATTAACAGGAAAGTTTTGTATAGACATTTGGTCAGTTATGTAGTCTGCAGTAGCACTAGGTATATCTCTACCTGACATTATATGTGCTGCTACACCTGCCATAATGATAGCTTCATATTCATTTTGTAATCCAACACTAGATAATGTGGTAGCTTCATTTGTTATTTCTACAAATTTCTTTTTAAAAGTTACGTAAACAGTATGACCTGATGCAATACCATACATCTGTATTGCTTTAACTACACTAGGTCCTGAAGTATAAGTTACAGTTTGCTCACTACCTCCACTATCTGTATAGGTAAATGGATTAGGTAAGTCAATAAGTTCTACTGATACACCACGATATTGAGTAGTAGTTTCATCAGAACCTGCTGACCAATCTGTATATTGTGATATAGCTTTCAATGGTGCTACTAAGTAGTTATCATCTCCACCAGTAAGCACGGTATATCCAGTAGAAGATGTTATTGTTTGCACCTCTACTGCAAATAAAGTTGGATATAAATTTTCTATTTGGTCTTTAACTGCATCAAATACATTTTTTCTAGGATATGGAGGTGCTATCTTTATTAAATCTCCTAAAGAATGTGACGCTGCAGTAGTACCTCTTACACCTCTTTGTACTGTTATTTCATTTGTGACAACATTAAGTTCTTTAGCGAACATAAGTTCTTGACCTATTTCTATGATTGCACCTGCATCTAATGCGTCTTCTTCTTCAACAGAAAATAAATCTCCGTCGTAAGGAATAGTTGTTGTGCTATCGTTAATGCCTGAAGTTAAATAAGAATAACTTACAACATCGTCCATAGGTTCAAGATATTCTCTATAAACCCTATCTACTAAGTCGCCAATCGTGGTACTCATAGTACTCCTTAGCTACTTCTAAATACTAATGTAATATTTCTATCTGCTGCTTCTGTTCCGTTAGATGTAACTCTTAAATATCCTGAAGACGCTAACGCCCAACCACTAGGGTCAAGGCGAATAGCATTACCTGCTGATATTGTATAAGATACTTCTGTACCATCAGTTTCAAATACATCTACCCATGTAGTTCCATCTAAAGAAAAGTCTAATGTGATAGCTGTGCCTGTCATTGTTGCAGGAAATATTATCCCTGACAATAACATAGCATCAGTATTAACACCTGATGAGTTACTTGCATCTTCTGATACATCTATTAAAACATTTTTAGCTATTGATTTACTTATCATAATACTCCACTATAACACAAGAAAAGGGTGGAGGTGGAGTTCCACCCTAATCTTGTTAACTTAAATTAAGCTACGTCGCTAATTAAACAATGGTATTGTGGAGGACCGAAGTCAAATCCCATTTCCATGTAAATAGCTTTAGCTACACGTGCATAGTCATCTTGGTCTATGTCACGTACGAACACTGTTCCTTTACCAGGAATGTTTGTGAACACTGGTTTGATGAAAGCCATATCTACAATAGCTGCTTTGTTAGCACCTAATAGATTTGTTTCTTCAACAACTAATCCAATGTTTCCAAATGGTGTGATAACAGTGTCAATGTCAACACCTGCAACGTTTCTCTCTCTTGGGAGAATTGCATAGTTAGTTGTACCAACTGTTGCGTTGATTAGTTCCTTGTTAAGGTCTAATAATTGTTCAGGGTTAACTACAAGAACTAAGTTCTGCATAGGTGCTTGTGCGTCGTACAATTTTTTCATTGCACCTGCAACTGCATCCCAGTGTAGTTTTTGGTCTGTTCCTGAACCATTTCCAACAGTGTCAGCATAATAGATGTTGCCACCTGTTAATGCTTGGTGTGCATGGAAACCTCTGAATGCTCTTAATCCAGTACCAGGGGTTACGTTTGCACCATCGCTGAAAGTTCCATTCCAAAAGAAGTACTCAACTTCTCTTGCAATTTTAAGTAATGCTAATTCCATTTGCTCTGCAAATTCATCAACAATAGGACTGCCACCAAATAAAGCAAGTTTATCTGCAGCAGTAACTGTTCCATCCCCATCAGAAGAATTAATGATGTTAGCACTAAGGTCAAATGGGTTTTGTTGGTTGTATGTTGCCATAGCTGTGTAGGACATTTTTACACCTTTATGGAAGATTTGAGTAACCTGTGTATAAGCTACTCTATCTCTACCAAGGTATTCTGTTGGTTGACCACCTTCAGCACCAACTGTAGCAGCACTTGAAATTTCAGCACTGTCTGCAGTTTGAAACTGAAAGAAAGTAGATTGGATAACCTTTCCACCTCCACTTAGTCCACCAAGAGCAGATACCATAGGTGTTCTTTGTCCACCAACTCTGAACAACTCGCCTTGGAAATTGTTGATATTTTGTGAGTAAATAGTTTGGTTGGTAAGCGAAATTGCTGCCATTTTTATTTATCTCCTTATATTTTATCTACGTCCATAGCAGCTAACTTAGCTGTTAAGGACTGTCTTAATGTTCCATTTTTGATAATATCATTCAATGCCTGTTCACGGCTTTGTGGAGTATCAGATACAGCAGAAGTAGATAACTTATCTACACGTTGTGACGCATCTGTAAAGTTATTTTGTTGAACTGGTGCAGTGTTGCTCATAACAACATCATCTCCAAATTCTTGTTTAACAAAAGCAGATATAGCATCAACGTCAGGTTTACCATCATAAAGTTTAGTAACTGCTTTAGCAACTGCAGGATGTAGGTTTAAAGAATTAACTGTACTTTGTAAAGCAGCAGTCTTATACTCTTTAAGTTCTTCCTTTAGACGCTTATTCTCATCACGCAAACCTTTAGGACCTGAACCATCAGTATCTTCAGTTTGTACTTCGTCTATATTATTTTCTAATTCTTCCATTTTATATTACCTTCTAACTCGACTTTGACACCAATACACACATCACGTCGGAATAATGTGGGGTGGGAATAGAAATCAAAACACAACATTACAAAGTCTATTTCCTTCTTGTAATGTCAATTACATACGGAATTGAAATACATAGCACACACCGTAGCTTGTGCTAGATGCAGGTCTTTAGTCGGACCACGCAACGACTTACTATAAGAATACCACTATATATAGTGGTGTCAAGGAATACCCCTCACAACTTTAGAAGTAAGGGGACAGAAAGGAGGACATCTATGAATAAAGAAATCCTATTTAATAATACTACTTCTTATGCTTCTGTCAAGCCAATTACTGCACCTAATTGTGTACGTGCTGCACCTAGAGTTGTAGATGATTGACTTTCAACTTGTTGTAAAGCACTTTGTACTCTCTTTGCAGCCATAGTATCTCCAATAGCTGCTTCTTCTATATCAGATAATGCAAACTCTCTACCTGTTCTTGCTGCAATACTTCTAGCTGTTCTAGCAAATTGGTATGTTTGTGCTGCTTGTTTCTGTGTTAATCCTGCTCTAGCTAATGCACGTGACCTAGCAAATGATGTAGCAAATCCTGCAGCTACTGCTTCTCCCTGTATTTGTGCAGCAGATATAGTACCTTGTAATAATCCTTCTTCTATTTCAGGACTAACAACAGCAGCTAATATTGCTTCTGCTGATAGTGGTACTCCAAATTCTGCAGCCCATGCTTGTTGTACTGCAGGTATGTTCTCTCCAATTTCAGCTTGAACTACTTGTAATCTTCTTGCAAGTTCAGCAGGAGATACATCTCCTTCAATTAATTTATTAAATTGAGTTTCAAATATTTCAGGATTAAGACCATACTCTGCAACTTGCACTCGCATATCTTCTTTAACGCCTAAGTATTCTCCAACAGAAAATCTCATTGAACCATCATCTCTACGTATTCCAGGAAATGCTTTTTTAAATTCTGCAGATTGTTCAGTCTTTGATAAAGCTACTAATTCATCTCCACTTTCAACCCAATTTTTTGCATATACTTCTAGTACTGCTTGTGGAAAATAAGGGTATCTTGTTTGTATTTCAGAAAATACATTCTGATAATTTAATTCAGGTGCTATATATTCTGCATTGTATCTAGCATCTACATCAAAAAAGTTTGGGTCAGTACTTGTTTCATTTGTTTCAGTTTCATCATTGCTACTTGGTGGTACATAATCTGCGTTTAGTTTATCTGCAGTAGCTTGTGCTGCACCTTGTGACATACCACTAGCGTAATTTGCATCTCCAGGATTAACTGCAGCAATAGTGTAGTTAGGAGGAGTTCCTATAACTATATATAAAGTTTCATCAGTTTCAGAAGTTTTAGTAATAACTTCAGTAACTTCTTCTCCTGCACCCTGTTTACTTTCATATATAGCTTTTTGATATTCAGCATATTGTTTCCAATAATCAGCATTAGGAGTGGCAGGTTTTTTAGGGGTTTTAGGAACAACTGGTTTAGTTTCAGAAGTTGATTGATATACTTCATCTTTAGCTCTTTGTATTTCAGAAGCTGATAATGAGCCATTAGCTATATCTTTGTTAGCTTCATCTACACTTGCATATCCTAAATATTGCCACCAAGTCATACTATCCTACCGTTGTTCTAATCTTTTGCAGTCCCATACCTGTAACTAAAGAACCTTCAAAATCGTTAAATACTTTTTTAAATCCTTTTTCTAAACCATACTTCTTAGCTATCTTACTAGCTTCAACACTATCATTCTTTTGTAATATTTCTATCCAAGCAGGGTCACGTTCATCCATATAACCACCTAAGATACCATAAGTGTAATTCTTCCATGGCTGTGCTATTTCTTTATATGTAAATCCTGGTGGGTATTTATCTCCAAATACAACTTTTAATTGATAATCCATGTATTCATTTAATCTTGCTCTTGCATTATCAGGGTCATTTCTAAATTCTGCAGCCCATTTACCAACATCATCTGAAGTAAATCCTTTAGCAAATGCAGGACCTAAACCATTGTATATCATATCTTTAACTTCGTCTTCGTACTTTTTAATGTAAGTAGTAGTAGCAAAGTTTTGTGACTTCATGTAATTTGATAAACCTGTATCTACTTTTATTCCTGCAAATGGGTCAGTAAGTGCTGTTAACTGACTACGTAATTTTTGTTCTGTCCATTGTCCAGTAGTTAGTTTATCTGCTAACCAATTAGTTACATCTTCTGATAAATTGTAATTTACACCAAATGATTTAAGTAAACTTCTTTGGTCTTCTTTTAATTGTTTAGCAGTTTTAGGGTCTGAATTAAATAAAGATAGCCAACTTCTCTCTGACTTACTGTGTGTTTGATACCAGTCTGTAGCAGCTAACTCCCATGTTTCAGGTGTTCTACCTTCTGCGTAAGCATTGAAATATACTTGTAATACTTCAGGGTCTTTTAACCAAGGTTGTATTTCTGCTGCTTTATCTATATCTCTTTTCCATTTTTCAAATGGATGACTTTCTTCAAAATCTCCTAGTTCTTCAGTAGTTCCCCATTCAGCCCAATTACCATCTGTAGCTGTAAAAAATTCTGACCTTGAATTGTATGTTTCTGATATAGTTAGCTTTCTATCTGTACCTGAAAAGTAAACACTTGGTTGTCCATTATCATCTAATGTTTCTGCAGTAACAGCCCAACCCATATCTGTATCACTTCCAGGCATAGTATAAACAAGATAGTATTGCGTACTACCTGTAGCATCTTCTAACATTCCTGTAGCAGGATTATATATAGCGTCTTTAATTGCTATTATTCTTCCACCATTAGGAACATAAGATAATTCATTATTAGTGTCAGTTGCCATTTTCTTCTTCCATACTAACAAATTTTCCTATATTTTCGTACAACTCTTTATCAATCTTTTGTACATTAGCTTTAGGATTATATTGACCATCTTCTATATATCTTGTTGTACCACCTGCTAAACCTTTAGCTAATAAATAAAACAATCCTTGTGCCTGTGGTTGTTTTTGTTTATGCTTTAGCCACGGTGTTCCTCCTGGTCCATCAACAAATCCTTTTAAACTAGGGTCAAAACCAAAAATTAATTGTCTTAAATTCTTTCCGTGTAGTTCAGGGTCATAGTCTTCAGGTTGTACCATAATTCCGTACTTTGTAGGGTCTTCTTCTATATCTCTATAGTAAGTATTACGTGCTATCCAAGACAATCCATTAATACCTGCTTTAAGTAATGCAGAAACTGGTCCATCATTTTGAAACTTTTGCCCACCTTGTGATTTGTTCCGAGTGAAGGGTAATAACTCTTGCATTAATTCTTTTCCTCCAATACCATATCTACCTAGTCCAGTAGCTGCACCAAAATCAGGGTCATCATAAAACTTTTGTGTAGTAGCAAACAAAGTTAATGTTTCAGGAAGTACTGTTAGAGTATCTGCTACTTGTCCAAAAGTTTTAAGTCTTCCTACATCCCTAGCATATTTAGGAGAGTTCCTATATACATTCCACTGTAATCCTTTAACTGTGTTCCACAAAACGTCATCTTTTATTGCAGATACTGTAGGTTGTACTGCTTTAGTTAATGCGTGTGTTGCATATCTATATTGACCTTGAAATAAATATTGCAATCTTTCTTTTTCAAACTTACTTAGATTTTCAAATAGTTTAGTTGTCCATGATTTAGTTTCTACTGTTTTATATTGAACAGCATCTTCAGGTGTCATTATTCCTGCATCTACTATTACTTGTAATATATCATCAAAGTTTGAACTATGTACCGTACGTTGTGCAGAAACTCCTGCAACTTCTAACTGTGTAGGTTTAACTGTAATGTAATCTACACCTTGATTAATAGATTTTATATTGCCAGGACCTAAGATGTCTAAATTATTTTCTATAAAGTTTTTAGCTAAGTTAGGAGAGTTTTCAAACAAATGATGTTGGTCTTCTATAAACTGTCCAACTTTTAAACCACCATCAGTATTGTATTGAAAATCTTGTGTTTGAACTGGTATAGCAAAACTATCTTTAGCATTAAATTCATGTCCACCTTTTGTTGTAGTTTTTAAACTGGCTAAATCTACATGTTCATTAAATAAATTTTCGTATGTAGATTTATCTAACTTTAATCTTGCTGCTGCAGTTTCAAATATATCAATATCAAATCTTCCTTCTGATGATATTGAGTTTAACATTGCTGCAAAGTCTTCTCCTTTTGGATGGTATTTTAAAAGTAATTTAAACTTTTCTTTATCTTTTTGTAATCCATATCTATTAATCCAAGCAGCCATTCCTTGTAAAGCATCTTCCATGTCTTGGATGTTATCTACAGCAGAAGCAAAATCATCTACTCTGTGTTTCATTTTAAATACAAAATTTTGTAAATAACTTAATCGTGTATCATTATGACTTTCAAATACTTTTTTATTTTGAGCTACTTGAAAAGCATTATCATATTTGTGTGCATGATATAAGTACTGTCCTATCTTAGGGTGTAATGTATAATCAGTTACAGATGTCACAGGATTTAACATCGACTTGTTTATTTCAGGGTCGATTATATACCTAGCTAATTTTTTCCATATACCATAAGGATTGTATCTTTCTGTTCTAAAATCACTTTCAAATTTCATACCTGCTGATATTCTTGCAGTAACATCATTATTTGTTCCTAAACCATTTAATGCTTCTGCAGCATCTGTTATATCAGTTTTAATTGTGTAAGGGTCTAATTCAAATATGACTGGCATATAATCAATTCCCCAAATATTCATAGCTTGTACTCTGTGGTTACCTTCTATTAATATCATCGCATTATTATTAGGATTAAATCTAACAATAGGCACTGCTGCTCTTGCTCTATCAGCATCAGAAACTTTACCTACTTGACCTCTAGCAATCTTTGACCACATTTCTTTACTTGGTTTTTCTTGAAATACTTTATAACCTTCTTTACCCATACTTTTTGCAATATCATATACATTGTCCATACCTGTTGGACCACCGTCATTTAATAGTTGTAAACGATTATCTTCCACCATTTTTAAAAGTTCATCAACTTTAAAATATGCAACTGCTTTGTTACCATATTCGGTTTTACCATCAATAAAATTTTGTAAGTTTTGTGCAGACTTTTGCATAGTCTGAATAATAAAGTTTTTCTTATCAACTATTTCAGTAGGGTCATTAGGTGTTTTTGTTTTTAAATATTCATTTATTGCATGAGAACTTAATGAGATAGGCATTTTGTTCACATCAATATTAGTAGGTCCTTTAGCTGCAGGAAGTGAATTAGGTGCAAAATTATTATCTATAATATATTTACCATCTACTGGCGTAACTGTTTTTCTTCCATCTAACCAGTTATAAAACATATTCTTAAAGAAACCTGTGTCTTCTAATTCCTGTAAATCATCTGCAGTTAACATAACTGCTAACTGTGAAGGTGCTTTAGTACTTATTGTTGGTGGACCAATAGGAGATTGAAAGTGCTGCAAACTACCTGACATGACTTTTTCTCCTTGACCAGGAATTATTGTTATAGAGTTTTTTGCTGCATTGTTTCTAGTTACTACTGCCCACTTAGACATATCTAATACTTTCATGCCATCTTGTACAATAGTTATTTCTCCTCTAGTTCCTGCACCATCTAATACAGCTAACTGTAAAGTATCAAATGCAGCATTTTTTAAAGTGCTTTGAGTATATATACCAGGACTTTCTAATCCTGTAGTTGATGTAATAACTGCACCTTCTCCACCATTAAATCTATCTAGTGGTGTTATTAATATCTTTTTTAATTCATTCAATACTTCTTTATCAAAATATATATAGTTATCTACTTCAGCACCTTGTAGTTTTAATAACGCTTCAGCTATTTCTGCATAACCACTTTCTCCTATTTCCTTAGCAGCACTAGCAAATATATGATTATTAAAATTTTGCGTACCCACACTGTTTTTAGAAATACTAAAAGGAGAGTTATATGTTACAGTCATTCCATCTAATTTATTAGATATAACTGTTCCATCAGGTAGTTCTATGATTGTGTTTAAATCTTTGACACCAGTTACTTTGTAAGATTGTTGAGAAGATATTTTTCTAGCTTCTCCAGGTAAAACAAGTTGGTCTTTTAAAAATTCATTACCTTCGTTAGCATCTAAGAACTGGTCAACTATCAATGGCATTTTATCTCCATAAGAACTGACTGTTAGCTTTACAAACTCTTTAGATAAATCAGGGTCTGATAATACTTTAATTAAATCTTTTTGTAACAAATCAATAATCTGATTTCTTTGAATAGTTGAATAATCTGTGCCATCTATAACTGGATATACGATGTTACCAACCACATCTACTTTATTTAACATTAGTTCATCTATTAAACCATTTAAAGTATATTTTCTATTTTCAGGTAGTAACTGACTTGAATATGCTATGTCAGCAAATTTGCTGCTACCTGCATCTACGTTATAAGAACTAGCTGAAGGTTTATCTAGGTTTCCTACTAACATATCAGGATAGCCTGATGCCATTATTCCACCAGTTCCTTCGTATAAATAATCTGAATATTTAAAAGGAGAAAACACTGGTTGTCTTGCAGTATAAGTGGCATATTGGTCTGTAATAGATGGGTTCATTGTTAATTGAAACCACTTACCTTTTTCTTTTAATACTTGTTGTGCTGCTACTAACATTTGTCCATGACTAGCAACATTATATTTTTTATTCATTAATGAAGTTATATGTTTTGCATCCATATTGTTAAAAGCATTCATCGTGTATTTAGTAACATCTTGTGCATTTTCTGCAATCTCTGCAATCTTTGCTTCTAGCATGTAAATGAAATCAGGGAATTGTTCACGCATTCCAGTAAGTAAATTAAACAACTCACTGTTTTCATCTATAGTTCCTGCAGAAGTAATACCCTTTCTTATTATTTTATCTGTAAATACTTTCTTATCTAAATTAGGATGCGAGTTTATAAATCTTTGTACTTCTCTATTAACATGTATATTGGTTAAGTCTTGCCAATTAGAAGGTTTAAAGTTTATTAACTTTCTTTTAAGTGTTTCATCTTTAAAAGGTAATTCTTCGTAATATTTATTGTAAGCAGGAAAAGCCGAAGGGTCTAATTCAATTAAAGCATTTTTAATTTCGTTAAAATTTTTACTATCTATCATATAGTCGATACCTAAATTATCTGCATAACTACGCATAATAGTTTTTAATTCTTCAGGAACTTCTTTTAACATCTCTGCAAACTTAGAATATTTTGATTTAGTTGGTAAATAACTACTTCCATAATTAGGAACTATATGTTCTATTAATGCTTTGTTATTGTGTGCTTTGTTTAAGAATGCGTCATTAATCCAAGACTTAGTAGCTACAGGGTCATTGTAATTAGAACCATCAAATATTCCAAAGTTTAATGCTTCATCACTTACGTGATGTATGTCTAATGGGTCTTCAGCAATAATACTTTTTAATATTGCTTCTACATTTTTAAAGTTTTTATTTACAGAACCATCCATAATTATGTCATTTAAAAATATTAATGCTCTTTCTTTAGGAGTAGCATTAGCTAATAATTCTTTAGTACCCAATAAATATCCTTGATGTTGTAATCTTTCTACATTGTTAAATAACTGATAACCAACGTTTGGAATACTGTCTGAACCTTTATATAAAGAACCAAATATTTTACTGTAAGAATTTCGTATTTTATTAAATCTATCTGTTAAATCAACATCGCCTTTGTTATCTTTAAGTACTAACGCTTCAAATAATTCTTCAACACCTTCTAGTAATGTTTTATTTTGTACATTATCTGTTTGTAAAGATTGCTTAATATTTGCAATAACATCTTCTTTAGCTTGATTTAATTTTAAATTATTTGTTTCAGATAATAGTTCTTTAACGTTATATCCTAAGTCTTCAAATATATTTACAAATTGTTCATACGATGGTAATAATGTTTCTTCTGAAGTAAGTATCTTTCCTTTATTATTACCAATTAAATTTTGTATAACTTCACTGCTTAAATTATCTCTTAATAAATTTGTAAAAATTTCTGTAGGTCGATTATTTTTTAC
>Ga0196905_1000628_pt1 | contig 14002 bp, 16 predicted proteins | sample CB_VirMetaG_3_FD_169098 | JGI IMG/M metagenome (GOLD analysis project Ga0196905, IMG submission 169098) | Freshwater to marine saline gradient viral communities from Chesapeake Bay - CB_1508_1S Viral MetaG (v3) (version 3) | ecosystem: Environmental > Aquatic > Marine > Coastal | place: USA... | reverse complement strand
TCCAGCATAAGTAAAGAGATAATCCCGATCATGATCTATATACGAATCAGCGCGGGCAATTTCTTCTTGAGAATACTTATTAAAAATATCATTATCATACACTTCATGGTTGACACATTGATAGATATGTTGCTCCAAAGAAGGGAGTTCTTTCATCTTGCCGTACAGTTGTTTACGGACAGCAAACAGAAGTAACCTTGCGGCAACATATTGATAATTTGGATGATCAAGATCAATCAAATCCGATGCACTACGAATAAGAATTTCTTGAATCTCTCCAGTGGTAATTCCGTCATAGAACTGAATACCCGACTTCATTTCAACTTGACTTGCAGAGACTCCTGCAAGTCCCTTACATGCCTCTTCAACCATGACATGCATCTTATCAAGATCAATACTCTCAATAGATCCATTTCTCTTTTGAACTTTTAAACCGTTGCTCATATTTTCTTCCAGGTAGTAAATTTGAGTTTTGCCTGTAAACCAGAGTAAGTATTTGATTCTATCATAGATTGAACATCAAGTCCAGATAAAACCATATCATTAATATCTTTTTGAGTCACTGTGTTTGGATAAATGACGACGGACTCTCCACTCTCAATTTTTGATTGGATTCTCCTGACGATTTCTGCATTACGTGGTTCGTTATCATAGATCCACACGCGATTGCCAATACCCCACTTACCAACATCACCGTCTGCACCACACATAGCAATTGAATTGGATATAAAAGTTGAGTCGAATGGACCTTCGGTGATGTAGACAGTTTGATTTTTTTGGACTTCATCGATGCCATAAATTTTTGGTGCGTCATCATTAAGCATTACAGTAATGTATTTAATCTTTGAGGGACTAAGTGCTCTCCCCTGAAATCCGATTAATGTATTTTGATAGAACAAAGGTATAATAATCCTTGGTTCATCCTTAACCGTCGAATCGAATGTGGGTTTTAAAGAGTTAGTCCACTCTTTAAATTTTTCAGTGTAATAGAATTTATGCGGGTTTAATTTTCTTTTTTCTAGATATGTCTTTGCGTCAAGATTTTCTGATGCTTTGAGTAAATCTAACTTTGGTTTGAATTTAGGCACTTCAAATTTAAACTCTGGTTCATCAACTACAAAGTTTTTACCAGTATTACCTTCTTTAAATTTTTCAAAAGTATACTGTTTATGAGTATTAATATCTACCTGTTTCAAAAAGTTATTGAAAGATATATTTAATCCGCAGTTATGACACTTAAAATTTGTATTATTTTTTACTTGATATAGATATCCTCTTGCCTTGTTTTTGTTTCTTTGAGAATCTCCACAGATAGGACAACGAAAATTATAAAGATTATTCTTTACTCTTTTAAATTTCTGAAGACGAGAAGAAATCAAATTGATGTATTTAACATCAACAAAATCCATAATCAAACCTTAAAGTTGCGTTGCTCTATTATAGATGCCTGCGGTTCTGTTGTCAAGATTTCGATGACACGAGTATTGTTAACCAAAAAAGTTATACACGCAATGGCACCGATTGCCATCCAAACTCTTTTTTCTATAGTCTGTACTCTCGTAACAAGTGCGTCATAATCCCTGTCAACTTTATCACGGAGTTTGTCAATTTTAGTAAAGAGTAAGTTGTCAACTTCTTCTTGTTTGGTAATTCTCTGTTCATGGACGGCAAGCATCCTGCTTACATTACTATTTACCTCACTCATTTTTTCGATAGCATCATCTATCTTGACGATGATATCCTTTAAATCTTCAAGTTTTTGTTCTAAAAGAGCTACTTTAACTTCTTCTGCCATTGGAGGATTTGAGGTAATCTAACCAGCGTTTTCTACTACCAATTCCACCCGTAGCATACTTTTTTTTCTTCATTGTTGGATCATAACCAGCAACTGGTCCTTTTGCATCTGCAGAACCAGTAAATCCGCCAGAAGTACCAGGAGCATTTGCAACCATTTGCTCTCTAATCATTTGAATTATCCTATCAAGATTGTTCATTTTTCTTAAAAATTTTTTGGAGTTCTTTTAAACATTCCAAATCAACAGGGATATCATGAAGATAACATTTAGGATACTCTGGGATTTTATTCAAAAAAAGCATAAATGTTTTTACAGTACACCACAATTCCTTTTCTATTTTAAAGAAGAGCATTGGAGTTGCTGCCTCGCCAAAAATATTATAAAGAACTATAAAGTGATTGATCAAAAGGGGGACTTTGAGTTCCCCCGTATTCTTATATCGTTTCAAAAGTCTTTTGATGTATTTGAAATGATTTAAGTCTTTATCAAAATCCTCTTTCGAAACTGCCTGAGGATTCTCATAATTTTTAATAGCAAATAAAAGGAAATTGTCCTCATTCAATTCATTAAAAATCATAAGTTATCATACAGGTGGGAATACAGGTGCATTGCCAGTCGTAATTCCCGACATAGCAACTAAGGTTTCAGTCTTAACTCTCAGATTTCCTTGATTGTCGTTGTAAGTTGTAACTCCAACCCAACCCTCATGAGTCAGTGCATATGAAGTTCCAGTTGCTGCTGTCATTCCACCTTCAGCAACACCGTAAACAAACGAATCATCAGTTCCATATGATGCTTCGCTATACTTAGAATCAAGAACAGTATACTTAGGAAGTTGTGAAATTGTATAAGTTGTTGCGGCAATAGCAACTCCACTCAGTCCAGCAGTAGAACCAATTGAAAGTTGAGTTGTGCTTGCAATACTTACAATTACAGCATCACCAAAATAAGTACCAGAACGAGTTCCAAATCTAATGATGTCACCTTCTTGTGCTGCTCCAGTTTCTCCAAAAGTGGTTCCACTACCAGTGACGACACCAGTAGCATAATTTAGGGATACCACAGAAGTACCAGCAGAACCTACTGCATCATTATTTCCCCAGAGTGCCATGTTGCTTCTTCCGTAAAAAATTATTTGCTATGAGTATTTATAAAAAAGGAGACCCTACTAAAGGTCTCCAACACTAAATTATTTTTAGGTATTTAAATCAGCAACCCTTTAAGAGTGCTGTTCTTACACTAGCAGCAATTACATTATCAATATCATTATCAGTTGTTTTTACATAACGCTCAAGCAGTTCAACTACAAGACGCTTAGTGTGACAAGAATTTAATGCTGCGAATAAAAGTGGTTTTACAACTTCTACAAGTGCGCCCATGATAACCTCCTATGATGGTTATAAGTATTTAGAAAATAGAGTTGTTAAAAATAGATTAATAAACTCCCTTTCTTGCAGATTGTAATCTAGTTGTAAGTTCTCTCACTTTTTGAACTTGAATTTTTTTCCTTTGCATTTCAGATGTTTTATCTACTGCTGGTTCAGTTGGTTCATCCATTGCTTCCTTTACTTGAGGAAGATCCTTATGCTTGGTCTTAGCAAAGTCTTTTGCTTGCTGCTTTGTCATACCTGCAGCTGCCTTTGCAACCTCAGGTGAAGGTGCTGCCATGTCACCTTTCTTTACAGCATAAACCATTCCCATGAATTTTTGTTGTTGCTTACTGAGTGCCTTCTCATCAAGATGCTCAATTTCTTCATTTGCCTTCTTCATTTTAGGAGCACTTGCTGGATGAGTGTCCTTGTAGAAAGTTGATGAACGTCTTGCCTTATCTGCTTCTTGCTTTTCTCTCTTTGCTTTTTGAGATGCATGGAACATCTTACTGTATCGTGTAGTTTCTTTCTTTTCAGAATCACTTACTTGGGGAGATGGTTCATTCTTGAGTTCTTTACCGTAGACAGAACCCTTTCTTGCCTTTTCCATTTGTTTTGCAACTTTCTTAACGGGGAAAGATTGCTTTGCCTCATCAACTTCAACCATCTCAATCAGTTCACCACCCAGTTCTTCAACCGCTTCTTTCATATCTGGGTTAATCTTGATCTTATTATTAACCTTCTTTTCTTTGATTTCCTTATTTGCTTCAACATCATCCATAACCTCAGAAAGATCTTGTCTCCAGTTTGAGAAACCTTCCTTTACATTCTTCTTTTTCTTACCTAATGCTTTTCCGCCCTTAGGATTATTCTTCCCAGATACTCCTCTGTTTTCCTCTGCTTCATCATGATCAAAATCATCGTCATCCATAGGATCATAATCGGATGATTCCTTCATTCCTTTCTTCTTGGCAATTGCCTTACCAACTGCCTTACGACGATTGTGAAGATACTTATCAGACTTATCAGTGTCACCATCATTATCAATATCAGCATCTTCTTGTCCTACAGGATCAAGTGCTTCTTTAGTTACTAATCCAACTACGTTTTTATTTTTCTTAGTAACCTTATCCATGTAAGCAATCTGCTGCTTCTGATGATCAGCATATTCCTTCCCTTTGGAAGGAGAAAGTCTCTTATCACCTGCTTTTCTTTCATCAGATGCTGCTTTTCTCATCTCCGAGTCAACACCCTTTACTGCCTCACTCATCTTCTCACGTTTTGCTTTTGCTTTAGCAAGAGTTCTTTCTCTTGCTGCTTCTTGCTCAGACTTTGGAATAGCAGTTACAGCACCAAGTCGTTCTGCTGGTTTACCGGGAACAGCAGACTCTGCAACCTGCTCCATATAAACAGCAGAGATATCGTTAAGGATGTTCATCGACATGAGTATAAGTGATTAGTTCTTTACCTTATACTTATTTATGAATTCTTTCACATTAGATTGCTTATATCCGCTATATGGTTTTGCTCCTGGTTGCAGGTTCATCTTATCACCTTTATCAAATCCAGGAGTCATATCAGCAGCATACTTAAAATATCCACCAGTTCCAACCAGAGTATTTGGTTTTCCAGGAACTCTCATCTTTCCTTCAACTCTTTTCTCTTGGTATGCTTCCTTAAAGTTCTTAGGAAGATTTCTTGCTTGAGGGATAAAAGCACCGTAAGGACCGACTTTAGGATCTTCTTTATCAACAAATCCGTCAATATTATTATCTACTCTATTCACTGCCTTCTTAACAAGAGTTTTCAGATTCTTTGAAGGAACCTCTGCTTCCATTACATCCTTAATCCATGATTTAAACATAAAACCTTCTTCAGTCACACAGATAAGATGATTTGCACCTCTACGAATAATCTCACCAACCAAACCAGTATTTAAGTTCTCTACAATATCACCCATTCTAAAAATTTTCTTGGTAACATAATGCTCACGAAGATTGAACATATCAAACTTAGGAGCAATCTCCCAGAGTGCATAACCCTCTTTTTGAACTTTAGACTTCTTTGCACCCATTCCTTGACGAACTGCATCAAATAGGGAACGAGCATCACCATCATCCAATGTCTTAGGAGTTCCTTTGCGGAATGATTCAAAGTCATCATCCATCACAGCCTTTCTCATCTTAGATGCTGACATTCCCGATACACCTTCAGCATCCGCATCACGAACACCAGCAGATACAACACGAATCAAATCAAAATCATAAAGATCTCCGTTGTATTTTTGAGCAAGGTTTTCAAACTCTGCTTGTCTGTCAGAACCAACGACGATATTTACATTCGCATATCCTGCTTCTGCTGCTGCAATCAGAACATTAAAGATTGATTTCATCTCATCATCATTAATAATGTTCTCTTCAAAGTCAGGGAACATCTTCTTCATGAATGAAATCTTCATATCAGGATCGAGTGGATTCTTTTTAGGATCCTGTGTTCTTGAAGGATAAATTTTCAGATCTCCACCTTCAGAAACTTTTCTTGCAGACTTTAAAAGTTTTTCGTGCCCTACTGTTGGTGGGTTAAAACGTCCAAACGCAACAGTCAAAGTATCGCTGATTTCTCCAGTTGCACCTTCGTCCTCTGGTTTATCAGATCCTTTCTTCTTTTCCTGTGTTGGTTGTGGTTTTGCTGCGGTTTTCTTTGCTGGTTGTGCTTTTGCAGCAGGTTCTTTTGGTTGATCTTTTTGTCCTACCTTTTCTCCCTTATCATAAAACTTGAGTTTTCCTGCTTCAGTTTTCGCAACAAATTCTCCACGGGAATCGTACCATCCCCCGTGTCCGTCGCTCTTGAGGTTCAGTTTCTTCGCTTGCAAAGATGCTTGCGACTGAGTTGCCTCGGTTAAAAATTGGAAAAAACTCTTCATGGTTTATCTTGATATACTTATATTTATTCTAATTTAATATATGGGGCAGAATAAGTTGCTTGAGAACTTGCGTACAAATAAAAATCTTTTACAACTTCATTTCTAACCTCTTTTTTTGCAGACTCCATTGTAGTCAGGAGTTTCATTACGAGGTACTTTGAATATCGATATTTATTCGACTTCATTTGTATCATAGATGCAGTTTCATCTTCCTGATTTGCTTTTATCAAACCATAATCTACCATCATCTTAGCAATTTCTTTTGAATGAGAATCTGAATTTTGTTCTGCCAATCTAGCAGAAACATTTGACTCTGGTAATTGCTGCAGTCCATGTCTCTTCAAAATAAAATTGATAGGTCCTAAAGAAATTTTTCCCTGATTGGCAGAAGCTCCCTTTATTTCTCCCTGCCATCCCGTTAAAGATGTTTCTCCACCAAAACTTCTAAATTGAATTTTTTCTGTAGTTGCTGTTCCCCACTGAATATATCCATCCATAGCATCCATGTTTGTAGTTGTTCCTCTAAATTCCGCTGTGGTAATTTTTTTATCGGTAGGAAAATTTTTCTTAGAAATTTTAGCGGAACCAGTTATTTTCTTTAGAGAAACACCTATCAATTGATTATTTTGAATATACTCAAACATCTTTTCATTGAGTCCTTTCAAAGTTTTTTCAGACTGAAGTTTCGAAACATCGAAACTATTTTCAACCATATAAATGTCAGCAGGACTCCATTTATTTAAATTACCAAAAGCACCCTCAGATCTATTAATTGCAATAAAAGTTTTTTCAATAGCATCAACTGTTTTAGATCCTCTATGAAAAGTAAATTTTCCTTTACCCTTATATTGCCTGAATAAAGCATTTGCACCAGCGATGGATGAGTTAATCCAATCATCAGGTAAATTATTAATCATACTTTCAAATTTTTCATCAGTATCTGCAGTTGCAAGTGCCTTTTGAAAGTTTTCTTTTGTTACATCAGCATTTGTAATTTCTCTTTTTAAAACGTTAAATGCCAAAGCAGCATAAAGTGCTTGAGAAGATTCTGCAAGTTTAGTGAGTGCTGCTCCTGCTCCAGATCCTCCACCTGCACCTTTTTTGTATATTAGTTTAATAATAGAGTTTGATAATGAAATCTTAGTAACTGGAAATGATGATTCACTTTTATCAACCTCATTTACATATTTGATTCTTTTCTTTTTTAGTTCCTGTGATATTTTATCTTGAACTTCTGCTCTCTGAGATGCTACGACACGAATCTTATCAACCTTTGCCCCAGCCTTAACAACTTTAGTTTCGTATCCTTTAAGTACAGAATTTATAGCAAGAAGTACTTCGGAATCCGACATTCTAGGCAACTTATTATTCTCTTTTTATTTAGAAGTGGAGATAAGGAGACTCGAACTCCTGACATCTTGCGTGCAAAGCAAGCACTCTACCAACTGAGTTATATCCCCATAAAACCCCGAAGGGCAATTTATTTATCAGGCACTAAAGACGGCACCAATGTTATCATCAAGTTGTTGAATCACTTCACGAATATCAACTACACGAGGAGGAACACTTACCTCATCATATGTGTATCCTTTTTGTGCATCAAATAAAACTTGACGAACTGCTGCTGCGGCGCGGGCATCAAGTTTAAGTGTTACTTGTTTTTCTTTAGTCACAGATCTCCCTCCTTACGATTTTCAGAACGCTCAATACTAAATGCACCTTCAGGATAACGAGCACTCAGTTTATCAAAGTTCATTTGGATTACTTCTTCAATAGAAATATCAAGTCCAATACAAGATTGAGAGACATACCACATAATATCTCCAAGTTCTCGTTTCAGGTGAAAGAGATTTTCTTCAGTGACTGGTTTACCTTGGAAGACAATCTTCTTGACAATCTCAGTGAACTCACCTGCCTCAGCAGACATTCCTACAGCAGCAGTAAGCAGTCGCTCGGTAGGAAATCCTTTCTCACGAAGTTCAAGGAGACGATCGATGAACGGGGTGTGTTCTTTACTTGGACTTGATGTAGTCGTATTAACAAACTCGACATACTTGTTAAGATCAATAGTCATTAGAATTTAAATCCGTCAAATGATTTTTTAGGTTTTCTATCCTCAAAATCATACTCCTCTTCTTGTTTATTGTCAAGGATATCATTCTGAGCAGATTGTTCGCAGTCATAAAGACGCATCTTGGCACGATCAATACCAACCACAAATCTCTTATGGATAGTAGGATCATTGTATCGGTTCTTAAGTTGCTTCACAAGAATCTGTCCGAGTTCTTCAAGTTCCTCTGTAGAAATCAGAGCAAACATCAAGTCAGCAGTTGCAGGCAAACCAAATGATTCGGATGTATCAGTCAGTTCGACATCAGAAGAACCATAACCAGAACGAGTTGTCTGAGTAGCACTTACGATAGGAACATTAAACTCTACAGCAAGTCCACGAAGTTCTTCTGCAATTGCCTTAATATAAGAATAAGAGTTTACGGATAGATTACCTTTATAGCGTGAAGATGCACAGATGTTCAGATAGTCAATAAAGATAATATCTGGACGGAAAGACTTCTTCAGAGCAAGTTCATTCAACAGTGATTTGAAATGTCCAGAGTGTGCAGAAGCAGTTGGATACTCTTTAATAATTAATGTACCCTGCGTCTTCTTCGCAAGGTTTGCAACTTTACTCTCAAACATCTGTTTTGGAAGTTCCGAAATATCCTGAATTGGGACATTGAGAAGGTTTGCATCAATTCGCTCTGCAATTCGCTCTTCCGCCATTTCAAGAGTGATGTACAGAACGTTCCTGCCTTGCAGTAAGACGGAAGAAGCCACATGGCACATAAAGAGACTCTTTCCGACACCCGTACCAGCAAGAGCGATATTGAGAGTCTTATTAGGTAAACCACCTTTTGTGATTTTGTTAAAGTACTCAAGATCGAATTCAATTTTCTCTTCCTTCTTATGATAGGACTCGTAACGTTGTTCGTAGTCTAGCAGATAATCGTGTCCTATGTGTGTATCAAAAGATACTGCCAGAGCATCCGATAGAATACTAGGAATACTATCACGATTTTTCTTCTCATCTTTACCATCTGCAATATGGATTGATTCCATAAGAGCAATGTAGATGGCACGATCACGGCACCACTTTTCAGTTGTATCAACTAACCACCCAAACTCAATGGGAACGTCATCAAGATTTTGAATCAGATGAACAATTTCTGTGAATGAAGTATCATTAATATCTTTACGTTTTTCTACTTCAATGCACAGAACTTCTTTTGTTGCTGGTTGATTATATTCTTGAATAAATGAAAGAATTTCTTCAAAGACAATTCTTTGGTTTGTATCTTCAAAGTATTCAGATTTTAAAAATGGTATTACCTTTCGAATGTACTCCTCATTATGCAATAGGTTCCTAAGAATTAGAAACTCAACCTTCTCCATAACTAAATTCCTTACGTGCGATTTCGTCCAACTGTTGCATCACTTCTTCAGTGAAATATACTTCAGGTTCTTTTAGAATCTGTTTAGCATAAATCTTTTTACCATCAATCTCATAGCGTCCTGCTACATTCTTCCAAAGTCCACCAATCTCACCGAGTTCAAGAAGACCATAATATCGATCAAGACCACGCTCATCATAATAAAGACGTACTTCAACTTGTTTGTTCTCCTTACTCAAACGCGATTTAGCAGTCTTAGCCTTGATAATATTTCCGACCACTTCTGTTCCATCCTTTTCTTTCTTTTTGCTGAGATAAATGATCGTACTTGCTGCGTATTTGAGTCCAGAACCTCCTCCCATTTCTTTCGTTGGTACGTAAGCTCCGATGACATCGTATGTATGATTTGTGACAATGAGCGGGACATTTGCTTGACCTAGTTTGAGTGTGAGCATTCTGAATGCACCTTTAATGAGTTGGGATTTAGTCATATCCCTGACTTCCTTCTCATTCAGTGCATCAGTGATTTCTTTAGTCGTGGAGAGCATACCAAGAGAGTCTAGCACAAACATGCAGGGTTTGCGATCTTCTACTGGTGCTTTCAAATACATGTCTACTGCTTTGAGTGCCTTTGTACGAAACTCTTCAATAGTAACAACGTTAACAACAACCAGACGAGTAGTATCAATTCCACGAGATTCAATCAAAGATTTAGTGATAGCAGCCTCAGTGTCAAAGTAGAGACAGTAACCATCGGGATTAGAATCAAGAAAGTTCTTAACCACAGCGAGAGAGAAAAAAGTCTTTCCAGTAGAAGACTCTCCAGCAATAGCAGTAATCTTGTTCCCAGATACACCGCCAAATACACTACCTGAAACCAGTGCATTAAAAATATATGAACCTGTATCAACATAAGTTTCTGTTTCATCAATGTCCGATGCTAACTTAGTAAAGTCATCACCAATCTCTTTTACAATATCTTTAAGGAAGTCCATTAGGCAAAAAATGAATCAAGGTTTACAGTTTTTTCTACACTCCATCCAATTGAATCTAGGATGACTTTCATAGGTTCTAGAAATGCTTTCTCAAATTGTAAATCGTAGTCCACATATTTGTCAATACCAAGTTCCCGTGGAAAATCTTGAATATAAGAGATTACATTTTCATGAATAGAGTTTGGTTTTTTGAGGTAGCAGAACTTAATCTTTTCACCATTCTGAATGAGAGAATACTTGTTTGTAAGATTCTCTTTCTTAATGTAGTGATTATAAAGAAGTGCTCCACGAACGTGAATTGGTGTTCCCTTTTCGTAGATTGAAGCACTGGACTTATACTTATTTACATCAGATGCGGAACGAGGGAATGAAACTTGCTCTGGTGGAAGTTTCTTAAAGTCACTTCTACTCTTTTCAATAAAGTCAATCACATCATCTTCAGTCCCACTCATCATCAGTTTAAGTGCATCCTTAATCATCTTACGGCAGGGTGCAGGAGTTGATGATTTAACTGCTTCAATACCCATGATCTTGAGTTTTGGTTCAGTATATCGAACACCTTCACTATCCCATACATTAAGAATGTATCGTTTCTTAGCAGTCCAGATGCCACGATCCGCAATGTTCTCACGTTTCATGAACATCTTCTGATCATATGCATTCACATAGTCAGCCAATTCTTGGTAAGAACTTTCAATATACTTTTCAAGTTCCATTTGACAGATCTTATCAAGGAACGAAACAATGCTTTCAGTAGTTTTCTCTCTTCCCTTGAATATACGTTCAACCAAAGGACCCATATTAAGATAGATAGAATCAGTATCTGAAGCAATAACATAATCAACATCCTCCGTTTTAAGAATTTTATTGAGGTATGTATTCATCTTTCCCTCAATCCAACGAATAGCAACTTGACCCGAGAGAGTGATTGCCTCAGCATTTGCTAGTTTGAAATACCTGAAGTACTGATTACCAATAGCACCATAAGCAGAGTTAAGAGAAATCTTCTTTGCCATTTGGATGTTATTGCACCTCGCAATCTCCTTTTCAAGTTCTTTCGTTGGTGTCTTCTCATACTCTTTCTTCGCAGCAATCATCTTCTTTTTAAAGATGACACGTTCATTATACATCTTCTCCATCAGTTCAGGAAGGATTCCACGTTGATCTTTGCGGAACATTGCACCATTGGCACACACCGCATAGTCCTTATATAACTCGAAACTTACCTGCTGATTAAGAATCTTGTCCACAGAAGCAGTGGGATGCCTCTCATCCATCAGAGTTTCTGGTGAAATGTTGTACATCATGATCAGGTGTGGATACAGAGAGTTCAAGTCAAAGTTGACAACCCAATCGTACACTCCAGGCTTTGGTTCCTTTACATAAGCACCAGCATACTTAGCATCTTTCTCTGTTTTTTCCTTTGGTGGAATAACAATATTACGTTTTTTCAGATAGTTGTAGATGATATTATCCCACATCCGAACCTGAAAGAACACATCGGCATAGTTCACCTTTGCATCATATGCCATCGTAATCGCAAGTTCGATGAGTTTCATCTTATCCTCAAGACGATCCACCAGTTCCACGTCAACGATGTTATATTCTACAAACTTTTGCCAGTCCTTAGTATAGAAATCTTTAAACGTATCAAACTCCGAGTGATCGAGTTTCTTCTGTCCTAATTCTACTTCAGCAATGTAATCAAGACGATATGATTCCTGCGCTTTATAAGTAAATTTCTTATAAAGATCTAGATAATCGAGTTGAGTAATTCCCCCAACATCATAAGAAATCTGTTTTCTTCCCATGATTACAACTTCTCTTTCACTCACAAGTCCCCAAGGAGAGAAAGATTTCATCATCTTTTCACCCAAAACTCGATTGAGACGACGACAAATATAAGGAATATCATAAAACTGAATGTTCCAACCCGTGATTACTTCGGGAATATTATTCCCCCAATAATCAAGAAAGTTCTGAAGAAGTTGATACTCAGATCCGCATTCAATATACTTTACGTTTGATTGTTTGTTATTGAAAGGTTTTACACCCCAAGTAATAATATTCTTAGTGGCATAATCCTGAATAGTAATAGTGAGAATTTCTTCCGATGCAGATTCAGTATCTGGGAATCCATTCTCAGAAGCAACCTCAATATCAAGAGTTACCAGTTTGATCTTAGTAATATCAAACTTAATCTCATCTTCAGGATACTTTTCAGAAATATACTGAAACACATAACGATCATTTCCGTAGATTTTAAATCCATCTACGTTATCATATTTTTTATAAAACTCTCGACAATCCCTAACAGAACCTGGAACAATTGGTTCAACGTTGTCACCATCAAGAGTTTTATATTTTGATTCTTTCTTAGAAGGAACAAAGAGAGTTGGTGAAAACTCTTCTTTGAACATTACATGTTTACCATTGTCATAACCACGGACGAGAAACTGGTTCCCGATCATTTGCACATTGGTATAAAATCTCATTTAAGCAGGTTCTGATATTTTTCAAGAAGTGTAGGTTTTGGATCAGCAATTGTCAGAATTTTATCCGAATGAATCATGAATGTATTTTGAGAAGAAACATTCACCATCCATGGAGATAATGTCTGATCAGACTCATTTAAAAGGAAAGGTTCTACAAGTTTACAATCGGGTTCACCCAGTTCAGAGGATACCTCTTCAATCTGTGTTATCAGAATCTGATTGTTCACCATCACTATTACTTTTGTCATTATTTTCTCCATCTTTTAATACTTTTGACTCATACATTTCTTTTAATTTTTTCTTTGGTTCTACCAAAGTAACAATCCAATCAATAGGAGTTGGAATTACTTCATCAGAAGTGAAAGGAATCCAAGGATAAAGATTAATATCGAATGTATGTGATGTATTCTCGCCATCATCATTCACTATATCCTTAAAATCTCTAACCAATACTACTTGGGGTTTGTTGAAAATATATCCAACTACCCTTTCCTCCAAAACCATCTCTTGTATATCTGCTATTAATGTCTCTCCAGATTTCAAAAGTGCAAGTTTTACAGACATAATACTCCAATATCTCTCAACAGTATAGCAATAAAAAGAGGGGAAGTCAACTGGATTTTGCCAGTCGTTCCCCTGCGCCGACGATATTCAATTATATTTAGATATAATCTTTACGTTGATGATGTTCTGGAACAATCTTTCTTAACTCAATTCTGAGGAGTCCATCTTCGAATGTGACGTTGGATACTTCTGTGTCGTCGGATAAAGTCCAGGCTCGTTTGAAACTTCTTTGAGCCAGTCCCTTGTGGATAAACGTCTTGTCCGATTCGGAATCTGATTTTTGTCCTTCGACAAAAAGTTTTCCATACTCTGTGTACGCATGAACTTCCTCCTTTTTGAATCCAGCAAGAGCAATTTCTAGATGAGATTCTACATTACTTATCTGAACAAGATTGTATGGTGGATAGTTT
>Ga0196905_1000626_pt1 | contig 14033 bp, 14 predicted proteins | sample CB_VirMetaG_3_FD_169098 | JGI IMG/M metagenome (GOLD analysis project Ga0196905, IMG submission 169098) | Freshwater to marine saline gradient viral communities from Chesapeake Bay - CB_1508_1S Viral MetaG (v3) (version 3) | ecosystem: Environmental > Aquatic > Marine > Coastal | place: USA... | reverse complement strand
CACGCAGTGCGTCGGTCTGCCATTCGTGGTAAGTGTTGGTAGCTTTCAGCTTCTTACACTTGGTGTAGAACGGGGTTTCTTCCGGAGAGATGTCGTAGATTACGTTTTCGAGATCCTCGCGGATGCCAACAGCATCATAGCTGTCAAAAGTATTAGTAGGCTGTGCCATGACTATTTCCTCAATTAAAGATTACTGGTTCAAGATCAGACTGAGCGCATCTTCGATACGTCCTGACTGACCCAATTTGGCCTTACGCCGCTGCTGAATGGTCTTCTTGCCGTCACCAACCTTTTTAGCGCCCGGTTTTACGACTGGCTTGGCTCCTGCAACCTTCTTGGCTGCCTTGTCCTTGCCGGCCATCAGATTGCGGTATGCCACCGCATCCTTCAAAACCATAACCGCCCGATGATCCATCACGTTCCCGATTTCCTCTGGCGTGTAGCCGTAGTATTCGTTCCCGCCACGAACCAAATTTTCGCGGATCTTGGTTGCCTTTGAGGCGTCACCAAATTCCGGTATCACAGCTTTGAGAGCCTGCATCTCCTGCTGCACATACGCTTGCATCGCCCTTGCTTGGGCTTCACTCTGCTGCTGCATTACCTGCTGCATCTGAGTGTTCTGCTCGTCGTACTTTGCCTTCGCCTCGTCGTAGGCCATCTTCTGTTCCATGTATCCAATCGGATCTTGGTCGAAGAGTTCCTTCGTCGGTGGGCTGGGCGGTGCTGCAATCGCGCCGCTCTGCATCTGCTGATACAAGTTGGCTAGTTGCTGCCGTTCAGCCAAAAGGGCTGAGTACACTTCTTCTGCCTGTTTCCGGGCAGTCGCAGCTTCCTGCATCCCTTTCTGGACGTACTTTTGACCACTGTACCCTTGCTTGAGGTCATCTAGCGTCACTTCCAGTTCTTCGCCATCAACTTTGACTTTGAACTTTTGAAGCTGCTCTTGACCGGCATCGTCAGAGTCTTCGTACTCGTCCTCTTCGACTTCTTCTGCCTCGCCGTCGTCGATCTCGGCGTCATCTTCTTCAGATTCGTCTGCCTCTTCCGGGTCGGCTTCCACCTCCGGTTCTTCAGACGCCTCTTCCAATTCTTCAGGAGCTTCTGGCTCCGTAATCAGCCCTACGGCTGAGTCAATACTACCATCAAATGTTTGGGTTTCAGTCGTGGTTTCCACGGTGCTGTTCTCCTTTATGTGTTTGTTTTATCAAAGATTTTCTCGTCCGTCAATACGGTGTTGATGTAGTCTTCGATCTTGTTTAGCGCCCGGATAATCTGGTGCGCTTCTTCGCGAGCCTCCGAGGAGGATTTCGCATCCAAAAAAGTCGCCATTTGGGCCACTTTCACGGATTCCATAACGGCCTGATAAGTATCGTCGGCCATTAGCCGCTTGATTGAAGCGGCCTTGTCTTTGATGGTCAGAATTGTCCTCCTTGCTGCACGGCTTCAGTTGGGGTTGCTTCTGGGTAACGCGGCTCACGCTGCATGCCCTTGATTCGTTCTACGTCCACGGCCTTGCCGTAATCGCCAAGCAGCTTGGCGGCAGACAGAATCAGATCCTGATCCATCTTGTCGCGTTCGCGGTCGTCGGTAGCGATTGCCTTCTGGGCGTCGATCTGAGCCTTGATCATGCCAATCTGTGCATTGGCCTGAGCCTTGACCTTTTCTGCTTCCACCTGTGCCTGCGCCAGAGCCATCTGCGGGTCTGGGCGCTGTGCAGCGGCTTGTTGAGCCTGCTGTACAAGCATCTGCTCGGTCTGCGGATCCATCGGATTGAAATAACGATCCGTATTCCGGATTCCAGCCAAAGCCAGCATATCCGCCAGCGTATTGCGAATCGTAGTCATGGACACAAGGCCATTGGTCGGGCCATATGCCTGCCAAATCTGCATCTGGAGGCCAAGAGCCTGCTGGTAAGCGGCAGCCTTCTGATCTTCTTTGCCAGTGCCGAGACCAACATTTACGGTCACGTCCATTGCGGTATTCCATACGCGAGGATCGACCGGGACGAAATTGCCGTTCATCCGCATCAGTTGCGGTTCCGGGGAGTTCTCGACGTACAAGTTCAGCATCAGCTTGAACAGGCGGCGCATACCGCCTTCAGCCAGATTACGGGCCATCACCTCGATCTGCGCTGCACCGCCCTGTGCCGTCAATTGAGCAGCCGTAGCGGTGGTATTTTGCAGGGCGTCTGGATCAAGCCCCATAGCGGCCCTAGAAACGCCTGTCTTGCCTTCAATCGCCTGATCCATGTACTGGATAGCCGTGAGCGTTTGAGCCGCCACAAACGGCACAGAAACCTCTTGGATGGCACCTGCTGTTTTCATGCGGATCAAACCGCCGATTTCGTTATTCAGCAGGTCGTCTACATTGACCTGACCTTCCACAAACCCGATACGCGGATTGTTGGTCAGGGCCACATTGTCGAGTACGCCACGCAGCATCGCAGTAGAGGCGTCCTGATCTTCCATGATGAGGTCCGGAATAGAGCGGCCAAAGAAAGCGTGCGGCTCCGGGTCGATCTCGAAGATTGCAAACGGCAAATCACCCCATGGTTCGTAGTCCAGCAGCTTGTAGGACGAACCGCCAAGGATGAACTTGTACATCTGGGCAACGCCTGTGCCTTCGATGTCCATTTTCATGTACGCCTCGGTCACGGCCACTAGCTTCATGGAAAGATCCATCGTGGACTCTTCCTCTTCCTGCTGATAACCACGACGCTCAAAATCTTCCGCTTCTGAGTAGGTATCTGAGGAGCCAATGCCGTCCAGATTGGAGACTTCTTCAAAATCGAAGCCCATATTTACCAAGTCGGATACGCGCATCTCGGTGCGGTGCGCCACCACATAGGCGTCATCAATGGACTTGGCGTTGCGGTCCACCATGAATTCTTCAGGCGGCACAGATTCGACCATCAGTTTGCCGAGTTCGCACTTGCGGTTGACCTTCAGGCTGTGCATCGGGGCCTCAACCTGCATGCCAAATTCATCGACTTCCATCGACTGCTCAACAGAATGTTCGATTACGTCAATATCGTCTTCATTGACGATGGCTAAGTATTCAGGTTCCGTAATGTTGGAATATGTGTAAGTCTCAACATCGGTGTAGGTATCCCAGTAGGTTTTCAGGACGCCAACCTTCTTCACCAGCGCGTCGTGGAACGCATCATTCAGGATGCGATACCCGCCAAGTTCGTTGAACGCCCAGTGCATGTACTGGGTAGCCTGCTGGGCTGCTGCTACGTCTTCAGGGCCGCGCGGGACATATTCGACCGGCTTATCGGTGTTCAAAAATACGCGCATCAGGCTCGGCTTAATGTTGCGTACGGTATCGCGCACCTTGGTAGCGACAACCTTGGAGCGGCCTTCCTCTTCGCCAATATCTACTTCGCCGTCAAAATAACGCTGGGCTTTAATTCGGTCGTCTGCAATCTCGGATTCGATGAAGTCAACAGCATCCTGTACAGCATTCTGTACGATGCCTTCGATCTGGGATTCATCCATACGTTCTGGCTTCATTAGTATCTCCGGCGCAATAATTCTTCAATGGCATTAAATGCGTTTTCTTCGTTGATGCCGCGCATCTTTTGTACAGCTTCGCCAACCTTTTCTGCGCCTGCTTGCCATGCTGTAGCTGCTGGGCCTTGCTGAACGGTTCTTTGTGCCTGCTGACCTTGTTTTACTGCTGCTTCAATATCGCCACGGAACGATGTTTTTGCAACAGCGCCAAATTGGTCGTCAAGCGCATTGGCGAACATTGCCAGTTCGTACACGCTTTCTTTGCCCGTGCCGCCCGCCTGCTTGTATAGCGTGTCAAGGCGATTTAACGCATCTTCAAGCCCAGCGCGGCCAACGGTATTGCCAAACAAGCGGCGAAGATTTTGCCCTACGCCAGCGCCTTCCGTCTGTGTAGTGCGACCAAAAATGTCGATCTTTTGACCAATTGCAGACTGAAAATCATCAAACAAATTCAATGATTGACTGATTCTGTCATTTACTTCGGCATATCGTGGATTTGCTTCGCGCAGGGTGTTATTCAAAGACCCACGAATGTCGCGCAAAATGGTTTGAGTTGCGTCTGAAATTGATCCACGCGGAGTGCGGCCCCAGTTGATCTGGCCGTCAATCATGCGCTTTAACTGATGCAGGCGATATGCGTCAGGAACTCCGCCTTCGCTCATTACTTCAATAACCTGCTTCAGGTTGCGCTGGGCAGATGGATCCATGCGCAAGTCAGAATCACGGAACGCTGATTTATCCAGAATTGGCTTACTGGAACCCGGCTCGTAGGTCGGGCGAATTCCATAATTATCGAAAATCTCATTCAATTTGTTATTCACAGGCGTTGTGTCAATACGCTGGCCTTTGAATGACTTTTCAGCAATTTGATTAAGTTGCTTGGTGGCATCAGAAACTGACTGATCCAACATGCGAAGGCGATCAACCACAACAGAGCCAGAAACATCCGATGGACGCATTGCCTGTGCGCGATTGGCCTTCACGGAGCGCATAACCCCAAGCATCTGAGACATTTTTGATTTGGTCTCAGGATTGGCCATTTTGATAGCCTGCACATAGCCGGGGTCCATGCCCTGTTTAATTACTTCCTGCGCGTAGGGGTCTTTTACTACCCTTTCCCCGCCAAACGTGCGCTCTTGCAGGGTAAGTGGGGCCAATCCAGCCTGCTTTCCGCCAGCAGTAAGTTCTTCCTTGGTGATTTCCGAGCCAAGGCGAGATCTTTCGCCGCCCGGAACAACATTGGCAGGCAAGGTTTCTGGAATTGCTGCGCGGGCTTCTGGTGTCAAAGCCTCGTAGGTAAGTCCCTGTTGCTCCAGAACGCGACGAAGATCAATCGTCGGGTTTCCGGCTTCATCTAGCAATCGAACGCCACCACGGGCAGACTGAAGCCCTTTAAGGCCAGTCAGCGCAAGCAGTGCATCTGGAGCGGTTCTGGCAGCCGTGGCAAGTTCTGGACTTCCGGTAGCTTCAAGCGTCTTTTCGCCAAGTCCCTCGGCAAACTGAACCCATGGATCAATGATTGGAGCAACAGCCTCGCCAATGTTGCGAAGACCAGTACGGCCAGCAGGGGTGCGTGGTTGGTATGTCAAGGCCTCACGAGTACGCTGGATTGCTTCTGCCCCGGCTTCTGCGCCGCCTCCGCCAAATCCCATCTGAGCAAGCCCGGTAAGACCTGCAACAGGTTCAGCAAGAAGACCAGAAGCGACAGAACCCATTGCTTCAAGACCGCCAACAATGCCTTCGCCTACGCCGTATTCTTTCTGTCCAATACGGCCTTCGTCATACATCTGCTGAACGGCATTCTGAATTTCAGAATTGCTCATGCCAGCCGGCACTTCCAGCGTGGCAACCTGACCGTTTGGCAGTTCAACTTTTGCTTGAGGCATGTCGCTTACTCGGTTACAGAAATAACTTTAACTTGTCCGCCTGCTGGCTTTTGGTCGCCGCCAAGTGCAGAAATGTATCTTCTCATTTCTTCGTTCATGGCGGGAGTATTATTTAATACATTCACCTGCTCAAGATATTGTTCTCTACTCATATTTCCGAGCAAAAATTGATTTGCAAGTTTTGAAAGTTCAAGGTTGATTTGAGCCTTGTTCTTCAAAGTCTGCTGCATGATCCGACGAGCCTGCAAATTTGAGGTTGCAGGACCAGCCTGACGGATCAAAAGATCAATATCACGGTCAGACATTGTGCCTTCGCCCTTGATTCGGAGCGATTTTGCAACATTTGTCATTACGCCACGATAGGCATCAAGTGGATCGCTAACACCTTCTGGAACAAGCCCACGCAATGCCGGAGGAATTGAGGTGGCTGTATCCAAGCCTTCGCTAAGGCCCATAAGAGTATCCAGCGAATCAAGCGCCTGACGCGCCTGAGTACCAGCGTCAAAATCAGCAGAAACCTTTTCGCCTAGCTTTTTGCCAAGCATTTTGTCAAGTTCAGTTTGCTGCTCGCCACCAATTTGAACGGTAGGAGCGCCAAGAGCGCCTATTTCTTTAAGCTGCTGAAGCTTGGCCATGCCTTCTGGGGTCTTCATCATCTCCAGAATACGACTGAATTTGTCAGTGCCAAATGCCTGCTCAGTAAGGCCCATGCGAATCATTTCAGCTTGATCTGCGGTAATGATCCCACGCTGAAGCAAAACCTCAGCAGTGCGGTTTGCCTGACGATTGCCGCGAAGCGTTTCAATACGCTTGCCTAAAGTTTGAGCAATCCCCTGATCCGGTCTTGAGCGCAAAGAATTCAATCCCATCACCAGATAGGACATAGCCTCTTCGCTCTTGAAATAATCGCCAAGAGTGCTAAGTACGCCGCCTTCTGGCGGAGGCGTATTGTCCTTTTCTGCTGTGTTTGATTCTTTGGCAGCGGCTGCTGCAACTTGCTGCGGGGTGGTCAATCCCATATTGGCCAGCTTTTGTGCGTCACGCATAACGCGAGCCTGAACCTGAGATTGCATTTCGCCATCCATATTGGCTGGAATTGTTCCATCAGGAAGCGCGCCGCCCGGCGCTACGCCACGACCCGGACCCTGCCAGTCTTGACGAATTAAGGTTTGTCCGCCAGTCGGCAAACGACGGCCTTCCATCGGGATTGCAGAATCTGGAACGTAGCTTGGGTTTGGGATTGTTTCTGGAATTGGCGTGCCGACTACATCTTGAGCAACGACGCTAGTTGTCGGCTGAAAGCCTGTCTGAACCGGGGTGTTATTTTGAACATCAGAAGCCTGCACTTTGCCCAAGCCGACCAAATCAAGAAGGCCCGCGCCACGTTCGCGGAAAACATCCTTGACGCCGGTTTTTTCAGCAACAAGATCAATTCCTTGGCCTGCCAACCATCCGAGTAATGGATTCATCGCTTTTTCCTCAACAGCATCATTTACGCCAGTCTGTACTGGCGGCAAATAAGAATAATTCCCTAGCGGGACTGGCAAACCAACATCAACATTAGCCATAACGGCCCTGCGCCAATTTCATCAGCATTTCACGGTATCCGCCACCAGAATTTACCAGTGGAGATGCCGCAGCCTGCACTTGAGTCGGAGTTCCACGAGACAGCGGACTCATTGCCGGCATTTGCTCTTCTCCGCTCATTTGCTGATTCATCTGGCTAAGCAGTCCTGCGGCTTTCTGATAATCAGGTTTTTTGCCAAGCGGACTTCCTGCCTGCAAGGCATCGTCTTGAGCCTGCAAGGCCATTTCCTGTGCCCGCATTTGATCATTAACCTGCTGCGGCGACATTGGCGCAGGAGGCGGGGCTGGACGGTTATAAGCAGGCGGCATCAAGGATGCGCTAGGGCTTGCCGGACTGCTAGGGCCAGCAGCAAGACCAAGATTCTGGGTTTGCGGCATCATCCCGCCCAAGGCCGGAGGAGCCGTTGGCGGAACCATGCTCGCGCCCTGCGGAGTCGGCATCATTCCAGACGGAGGCATCATTCCTTCCATTGACGGAGGAGGGGTGGCTCCTGCGCCCGGAGCGCCGCCGCCTGCCGCTGCCATCATCCCAATCAACTGCATCAGTTGCTGCGGATCCATGCCTGATTGCTGCTGCGGCATCATCTGCAAGAGAGGCATATTAGACTCCTTCAAGTGCCGGATGAGCGTAATTCACGCGGTAATACCCATCATCACCCATAACAACAGCATCTGGATGCGTTTTAAGCAATTTTTGTGCAATAACACCTTCCGTTTTTGGATGGTCAAGACCAAGTTTCTTGGCGGTCTCATTCCACTTCCACTTAAACACTTCAATGCCGTTTTTAAGCTTGCGAACAAACTTAATTTCTTTTTTCAGTTTTTCGTCTGATCCTAGCGCCAAATATCCCAGATAACCCATGCCAGCAGTCGTGGCGATGTCAAACAGGCCCGGAGAACTGCTGCTGGTCTGGCTCTGCGGAATCGGAGACGAACTGAGCGCAGAAGTGAGATACCCCATACCCTGTGCAGGAGCGCCTTGGTAGCCCGCATATTGAGCGGCAGCAGCGTCGTACAGTTGTTGCTGCAGAGCCTGCTGGAGAGCGCCCTGCTGCGCCAGATTTTTCGTTGCGGTCTGGCCCATACCAAAGCCCAGATTGGCAATGTTTGCCAACTGAGAGCCTGCCGCAAGGCGAGCTTGCTGACCCTGAAAGCCAAGACCCTCTTGTGCCAGTCGATTCTGAATATCTTGCTGTGCAGCCGTCTGCGCCTGCTGAAAGCCTGCTTGGCGCAGTGGGGCTGCTGTCTGTGCAAGATTGCGCATAAACGCTTCATTTGTAGCCGCTCGCTGAATCGCTTCGCGAGATCCGCCAAATGCGCCTGCGCGAGTTGCCTCGGCTCCAATTTGATTTTGCATTATTTGCCGTTGGCGCTCTAAATCCATTGTGGTCTGGCCAATAACCTGACTGGTATATGGATTCTGATACGGAGCCAGATTTGTCCCGGCAAGCGTGCCAATTTGACCGGGCGTATAGCCCATTTCGCCAAATGCGCCAAGACCAGAGCCGTAAATGCCCTGTGCAGCTGCCTGATTTACATTCGGGATGGTCCCGCCACCTGCTGCGCCTGCCATAGCGATTCCCCTTACCCAAAGATGTTTTGATAGGCCGCGTATTGCTCTGGGCGACGCGCCTGCAATTCAGCCAAAGCCTGATCGTAAATATCGCCAGAGCCATAGCCTTGGAATCCGCCAGCATAGGTGGTCGGAGTTGGCATGCCTTGGGCTGCGGTCAAGCTTCCCTGCGGAATCAAGCCAAATGCTTCTGCTGCGCCAATGTTGGATTGCATGGCTGCAAGCTGGTTTGGATTAAACGCGGCAACCTGCGGGCCATAATACGGCATGTAGCCAACTTCTGCCGCGCGCTGCGCTGCAGCAAGATTCTGGCGGGTCGCTTCCTGCGCCCATTCCGGGATTTCGACTTGGCTGCTCTGAGAGCCACCCTTTCCGCCGCCTTCTAATGTAAATTCGTATTTGTTTTCGCAGAATGCGCGTTCCGGCAAATCTGGAATTTCGTGAAATTGTCCAAAACGGCTCATAGCTATCTCCTTAAATTGGCCGCTCGATCACGACAAATGATCTTTCCCAGCCATGATCTGTTCCTTTCATCACCCGTTCCCATCCGGGACGGCCTGCTCCAGTCATTGCAGAACAACCATTTACACGGCCAAATTCTGCCATAGATTCTTCAAAATCTAAAATCTGATCCAACTTTCCGCCAAGCAAAAAAACATGCAGCGTTTTTTTGCGCGGATACGTCACAACTTCCGTAACTGCGCAGCCTCTTGGCCCCGGCCAAAGCTGCATTCTTCCAGTCAAAACAGCAGCCACAATATCGTCAAAAATGTGGGTCCCTTCAGAATATTCCAAAGCATCCTCGATCCATTTCCTACAGCGCATCAGTTCATCAAGTATCGACACCTGACCCATCAGACATTCTTAACCAGTAGCGTTACAGACGGAACCGCAGGACAGAAAGTCTCTGCGGCATAGGATTTCAGCACAGTATTCAAATCATCCACGGCCCACATGGCCTCCAAATAATCGCCGGCGTTCACCTCAAAAATGCCACCACGAGCGACGGTTTTGGCTTCATTGTTATCGTGCAAGGTAATCCGCATGGTCGAGCCGGGAATATCCGTACCGTTAATTCGCGGCCAGAACCAGAATGTCTTGGCGCTTGCAGAGGACGAATTTAGCTGTGCCGTGAAATTGACCATGTACTTTCCGGCCTGCGAAAACACAATTCGGCTAGTGTAAGTTCCGTCAACCGAGATGTTTTTGGAATATGCGGTCGAGTCCCAAGTAATTTCATCCGGGGTGTCGACAACGCTGTGCGTGTGATCAATCGTATTGTAGAAAAGCCCATATCCGTAGCCCTGATCTGGCTCATTCGCGCCATAACCCAGCGGAACCCAGACCCCATCTACAGACACCACAGGATGCTGAATGGAGCGATCCCACATCAACAAGCCATCGTCAGATGCAGTTTCGCGCCCGGTTTGCTGCATCAGTTTGGTTTGAATGCGCGACAGGTAATCAACCAGACGCTCCGCCCAAGGCTTCCAATCAAAGCCTGTAACTGGAGGTGGCCGATTCTGAATGCTCATCGCTTCCCTCTAGGAACGGCATCAATACGCATTGTGCCTGCTCGCCAAGCGGCTAGTTTTGCGCCTTCAATACGCATCCGAATTTGGCGACCAGTAAAGCGCACAGATGTTGGGTTTGCCATTTGGTACGGCCCATAGCTGCGCTCGGTGTCGTTCGGGTGAAATCTAGTCTTGAAGGTTACTTCCACATCGCCCTGATTGATTTCATCCGGAATCAGGCTGCTTACAGCCATAACCTGATCGCCATTCCCAAGACTGATCGGGCCGGTTTCTGCATAAATTGCGCGTCCGTCTGTGTTTAGGCCAACTTCATGTTCAAAAAGGTTTCCTGAAGAACAGGAAGCCATCGGATAGGAAAACACGCCAGCGTCTACGCCAGCAGTCCGGCACAGCTCGCCAAGCATCCAGAAGTTTTCCTTGTAGTTGTAGGAAACATACTTGCTATTTTCGTTAGATGCTTCATCCGGATAAAACCACCAGATTTCACCAAACTCAGAATTTACTAGCGCATAGATTTTTGAACGCTGAACAAAGTTGATGTCGTCAAAAATAAAGTCAGCAACATCACACGGCATCTTGGATACGGTAGAGCCGTTGAACATGAAGAATCCGTCGCTTCCCATCCAGAAAACGCCTTCATCTACCGCCGCTGCAGCATTTCTTGCGATAAGCCCACAATGGTTGCCAACGCGCTCAAAGCCGTACACATACGGAGGGCCGACATAGTTAGCAATGTGAGCGTCAAGATCCGTCAGGATGAATGCTCGGCCCTGTACGCGGATTCCAGCCATGATTTCGCCGGAAGTCTGCAACTGAATATCGCCAGCCTCATTGGTCGCAGCAGGCGTCCATGTGGTGTTGTCCTCGCGGTCGCACCACGCAATCTTTCGTGGATTGCCGCCAGCACCAAGCGCAAACAGGAAGCGTTCTTCTGTTACCAGAAGCGCAAGGTTATCCACAGGTGCATTGGTGATCTGGGTGGCGATATTGGCCACATTTAGATCCCATTCGTACAGCTTGCCATCAGCCACAGAACAGGCCACAAGGTATTCGCCCCAGTTATCAAGGCTCCAAGTGGTGGCTTCGCCATAACCTGTGTTATTTACACGCGGAGTGCCGTAGTAGCTGTCACCATAAAATCCGCCGCCGTAACCAATAACAATTTCGGCATCCAGCGTTCCTGCCGTCAGGCCAGAAGGCGTAATGTCGTAAATAATGTTGGATTCGCTTACCGCATACAGTTTGTTGTAAGTGCCTGCTGCAATGTGAAGGTCGCTTGAGAAATCTTCCCAAGTCAGCATTGCTCTTGGGGCAGCATTAAAGGCAGTTGCAATACGAGTACGCCACCCGCCAATTGGGCGCAAAGACCCATCACGCCAGCGAACAAGGGAAGCATCTCTCCAGCGATTAGACTGCTGATATTCCGTACCGTTTCGATAGACGCCGGGAGGGAGAGCGAGCGGGATTAGGGACATATCGTTTCCCTTTTAGAAGCCGATATAAAAATAACCAAGCGTTCTTTGCGTTCCGGTTGCGCTAGACCAATACAAATCAAAATCAGAATATGTTGTGTTTGCGCTTCCGCTAAACACATACGGAATAATGATTGTTGTATCAGATCCTCGACTTTCAAGCTCCATAGTGCTTCCTGATGCAGAAGCTACAGAAGAATTTGCTTTTCTAAGCTGCAAAGTCGATGTCCCGAAGTTTGCGTATGTTGCGTATCTGTTGCCAAACCCAACAATTAATGCCTTTCCGCTTGATCCTGTGGTTATGCTGAAATCTGATCCACTTGATGCAGAAAGCGAAGCGCCAGCCGTGACAGAAACCTTGCCATCAACATAAGCCTTAATGCTTTGCTGTGTGGCAAGAGCCGTTGCGCTGTTGCTGGCCATGTTGTCTTCATCAAGAATTGCTGTAATCCCATCAAGAAGATTCAATTCTGCCGCAGTGGCGGTAAGGCCAAAGTTCAACAAAGCCGCTGCTGCACTTGCAGCCCCAGTCCCACCATTGATTACGGCAAGCTGTGCGCCTGACCAGTTGGCGTTGTTAATCGTCGCCGTAGACGCAGCAGTGATTCGGCCCTGCTGGTCAACGGTAACATTTGCAGGAGCGTAAGTTCCCGGCGTTACTGCTGTGTCTGCAAGGGTAACGGTGCGATTTGCAGACAAATCACCGCCGCCAGTAAGGCCGGTTCCGGCACTAATCGTGGTCGCTTTTTCGGCCTTGGTATCCTCAAGATCCTTCAGATCCGCGTCAACGTCGTCCCAGTTGCCGTTTAGTTTTGTACCCCATGAATCCTGAGATGCACCGACCTCTGGTTTCGTGAAGCCATAATTTGTGGTTGTGGTATCAGCCATTAGTAAGTCACCTCAGTCCAAATGTCGGAAGATTCGTCCACAGTTTCCCATTTTTTGCGGCCATTGACTATGCCTGTTCCAGCCGCTAATGAGCGATACCCCGCGGTTCTGATTGCCTGCGAGAAGGTATAACCCACAGAACTTGGGAATGGAATAATCCCGGTTGCAGAAATGTAGTTTCCGCCAAAGAATGTCGTAACCGTTCCGACGGACAAAGCGCCAGTCGGCCTAACCGCCACAGGGGCGCAATCCACATCAGAAGATGCCGCCGTCAAATATCCTGTGCTTTGTACTCGGTATGCCGCAATAGCCGTCTGTCCGCTGTTTGCAGATACCGCAAGAGCGCCCAGTACCGGATCGCCTTCTGCGTACCCGCCGTACCAGTATTCTTCGCCGCCAACGGCAGAAGCGTCTAATTCGACATAAATGGCCATCACTCAGCCTCAGCAATCACCAGCGTACCTGCCTCAACCTGACGCAGGATTTCAGCGTAGTGGCGGTTAGCAGGGTCTAGTGGAACGCTCATGGTTACACCGTCAATGACTGCGGTGATGCTGGAGTTGATTTCATCTTCGTTCTGCTTATATTGTGCAGATGCAATATTCATTTCGTTCATGGCTATAGCTCCGCATCAAAGGCTAGATAAGCTGTTGCATCATTGTTATTGTAAAAACGGATTGCTTGGCCGGCGGTCAATCCAGAAGCCGCCATTTCCAATGCGGCAGAAGAAGGGTCTGAAGTATTCAGGGAAATTGAAGAAACTGAAATAGTTGAGCCAGCCCCACGCAAAGCAAATGATCCACTATAACTAAATGATGGGGACGATCTCATTCGTGTATTAAACAAATACGCCGCTCTTGCATCCGTAGTAGATCCACAAACTGATATTCCATGATTGGTATAAGCATCTAGTTGCGTTTTTAAGTAATACCGCTGACACAACGCCAGTTCTTCACCGTAGCTGCGGTGTTCAAATGGGGTGGCTACGCTGCCGACTTCGAGTTGGACATTTGTAATACGAACATTAGTAGTTGGCCTACATCCAAAACCAACACGGAGCATATTATCAGTAGCAGATGTTTGTGTCGGCACAGTAAATGTAACAGACTGTCTAGTTCGGGTGCTAGGAACAGTAATACTTTCACTATGTATATTAGCACCCGAAGCGTTATCCCCTGCTATAACATCTATATTTCCGCTTCCCCAAATATCATAAGAGAAGGTAACTTGTTTACCAGAAAGAATGTTACAACCTCTTTCTATTCGTTGCTGAACTTGTGAAATTCCACCGTTAGTCATATTAACTAAAAGGACATACGTACCGTCTGTTTGCTGTTCTTGCGATATTGTTTGTGTAGGTACAACATCTACGCTAGTACGCCATCTGTCTAATGTGTAAATGTTGTAGCCCGTAAAACTAGTCCCACGCTGTGCCACCTGCATCGCACCATTGATGATGAGGTTCCTGCGACCCAATGAAGGGGATGCTGTAGTGACTACAGTTCCAGTTTCAGCAGGTACACTGAGGCTTCCAGTACCGTCTGCCTTTGTAATCGTATCGACCTTAAGCGTTGACA
>Ga0196905_1000622_pt1 | contig 14058 bp, 9 predicted proteins | sample CB_VirMetaG_3_FD_169098 | JGI IMG/M metagenome (GOLD analysis project Ga0196905, IMG submission 169098) | Freshwater to marine saline gradient viral communities from Chesapeake Bay - CB_1508_1S Viral MetaG (v3) (version 3) | ecosystem: Environmental > Aquatic > Marine > Coastal | place: USA... | reverse complement strand
GACTTACGGTGACCAAGGCATCACTGGCTTCTTGACCTTGACTGGTGCTGTAAAGAATGCTGGTACTGCTGACTTCATTCAGTACTACGAAGAAGGTAGACGTCACGCTACTGTTGGCGTTGGAACTGCTGTAAGCGCATCTAACGCTGACATCACACGAGATCTCGGAGGCGCTTCGGATGTTGTTCTTGGATTGCAAGACGTTGTCATGAACTCTGGTACTGGCGAGGTGTTTATTGTTACCGACACTTCTGAAGTTGTTGGCTCTACTTTGTCTGCAGGGCAGGTAAAGTTTACCACTATGGATGGTAATAATGCTACTGGGTGGTCTGCAGGTGAAGAACTGATTCTCATCGGTAACATCTACTCTCAAGGAACTGAGCAGCCTGACCACTTCCGTCAGACTGATCCTGAGAAGCGCACAAACAGCTACATGATCATCAAAGAGACGTTCAAAGTGAACGGTTCTCAAGCTACTAACATCGGTTATGTAAACGTCGGTGGTGGTGACTACAGATGGTACATCTACGGTGAGCAAGAGACTCGGAAGCGTTTCATGGATAAGCGTGAGATGATGATGTTGTTTGCTGAGCAAAAAGCTACTAACACTAACTTCGGAACCGCTGGCGTTTCTGGCTCTGAAGGCTACTTCGCTGCTATTGCTAATCGCGGTATCAACATCTCTGGCGCTGCAACCAACCCACTCGACAGCATCTCTGAGTTCGACAACTTGATCTTGGAGCTCGACAAGCAAGGTGCTCCTGCTGAGTACGCTATGTACCTCAACAGAAAGCAGTCTTTGGCTATCGACGACATGTTGGCTGGTGGTATCGCAACGCAAGTGACTGCTGGTTTGGCTGGTCAGTTCGGTGCTTTCAACAACAACCCTGACATGGCTGTACAGCTCGGCTTTAAGTCATTCACTCGTGGTGGGTATACTTTCCACAAGCATGACTGGAAGCTGTTGAATGATCCTACTTTGTTGGGGGCAAGCAACCAATACCAAGGTGCTATGATCCCTATGGCTACTGTAGTAGACCCTGTAACTGCTGAGAAGGCTCCTGCATTGGAGATGAACTACAAAGCAGCTAACGGCTACTCTCGTGAGATGGAGCACTGGGTAACTGGTGGTGGTGTACTCGGTTTCAACACTGACACTGAGGATACTGCTAAGTTCCACTACCGCTCTGAGATTGCTTTGGTAACTCGTGCTGCTAACCAACACGTAGCTATCAAAGGCTAATAATGTTTAACCGAGTGAAGAGAAGCGGTCCTTCGGGGCTGCTTCTCTAAACTCATCAAAAAAGATAATTATGGCTATTACTACAGCACTTATACCACTCCTCTCTCAAGTAAAGGAAGCAACTGTCGATGTGACTGGTGATATGGTTTATGAGATTGATTCTCGTAAGCTCTTGATTAACGCTACAGGCAATTCTACTCACACTGTGACAATTGAAGGGAAAATCGGTCAGATTGTTTATATTGATATAACGAGTTTGGACAGCGACTCAACATCAACAGTCTCTACTGTGATTTTTAGACGTGGCGACGTAGACTTGACTTTTAATGGGGCTACAGAACAGGCTATTGTTCAGCTCACTGATACTGGTTTTGCCAATGTAGATGACGTTAAGTTGTTTGGCTCACTGTCAACATCAGCTGGTGTCTTTCCTGCTTAATATCCTAATCATCATGGATAAGCTTTTGTTTTTTAGACACTCAGCAACGGACTCATTTGCTGCACCAGCAAGCAACTTGATTAAGATGGTTGGGAGTGGTCTTGGTCAAGTGTCTTTGTATTTCAATACTTTCTCAAGAAAAGGAGACCCACAAGCTATTCAGCTGAATTGCTCTGACGAGAAGAAAGCTATAGAGGACATCAACAACAGCATCAAAAACTCTAGAGAGCCAATTGTTGTTGTGGCTGACAATATCAGTAGCTCTTATATCTCTAACGGAATTACGTTGCAAGCAATATCAGCTACAAACCTATACTCTAACCCTGCATAAACATGAAGAAACTATTTTTTAGGCTTTCAGGTGGAGATTCTTATTCTCATGACGTAAGTTCTTTCATTGGGGTTAAGTTTTTTAGTTCTGGTAGCGCATGTATTGCTCAGTTTCTGTTCAATTCAGATGATGATACAGAGATATATAACTACAACTTTCCCATAGAGGTTAGGAAGGAGCTTGAGTTTATGAGAGAAGTTCAAGACAACCTCTCATTCTCAAAAAAGGATTCTATTGTCATATTTGACGATGTAGACAATTATTGCGTATCTGGGTATGCAGTTCTCTCTGGAACTTTGTCTAGAGTTATAATCCCATCTCCTGTCATCCTCAACGGAAACCTAGATCTTACTGATGGGGATACAGACTACGATGTTACGGCTGGAGACATAACTGCTGTCGCTTCTTTGTTTTCAGACAACGATGTAGTTTTTGGTGGTAGCATTATTGATTCATCTACCCAAGCACCTGCGGCTGTATCTACTGGATCTAGCGTTATGACTGTAGATGGTAAAGATTCCGTCGGGAAAGTAACTTTTACGTCAGCTGCTGGAGTAGATACTGATGTTGTAACTGTTACATACGGAACGGCTTCAGAGAACACTAGAGTACCTGTTGTTACTCCAATCGGTATCGACGTAACTTTTACTGGATACGATAACAATGGGTTTACTGTAAGAGTTGGTTCAACAGGAGTTGATGTGGGAGGTGCGTTTACTTACATCACTCAAGACTACGCTTAAAGTTCAAACAAATCAATTTAATTTAATATGACTACACAAACCAGAAAGAAGCCTCAGAGCATGACAGCTCAGCGAAGAGAGGCAAAAGAAACAGCTTCTAACACCTTCACAGTGAAGCAGCGCGTTGAAGAAGTAACAAATGCTGTCTACCGAATCAAGAAAGGTGGTGGTATTGTTTACATGATTCAACAGAGAGGTGTAAGTGTTTATGACAAAAAGAACGATACTGTTCGCAGTATCCGCTACTGCCCTCAAGAACCGTCTATCTATGTTGATGAGCAGTCTGACAACGCTGTAAAAGAAGCTGTTATCTTTCGCGATGGGAACCTCATCGTACCGCGAGAGAAGCCAAACTTGCAGGCTTACCTCAATGCTCATCCAGACAACGTAGCTAACGGTGGCTCTGTCTTTGAGAAAGTAGACTCTAACAGAAAAGCAGCTGAGACGCTTGAGAAAGAATTCTCTATCTCTGAGGCTGTCGACAAAGTGAGAGACCTGCCAATCACAGAACTGCTTCCAGTAGCTGTATACTTTGGTGTCAATGTAAACAGAGAGACTGCAGAGATTCGTTTCGATCTGCTTCAGATTGCTAAGCGTACCCCTACAGAGTTCTTGGAATCGTTCAACTCACCTATCGTAATGGCTAGAGCTGCTATGCACCAAGCTAGAGAGTTCCAGATCATTACCATCAGAAGCAACGGTGTTTACTGGACAGATTCTAACTCACTCATCATCTCTGTTCCTGTAGGTCAGGATGGATTGGATGTAGCGTCTAGATTCTGTTTGACAGAGAAAGGTGCTTCTTTTTATGAAGACATCAAAGAGCGATTGAATAAGCTTAACTAAGTTATTATTGCAGAGCTGACTAGAGAAAAGGCTGTTTTATACAGCCTTTTTTTTGTTTGTATATTTACGGCATGTTTGCTAACATTGTAAACGTATACAACGCAGTCAAAGAGCTCGCTAATAAAGACCAAAGAGGGTTTGTGACTCCGCAAACTTTCAACAGGTTTGCACAGCAAGCTCAACTCAACGTATACAATAATCTGTTTAGAGAGCTAGAGGAGTACAAGAGATCGTCTAGACAGAACATCAACGCGGGGAGGGATAAGTCCAGAAGGAAGCAGATTGAAGAGGACTTGGCTTATTTCTCAGATAAAGCTGTTCTTGGTAAGACGAACGGGGTTTTTAACAAAACCGAGATAGACGACTTGTCTCGCATCATCTCTATCTCCACGAATGGAGGCGTTTTGATGGGGAATATGACACGAACGGTAATTGATATATGCTACGATGAGGATAAGATAGAACGCATCCTCAGTAGCGATCTAAGCGCCCCATCAGAATCACACCCCGTGGCTTTGATATCTAACGACATAGAGGTCTTCCCGAGCTCTATCAACAAGATACTGGTTAGATACTACAAGATACCTCAGTCTAGAGACAATGACGGGGCAAGGAGCGCATCTGCACCCACTCTAGCTGTTAACGAACAAGCCGCAGACAGCAATCACTTTGAGCTGCCCGAGCACTATGAAGCAGAACTGACTCTTGAGATAGCAAAGATGATTGGGGTGAACCTTAGAGATGCAGATATTGTGCAGTTCACTGCATCTGAACAACAACCAAAACTGAATAAATAATGGCGAGAAACAGAATCAGTATAGACCAAGTTGTCAATGACTTTGTTATCACTCTCGACCATGATGACTACGTGTCTGATGTTCCAGATACAACGCTCAGAGCTTTTGCTTTGAGAGGAGTGAGAGAGATGGGGTTTGATATGCTCAAGAGAGTTCGCTCTCTGAAACTGCCTGTAAACACCAATGCTACTGTCGACTTGCCAGACGACTTTGTAGACATGATTAAGATAGGGGTAGTTGGGGATGATGGATTGGTGTATGTCTTTGGTGAGAACAAGAACATCAACTTCTCTCAGAAGTACAGGTCTATCAATGGTGTGAACATAGACTCTGATGCTGACGGGGTGTTTGACAGAGAGGATTCTAAGTCATCTACTTTGGGTGGAGGTACATCTAACACTGAGGATGTATCTGATGGGTTTGGAAGCTATGTGTTTAGAAACTACGTGTACGGGAGTACAGAAGGACAGCTTTATGGGTTGGGTGGCGGACTGTACAGAGGTGAGTACAGAATCAATAACGATCAGAATCGTATCGAGATAGACACGAACACTGACGTTCAAGAAGTCGTTATCGAATACATCTGTGATGAAGCCCTCTCCACCAATCCAACGATTCACGTATACGCAGAAGAAGCTCTACGCTCATACATATATTATAAACTGGTTGAACGCAAAGGTTCAGTCCCTGCTAACGAGAAAGCGCGGGCGAGGCAAGAGTACTACAATGAGCGGCGTAAAGCAAACGCTCGCTTGAATGCATTCAGTAAAGACGAAGCTCTGAAGACAATCAGAAAGAATTACAAACAATCACCGAAAGGATAATGCCTATAGACAAGATAGTCCCTTATGCTCTCAACACATCTAATGATGAGAGACTTGTCAAGGCAACGGAGATGACTGATGCCTTGAATGTCACTGTTTCGTCAGACTCAGAAGGCAATGGTTTTGTGATTAAGAATGCGAAAGGCAATGTCGTTATCAATCCTTTTACAGGTGCTGACGCGCTACCAACCGGAGAGCTTGTAGTTATTGGCAGTATAGCTGATCTTGATACTGAGTTTATCTACTTGTTTGTCTGGTCTGCTACATCTGTGGAGAGCGGTATCTATCGAGTGTCTGTAGGGCAAGACAACAACTACTATCAGAAAGTATTTGCTGGCGATTACGACTTAGACTTTAAGAAATACAGCTATATAGACGCTGCCATCACTCGCATTGATGTGAATCAAGACGGGACAATGAATACTCTCATCTACTTCACGGATAACATTAATGAGCCGAGAAAGATCAATGTAGAGAGAGCCCTTGCTAATGAATTTGCAGGTTACTCATCAGATGACTACGAAGAGTTTGTCTCTGTCTGCAAGACAACACCAAAGACAATCATTAACACTTCGTTTTTAACTAACAATTCAATAAAAACAAACAGTTTATATGGGAAAAGCTATTCTTTTGCTTTTCAGTATGTATACAAAGATGGTGAGGTTAGCGCAATGTCTAACTTCTCATCCCCTATGGTATGCAAGTATGTGTTAGATGGAGCCAAAGACAATGGCAAGCCTATACACAATGAAGACAATGAGATAGAAATTCTTATTGAGACAGGCAATAAAGAGGTTTCTGATGTAAATGTTTACTTTAGAGATAATTACACAAATCAGCTGTACAAAATAGGGAGGTTTTCTTCTACTCAAAGCTCATCAAAAGGCACATTGGGCGATCAATGGATTTATAATAATAACGGCCAAACTAATTTTCATAAGCTTGTATTTAGGGGCAACAGCTCTTACACGCCAGTTTCGAACAGAGAGGCCCTAAAAGACTTTGATAACGTCCCTCACAAAGCAGGTGCTGTAGCGATTGCAAACAACAGACTCTTTTACGGGAACTACACAGAGCATTACCCTGCTACCCCTGTAAACGTCACGCTTACTGTTTCGTATGATAATATTCCGTCTTCTGCTCCGACTAACTTAAACGGATATAGAAGCTGGAAGGCTGGCGTTACGCACAACTTCGGGATTGTGTTCTATGACAAGAAAGGTAGGAGTGGTCCTGTAAATGATATTGGTAGTGTTTATGTAAAGACTATTGGGGAGAGATCAGATGAAGGTGAAAACTTAGGTAGAGCTGAGATTCAAGTCACTACACCTTCGGGTCAAGACATTCCAGATTGGGCTGTTAAATATAGTATTGTATACGGAGGAAACAACGATATATCTGAGTTTAAGCAGTATTCTGTTGCTGATGGGTTTGCAGATTGGTATAAAGATATAGATCAGACTATCATTGAGGACTCAGTGTACCATTCAGAAGGTACTGACAACATATACCTGTCTCTAAAAAGCTGGAGTGGCAGTAAAGTGTCTTATGTAGGCAGCACAGAAGCTGATTACGAGTACAAGTACAAGAAAGGAGATGTTCTTGACATACTAAGATATACTGAATCTTACACGGGTACAACTCCTAATTACGCCTACCCATTAGCCGATAGAGCCAAAATCATTGACAAGCTAATGTTGCTTGCTGATATGTCAGAGTCGGTTGTTACCGCTCAAGGAATTCAGGCACAAATCGACGCTATAAACGCAAACCTTAGCACAGATATAGGTTTTTTTCAGGACATTCTAAACAAAATAACGGGGAAAGAAACAGCGGAAGAGTTAGCGAACAGACTGGCAGAAGAAAGGAGCAGGGCTAGAGCAGACGCTATCATTCCACAAAGTCTAAGAAACCCAATCTTTAACGGTGATTATGCACCTTGTAAAGGTCATTTTCTTGAAGTTGAGGATATCTGGGGAATTGGGAGTATTTTTAGCCCGCCAAATCCGTTGATACACATGACCCCAGATGGGGGAACGACAAACATAAATCATACGATAGACACGCCTCACTTTCACCCAATATCAGGCTGGAGAAGAAACGTGATCGTGCAAGTCTCGTCTCCAAAAAGATACACGGAAAAAAAAATATACAGGGAGCTTAATACGGTTCAGAGTGTATCAAGTTTTAATTCAGGATCTTCTTTCTTCCTGACTGACGGGGATGTATTTCTAAAAAACACTAGAGTTGTCTTTGCACCCCCAATAGATACTGACCAAGATAACACGCTTGACGACTTCTCATCAAGAAACCTCAGTAGCTACATTTTTAAAAACGTATATTTAGAATCAGAGCACGCTTCTCACTTCTTCTATTCAAAAGCATCTGATCACGGGCATGTGAAAGTTGTCAATGAAGATGCCGCTACAGTGCAAAGAACAGCCTCTATCACATACAGCGACTTCCAAGCAAACGACTCAAACATACTCAAGTACAGCAGCTTCTATTTGGCTGACGCTAACTACAAAGACCTCCCTTATCGTTACGGACAGATAGACAGGATCATTGATGAGGATGGGTATATGTTTGTCTTACAGGACAGCAAAGTATGCAAGCTACCTATTAGCAAGCAAGTGCTCAGCACAGGCGATGGGCAGTCTATCGTAGCTATCAACACAGACCTCATCGGAGAGCCTGTGTTCTACGGTGGTGACTATGGTAGCTCTGGTTATCCGCAGGCTGTAGTATACAGAGAGGGTAGGATATTCTTCTTTGATATTACTTCTGAAAAGATAGTCCGTACAGGTGGCGATGGTCTCACTATCATCAGTGACTTTGGGTTGGATAGCTTTTTGGAGAGTAACATCGCTGACATCAAGAAGGCTGTTTTTGAAGAAGACAAGCCACACAATATCAAACCAAGAATCATCGGGGGATATGACCCTGACTACGATGAGTATTTGTTTACAGTGGGTCCGTCACGACACCACTCTTTGAGGCTCGGTCTTGACGAAACAGATGTAGGTAACTACGTAACTAATAATGGCTTCACTGTTGCTTTCAACAGCAAGTCAAATACGTGGACGTCATTCTACTCGTTCATCCCTACTTGCTATGCTAACATCGGGGATAGCTTGATATCTTGTTTTAATCCTTCTCCTTCTGGAAACAATCTGTTCTACATCCACTCTGATGAAGCTCAGTACTCTAATACTCAGACCGGACAAACACCAGTAAAAGGAAAATACTACGGAACTCAATATGATTCTGTTGTTGAGGTTGTGTCTTCTTTTAACCCGAGCATGGTAAAAGTATTCAACGCGCTCTCTATGGAGACAGACTCAAGCGATTGGACAGCGTCTCTGTTTACTTCTGATCAGCGCACAAGCATAAGCAGCTTTGAAGTAAAAGAAAGGGGTAGATATGCTGTGATTCCGAGAGATGAAAGTAGCGATGTATTTATCAATATCGGGAGGGTGGCTACAAATAGCAGTTCTGACACAATTACTTTCTCAAACAGAATAAGCAGTACATCTATTCCAAAGGGTGCTGAGGTGTATATAGAGTTAGCCAACTCATTAACCAACTCAAACCAAACTGTTAATAAGTTAATAAACAGAAAACAGCTTCAACTCAGTGGGGTTGTAACAGTGTCAGAGGGTAATGATGTATACATAAAGCTTAATTCTATTGATTTCGGAGACCCTATGAGGGACTACTTTTGTAAAATAAGACTAACCAATACAAACACTGACGCTTTCGAGCTGTTCTCAATCAGCACTTATTACGAAAGGTCTATGCTTGGACAAGAAAAAGGACAACAGTAATGGTGGATCCAATGACAGCCGCCTTGATCGCTAAGGGAGTAATCTCCGCAGGCAAGGCAATACAAGGTATATCACAAAGAAGACAAGCTAGAGAGCTCGAAGAAGAGACGTTGGCTAAAGGTATGCCACGCTTGCAAACACCTGCAGAATACTACCAGCTATACAAAGCAGCTCAGAACGACAAAGCTATGCAAGCTGAGATTGCTCAAGCAGAGCAAATGCAAGCCGCTAATCTTGAAGCATTGCAAACTGGAGGCAGTCGTGCTCTTCTCGGAGGTGCGCCTACAGTGGCTGCAGTGACTCAAGCAAACGTAGCTGAAGCTGCACGTAGAGGATATCAAAGAGAGCAGCAAGCTTTACAGGCCCTTGCAAAGGATCAAGCATCCACGTCTTGGGCTAACTTCCAATCAGGTCTAATGGAGCGCAACAGACAGCTTCAAAACGCCGCTGCAGGCTTCCAAGCAGGCACTGAGACACTGTACTCTGGCCTTGAAGGGGTAGCAAGTGCGGCTATCATGGGGCAGGATGAGTTCAAAGATTTGAAGAAAACGAGTACCGCTAGCATATCTGGTGAAACAGTTACACCAAAATCTCCGTTTGGTAAAGAAGTAGAAGGAGTAAGGACTGAAGAGGTTGCTAATTTTTACGACATGAGCAATCCGTTCCCTCTACCGTCTAATCAAGAAAACATTGATTTTAAATCATACAGAGATTCATTTGATGTAAAAGGGAGGCCAAGCAGAGACCTTATTATAGGTAATGAAGCTATGTATGAGGTTCAAGCGTTCGAGCAAGGCGGTCCTGTAACCACGAAAGGGGAGTTTAACCACAACACCAATCCTCTTCATGTTATAGACGATGACGGGCAGAAAGTAGCAGAGGTGACAGGTGAGGAGACGTTGGTTTACAATCCTCAGCAGCGTCAACTTATGAAGAAAATCATGAACAGACTCATCAATAAAGGTAAGGTTAGCCTCACTAAAGCAGAGAGGGAGGAGGCTAAGGATGTTCTCAAAGCATTTCAAGGATGACTCTATTATCAAAAGGAATAGGACAAACAGGCGGGTTGGGGGCTCTTGACGCGCTGATCACTAAGCTAGACGCTGATAAAAAAGCTGTTGAGGGGCAGATAGATACTTTCAACAGTAACCTGTATGGGGTGAAGTCCTCAATGAATTATGTGGGTGAGAAAGGGAAGTCGATTCTCCAAACCTACAATGACAACATCACTTCACTCATGGATCAGTACGCTGCTGATCCTTCACAAGAGCTGAAGAGTAAGATATCTGAACTTGTTGTACAAGCAAAAGACTTTGCTAATAAAGCTGTTGCTGAGCGTCAAGTAGGCGTGGAACAGCTTAGTAAGATCATTGCCAATCCAGAGAAGTATGACATCTCTGTTGATGAAGCAAGGAAGATGTTTGCTGAGAGATACGATACTCCAGTTCAAGCTTCTTTCAATGCTGAAAGTAATGAGATGTTTATTCAAGGACCTACGGGTCCTATTCGTTTAGGCGCTGATGGTCAATACAACGGTGAGAATCCTTTCTTTGTTCCTCAACGCTCTGAGATGCAACAGATTAGTCCTGTTGGTGCTTGGGGTACTGAGAATAGCAGTCTGTTTGATATAACCAGCCCTGACTTTGAGCAGGACGTTATAAGCTCTTTTGCTGAGAACGCACGATATAATGATCAGCTCGCTTCTACAGCTGTGTACAATTACTTGGCTGATGTCAAGAAGATGGACTTGAAAAACATGAATGAGACGCAAGTCTCTAAAGCTGTTCAAGACATCGCTAATAACCCAGAAGAGCTCACAAAAGCGCTTGATTATCACGGTAAGCTTGAAGCTGACAAGCTGAAGGGTATGAATAAGCAGGCTGTAGACAAAGAAACTCAGAAGAGTTTTGATAACTTGTTTACTGGTGGTGTTAATACGTTAGAGGATCAGCGTCAAGAAATCTTTGACATGGCTGACGGGATGACAACAGCTTCTGGTGCTATAGCCCCTAATGCTGGTGTGTTTAGAACCAACGACCTTAAGACCCCTATAAGCAGTAAACAGATTACAGCTTTGGGAAATGACACTCAAATCGTTAGTTTTAATGTAGGGGCAGACGGTAGGTTCTATGTTCAAGAAGAAGTCATTACGCTTGACGAAGACGACGAAGAGGTTATCACGCTGCGGGAATCTGTCTATCGCTCTGGCGATGATGTATACGAGAGTTTGAAGAACATCATACCTGCTGGTGTAAGGCAAAAGCTTAGAGACCAGTCAGCAGCTAATCAGAGTGACTATGAAGATAGAGTAAGGGAGAACAGGATGCAGAAGGCTAGAAGCAACACTGAAAGAAAACAACAACAGCCTCAACAACAGAAACGTGTTCAGAGAACAGAGGAGCAGAAAGCTGCTGATGTATCAGCTATTGTTGCTGACGTAGGACTGAACTCACCAGCTTCTCAACAACAGACTCAAGGGGTATTTGACGCTACTACTTACGGAGGACAACCTGCTATTCGTTCTATAGCAGAAAAGCTTGTAGAGAAAGGTTATAGTCAAGAGGAAGTGTCTAACGCTTTGAAGAGTGATAGGTTTAAGTCTACTCTTGAAAAAGAAAATGTATCTCCAGAAGCATCTCCACTCAGAAGAGCATTCTCTAATATAGCTGACACAGCATTTGGCTTGTTCGGGTATCAAAGCAAGATGTCTAAGGATGTAGACAAGATGGCTGAGATTGCAGAGCAAGTAATCAATCAAGAGAACTCTGATAAGATGTTTGCTGAAGAAGCTGATAAAAGGATGAATGAGATTGAAGAGAAAAACAAGGTAAGTAATGTTGATTTGATCCCTATCACGGCAAACTCAAGCAGAAGAGACAAGGCCGAGAACTATAGGATTATAAAAGAAGCTGCTATAAGAACTGGAGCTCCATTTCCTGATGTCCTTGCCGCTCAGTTTGCTATAGAGAGTGCTTATGGGCAGACGCATTCAGGAAAAAACAATGTGTTTGGTATAAAGCACAACCCAAGAGACGCAAAGTTTTTTGAAGAAAATGGCATAAAAACTGGAAAAGAAAATGTAACAACTCACGAAGTCATGAATGGTGAAAAGGTAAAAATCAAAGACGACTTCTTTACTTTTGATTCCATAGATGACGCTGTTAAGGCTTATCAGTTGTTTATTGAAAACAACCCTAGATATGAAAAAGCCCTTTCTGCTAAAACGTCAGAAGAGTATGCACAAGAATTGAAAAATGCTGGTTACGCAACGAAACCAACTTATGCTGAATCTATTATTAGGGTAGTGAACGACAACGAAAGAATCATTGAAGGAGGAAGTGACAACAAAAGCACGGCTCGATGAACGAAGAACAGAATCAACCAGAACGGATATCCAGCAAGTACTTAGATGCTGCTGATAAATACAATCTTACAGATGCAGAGCTCAGAGATTACTTGAGTTACGAAGGGATTGCTGATGATGAGTTTGCTGCTATAATGCAAGAGCGTGGCTTGCGAGCTCAAGACAAAGCCAAGCAAGAGCAAGCTATGGTTGAGGAGAGGATATCTCAGATAGAGACTGAGATGGAAGGGATAGAAGAGCAACCACAAGAAGAACAGCTTCGCGTTGGCATTGGAACTGAAATGTATGCAAATACAGTCAAGGCTATTGGTGATCTTGAGCTGAGCATTATGGAGGTTTTTGACAACCTTACTGGGTATGATTCTAGCAAAGACACAACTATAACAGAACTGCTTGCACCAAGACTTAAAGGATTGGCTGGCTACTCGCCAGAGCAAAGAGCTGACATGCTCAATAGGGAGATAGAGGATATTAGAAGCAGCATGGCTACTATTGAAGGTAGTGCCTTAGAAAACCTCAATCCATTTGACGATAAAGGAGACTTGCTTGACGGGATACACTATGCATTCACGTCTGTACTTGGCTCTGTACCAACAATGATGCTTGCGCGTACAGGTGCAGGAGCGGTACTTGTTGGCTCGTCTAGAGCTAGATCTACTTATCACTCTGTCAGAGATAATAAGTATATGAGTGAGTCTGAAAAGTTTTGGTACTCAACTATAGAAGGAGGCACTGATGCTTTTACAGATTGGGTTGGTGGTAGAATCATGGCTGGCGCTTTTAAAGGTGCAGCTCAATCACCAGCAAAAAAACTTCTTAGCAGGTCTTTTGCCAAAGCTCTGTCTAAAAGAATGGGGATATCTGCAACAGAAGAAATGCTTGCGGAAGGTTTAGCTGGAGCGGCACAGTCAGTTAACAATCAGTACTTCGTTGATGATGATAGAAGTGTAGATTGGTTGAAGGTTAGTGAAGATGCATTTACTGGTGCTATTATAGGTGGTATTGGTGGTGGTGCTTTGGGTGGCGGGGCGTACACGCTCGGATCTGCATTAAGTTCAAACCCTGCTGAAAAAGCCTCAGCAAAGACAGACGAACAGCTTGTAAAACTCAACAAGACACTAGCTGAGATTCAGAAAGAACGCAGTGAGGCGACAACAGATCAGCAGAAAAAGCAGCTAGATGCTGTTATTGCTGAGCATGAAGCAGCAAAGGCTGAGCTGATGAGTCGCAAAAATGAGCGTTATAGGGTGATGCGTAGGCGCAATCCAAAAGCCCTTCAAGAGCTCAACAGACTGTCAAATCAGATAGAAGCCAAGAGAAGGCAATACGAATCGTTGGAGTCAGAAACAGCAAAAAAAGTGGCTAAAGAGTCTATTGATTCGTTGATAAAAAAATTCAACATGCTTGACTCTGCTGCTCTTGCAGACGACTCAAAACTTACTCTAACAGAACGTCTTGAAGACTCTATGGACGATATCAACATCGCCATCAGAGAGTCAGAAGCTGACCTTGAGGCTGTTGCTGACATGGAGTTTACAAGTGACGCTGATTTGCTCGCTGTAAGAGGCGTTATGGATAGAGTTTCTTCTTTGAAGAACCTTAAGAAACAGCTTATGAAAGCATCTGGGGAAGTGGATGCAGCGA
>Ga0196905_1000607_pt1 | contig 14265 bp, 34 predicted proteins | sample CB_VirMetaG_3_FD_169098 | JGI IMG/M metagenome (GOLD analysis project Ga0196905, IMG submission 169098) | Freshwater to marine saline gradient viral communities from Chesapeake Bay - CB_1508_1S Viral MetaG (v3) (version 3) | ecosystem: Environmental > Aquatic > Marine > Coastal | place: USA... | reverse complement strand
GATTGCGGTTTTTTAGGTTCGGTTATCCGAACTTCGCAGGCGTTGACTTTCGTGCCTGCATCTGCTACATTATCTACATAATCAATCGAGGAACACAAATGGTTGCCTTTGCCATCAACGACAAACTTGACTGGACTGTTAGCAAGCGTACGCTGTGCTACATGACTGCTAACGGCGAACTTCAGCCTTGGACTGAGAAGCAGGCTGTTGTTCGTGACGATAACGATGTGGCGCTGGGTGTTGTGTCGCCCAGCTACGAACTCGTGCAAAATGAGGATCTGAAATCTCTGATTTCGCCGATGATTTCGGAGGGTTTGCTGACTGTGACTAATCAGGGTTACCTTAACAAAGGGGCCAAAGTTTTCATCCAAGCTGAGGTTGCCCAAGAGTTTCAGGTTGCAGGGGAATCCTACAAGGGACTGATTACACTACTGAATGGTCACACCGGTAACGCAAGTGTGGCTATTGGTACTACTGCAACGCGAGTTATTTGCAGCAACACGTTTGCAATGGCTTATAGTGACATTGGCACGAAGTTTCGCCACAGTGTTGGCGTCACTGATCGAGTGTTGGAGTCTACTGTTGTTGTCAATTACGTCAACGATGCAATGCGTAAGTATAGCGAGTATGTGGAGACTCTGGCCTCTGCACGTTGCACACCATTGCAATTCGCTCGTGCCGCTGAAGAGATTTATCAGCAGCCCGTTGATAAGATGCGTGATAGCTTTGTGAGCCAGTTGAACAACCTGTTTTACAACGGTAAGGGTAATGAAGGCAAGTCATTTTATGACGCCTTTAATGCAATCACGGAGTATGCCACGCATTATTCTCGCAAGAGCAAAGATGGTCGGTTCAACTATGTAAACTTTGGCCGTGGCGCCGATGTGAATCGCCGCGCAATGAGTGTGCTGATGGAGATGGCTACAGTGTGAGGGTAAGATAAGGCAACGGGGTGGGTTTTCCTGGCGGTTTTCCTGCCCCCATAAATCGCCAAAATTTATTATGATTACTCAACAAGAATTTGTTGAAGGTTGTCTCCGCTATTATGCGGAGAATTTTTATGAGTGTGGAAACCTTGAAGATGGGGTTTGGCAGATAGCACACTATCCTGTGCCAAAGTGTAAAGGAGGCACTGAAACTATTTTGCTTTTGAGAGAGCACCACGCTATTCAAGGGGTGTTACAGAGCGAAGAGTTTGAGCATCCTTGTATAGGTTATTGGGAGCAAGATTATTTGCCTGAAGATTATTTGCCACTGCTTGAGAAGTGGAGAGGTGTGCTGAAAGTTTTATGTAAGCAGGCCCAATGGGGCAACACCACAAAAGAGTATCGCAGGGAGAAGTGTAAGAGGCAACAAGAGGAAATGTGTAAAGCAAGGCGCAAACCCATTGAGGTTGTTTACAACGGGGAGCGCTACGAGTTCAGCTCAATTGCCTCTGCAACTGCTGAGCTTGGTATACCGAACCAGACGCTTTCTCACAGGTTGTGTAACCCTCAGGGGAGGGGGCAAGGCATAAGGAAACGGCACAGTAAAAAGTGGCACAATCTGGAAGTGCGCTATTTATAATTTAGCTCAAGGTTCGGTTATCCGAACCTCTGGCCTCTTGCGTTTCCTGCGGAAACGTGCCATACTATAAGCATACCAATCAAGGAGCAACCAATGAAACGCACTTACTACGTGGGCGACTTGTGTTTTGTGATGAATAGCGACGAGTGGAACACTGTTTGTTATCTGGATTCGTTTCATCGTGGTCTGGGTGATGATTTTGACCCGCAAGGTTTTCTTGAGCCTGAAAACACCAGCCTTGAGGATGATTTTGCTGGGAGGCCTTTTTATCTACTGAAGACTGCTTTTGGCGATGGTTGGTATGAGGGGTCTGATGGTAAGAATTATGCTGTAGATAGTGGTACTATCGGTGCCATCGCTGTTGATGACATTGTTGAAAAGAAAAAACTTGCTGATGCTGTAGAGCGTGGACTCGGGCATTTGCATGAGTTTGAAGATGAGGATATGTACGCTGTGGGTTATGACAGCCAAGACGACAATGTGTTGTACTTCGCAGGTGGCGAGCTTGAGATTGTGACCTGATTGTTATTTTATTTACTTTACACACAGCTGAACTTACCATGACTACTCAAACCCTCAAAATTAAATACTACCATGACCCTGCACATGGTTGGATTGCCGTAAAGCGTGGCCTCCTTGTTGAGAGCGGACTTGAAAAAGAAATCTCCTCATTCAGCTATCAGAAAGGGCAGACTGTTTATCTTGAGGAAGATAGCGATGCCTACAAGTTTGTGAAGGTTATGGAAGGGAAAGGTTACACCTTCGACATAGAGCACCGTTACACCGAAAAGAGTTCTCCCATTCGCAGTTACGCCAACTACTTTACAGTTTAGGCAAGGGGCGGTTTTCCACACTTGCGGTTTTGCCCAAACTGCGTCATACTACAAGCATCAACAAACAACGAATTTCCATGAGCGTCACCCTAACAGTCAACTACAAAGAAATCTTCAAGGCTGAAACTGTTGAGTTCATTGATGAACTTCTGGAAGATAACTACGATCTAAACTCCATTCTGGAGTTTGTAGATGAGCACTCCGAAGATGATCTCCTGACTTACTATGTTGATTATGTGGATCAAGGAGAGAAATGCGGATTTGAGGTAGTTGATGCCTTCGTTGAGGAAAATGGCCTCTGTGATGTTGAGCATTGTGAGGATGCCTACGTTGGCACTTATGCGAGCGGCGCAGATTTTGCCGAGGAATATAGCAACGATTGCGGTGATCACATTCCTGACCACATTGTGGTAGATTGGGATGCAACTTGGGAGCGTTCCCTGAGTTATGATTTTGATGCCGTAGAGAAAGGTTATCGCAATTGCTATGTGTTTCGGAGGTATTACTGATTTGAGCATTTGGTAAGCCGAACTGCTGGCCCCTTTACAAGGGGCTTTTTTCATGCTATGATTATTCCATAATCAAACACAGTTGCAATGAACGATTTCTTTGTTGGCTCGGTGCTTTCGTGAGTGTAGCGCATGGCGCTTTACTTTCGGAGTCTGAGTGTAAAATAGATGTAAAGCGTTGAGAATTATGGCACGTTCATTTCTACATTGTGCATGGACTCCTGAGGTGGAGGCTTCTTGGAGGCGTGACATTGGTGGAATTTGGCAAACCCTTGAGGAGGAATCCCGTCAAGAGAGTAAACAACCAACCGACCAACTGATGAAGTTGGTTAGTCGGTCGGTCGGTCCTTTTTCTTCGAAAGGTTGATACAAAGTGGCTGCAAGTCTTTGGGATAAATTAGAGACACACAAACGCCATACTGAGCGACTGTGCAAAACCCTTGGTGTGACTGATGTTTACAAGGCTCTTCGTGTGGTTGAGAAACTCTTGAAAGAGATTTCAGAGCTGAAAGGGTACATTGAAGAGATTTGTACTATCACGCGGACCGATAATATAGGAAATGCGATCAAGCGGATAAAGAGTGGATCAGTTGGTCCTTCGGTCCTTTCAAACTTGCCCGATGAGTTGTTGCGTATTCCGAAACTGTGGTTAGAAGGTAGGGCGGAAACTCGCAAGGTGAAGGGTGTGCTCAAGATGACATTCTTTCACGCAGAGAGACAACATCGCCGCTTGATTCCCTATCTGCAGGATGTATGGAATGTAGCTTCCAAGTATGACATAGAAATGGCGGAAGCGTTGAAAGAGCAAATCTTGGCAAGATTTGAGGACTCGTCAGCAGATGACATGCTGCGCTTTTGCTATGCCTTCCTCAACGATTACGACCTTGAAGAGGATGAAGAGGAGCAAGAGGGTGCAACTAAAGACCCCACACTTTCGGAGCTGCAGCAGATACTGAACACCGTGAAGTTTGACTATGGGGTTGTCTCAAAAGAGGAGGTTACAGAGGAGGGCGAGCGCCTATAATAAGGGCACACACACACAGACACAATGGCCAAGAGTTTTGGGGACTACAGGAAAAAACGAGAGGTAGAAAGTCAGGGCTCAGAGTATATCCAGAATTACTGGAAGTACACGAAGATTGATGTAGAGACCCTCGTCAAAAAGATGGATGTGGATCATCCTACAAAGTGGGAATTGCTCGATGAGGTTGTTCTTCAGTTGACCAACATTCAGCAGATGCGTGAGCACTACAAACAAAAAGCAGAGGAGGCCCTAAACGAGAAAAAGAGCGAAAACTAAGCCAAAACCCCGCCTATTTTATCACCCCCACTCTAAATCACCCCACCACCAGTTCGTGTTATCCATAGGGTTATCCCCAGTTATAGCCAACTTATCCACAGTTTATTATAGTTTTCCACAGTTTTTCCGCAGGGCAATCAACAATTCGGCAACCCGTACTTTACACACTGCGGTAAAATGCTATTATAGCAACATGACACGTAACACAATGGCAGACACACAGGGCGCCCTTTATTATGTGGGGGACATCGGCTACGCCATGACACCAGCTGAATGGAACGACGCACTGGAGTTATACTGGGCCGACCCTTATTTGCCGTTTTATGAATTTTCGGACGGGCGCCAGTTTACATTATCGGAGACACCCTACGGTGACAGCGGAGCAGTAGACCAAGAGGGCTTCGGTTATGCTACCGACAGTGGCCTTATTGGCATTATGCGGGCTAACCAGATCGACAAGGAGCAGATGCCTACTGTGGAGGCGATGCTGAAACAAAAAGGCGTGCAATTTCTGCGGATTGATGCACCCACCGTGCAGGCAGTTATTGAGAGCGGGTTATCGCCACTGGGTGAGGTTATCTACAGCGACGAGGACTTCGTTATTATAGACGACATTATTTGATTGCCGCCGTTGCCGTTATTATTATTATAGCGGGCTTTTACTTATGGTAAAGTGAGACTTATACGGTTATGCGCATAGAGGCATGGTGGGCGGAGGGTGGAGTAGTACGGGTGTACTGGCGGCCGGGGCAAGTGTGAACCAATGTTACAACTGGCCCAGAGGGCTTGACTTTTGGCTTGAGGTGTGCGAGATTAGGTGCATGAAGAAAGCAACCATCACCCGCAACCAGCGACGCCTCCTCGATGGCCTCTGTGATCGCTGGACATTTGAGCAGCAAATAGAGCTCACGCAGGAAATTTGGCCAGCAAACCATCGCTACATTCGTAGATCTTTGAGCCGTTTGCAGAACTTGGGCCTTATTGAGTGGGTGCCTGAGCATCAGACATCTTACGGCGCTCGTTGGTGGGTTCCCGAGAAAGGTGTGCGGTTTCTGTTAGAGAACTGATAGTACGGGCGTACTGCCCGCCCGGGTTGCCCTGTGCCAATCGGACAACCTGCACAAGCCCCTTGACTTTGGCTGCGATCCATGCCATGATACATACATCGACCAAAGGAAACCAAATGAGCATCCCTTTCTACAAGCTTATCATTCTCGGTCAAGGTGAGTACGAGTTTTTCACTGATAGCAAAATCTGTGTGTCTTTAGAGAGCGCTTATCGCACAGGCAACCAGATTGCAGGAGCAGATAACATCTATGGTTATGTTATCGTTGAAATTCAGGACGACACATGGCGTGTTATCTCCGAGAGCGTTTATGGTTGTGATTATACTGTTTATGAGAACAATGGCGTTATCAGTGTAAAAGAGGGCGCAGACAAGTTGGTTATGGTGTGAGTGAGGGGGGGTAGTACAAGCGTACTACCGGCCAGGGTGGTGGTACAGGTGTACTATTGCCCCGGTCCTGCGGCCAGTTGGGGGACTGGCACAAAACCCTTGACTTTGGCCGCGATCTGTGCAATACTGTAAGGACAGTCAAGGAAGACGCAATGGCTCTCACTCAAACCCAACTCACCCAACTCATTGAAACTTACGCAGAGCGTATTGTTGATGACATGGACACAAAAACGCTGATGTGTTTTGTGTTTGACGCTATCGTGGAAAACCTCTCTATGCAAAGTGAGGAGGAAGTTATCTCAGAGATCGCATCTATGTATGACGACGAGACCGCAGACGAACTGATCGCAAGCGTCAACTGAGAGGAGAGATTACAATGAGCAACCAACTCTTTTGGGTAGCACAAACTAATCCCGACGGCACTAATGAAGTGCTATGGCAGTGCACAAGTTATGACCAAGCACAAGACGAAGTTGATCGTATCAACAGCAATCTTGCTGCCTACGGTATCCCAAGCAGCGTGAGCTGCGCTTATGTTATCGACTGAAGTTACGCAAAAAGTTTCAAACATTTCTCGCATTATGCAATTCAAAGTTACCGCAATCGAGTTTGACTACGACCAAGAAGACGAGATGGACGCCTATGATAAAGACCGCCTTGCGTGCGAAGTAATGATGGACACTTGGGAGGCAGAAGATGATGATGACCTTGTAGAAGAAATCACTGCTGCTACAGGTTGGTGCATCAATAGCATCGAGTTTGTAAACATCGTATCCTGAACACAATGACATTCTCCGTTATCCTCGAGCACAAGCAAACGCAAAAGCTCAAGTTTATCACCGTGGAAGATTGCATCGACATGGATGATTGCATCGATCACATTATGACCCATGAACCTGACTTTCAAATAGAGCAGATTAAGCGGGTGTGAGCATAGTGGTAGGTAGTACAGGTGTACTACCGCCCCGGGCGAGGGGACGGTTGGGGAACTGTCACAGCACCGCTTGCAAAACACACCCATCCATGCCATGATGTATACATCAACCAAAGGACACCAATGCCTACCGCAACCTACCAACGCAATGCTCTCGATATTTCCTACAATGGTTGGGAGAATTGGACTACTTGGAACATTGCACTGTGGATAAATAACGACGAAAGTCTCTACACTCTCGCTATGGAGTGCGGTGATTACGAAACTCTCGTGGACCGTCTCTATAACGACTATGGTGTAACCGAAACAAAAGACGGCGCTCGTTTTGATAGCGACGAAGTCAACATCATCCAGCTCAATAGCGATGTGTTCGACATCTGATTAGCAAAAAAGTTTCAAACATTTCTCTCGCATTCTTATCATGGCAATCTGGAATCAAGCAACTGATCTCGCAACCAAGCAAACCATTTGGGTTAGCACTAACGTCGTGGCAGGTCGGCCACAATTAAATAGCCACAGCAGCGAATGTTATGCTCGCGATGGTATTGATGGTTTCCCTGCTAACGAACTCGCAGGATTGCACACTGATTATGTAGGCAATGATTGGCAGAGTAAGATTGTAGAATTTCAAGAAAAGTGGGGGATTGTAGACTGAAATAGAGCGGGTAGTACAGGTGTACTACCGCCCTGGGCCGCTGTGACAATCGGCAAGGTGGCACAAAGGGCTTGACTTTGGCGGCGATCCATGTAATGATACAAGGACAGTCAAGGAAGAACACATGGCAAACCCCACCTACACCTTCGAAGGTGTCTTCAGCAACCTCGAGGTTGAGTATGAGCCCAAGGACTATCTTGGTGCGCTCGATCACTTCCACCTCGCAGAATGCGCTCGCAAGCGTATGACTGAGAACTGCGGTGATATGCTGCGCTGGCGTGGAGAGCGCCGTTCGTTCTACACTGCGCTGCAGATGATGGAGGTCGATGAGGTTGGCTTCATGGACTGATTACCGCAAAACATTTCAAACATTTCTCGCATGACTGACTACCAACATCAACTCAGCGTAATGATTGCGGAGGCTCTTGAGAAGCTCCAACCTCTCGATCCCGTTCTCTATGGTGAGTGGTATAGTAAACTATATCCTCCCCACGGAAATCTTAACCGCTGGACAATAAGCACTCTCCACATCCTCGAACAACACTACATCGACCTACAATGCAACTGACCAACATCGAAGCTGATTTCCTCACCCACTGCATCGACGTGTGGTGTAACGAAACCCCTCAAATCGCAGGTCGCCCTGTGATGTTCACCACGCAAGAAGGTGGAGAGGAGAAAGTGTTGCTAACTCACGATGAGATTGAGTCGCTGTTCCTACGCATTCAGGCACGGAAGTAACAATAAGGGAAGGTAGTACAAGCGTACTACCCGCCCGGGTCCGGTAGACAGTCGGTGTAGTGGCACAAGAGGCTTGACTTTTGCCACAGCCTGTGCAATGATAGTAGGACAGTCAAGGAAGACGAGATGAAAACCAACTTCTTCAACAAAAACATCGTGCGTGATCACGACATCATCACCGAGCTGAATAACAGCATGGCTAACACCTATGATTGGTGCTTGGGTATGGCTGAAAGGTACGAAGTGCTCTACGCTGATGCTGACCGTGCATGGTACGCTGATCAGAAGCGAGGCCACATTTGCTACGATGTGTGAGTAACAGCGACAAAACATTTCAAACTTTTTTCTCCCAAACAACAATGACTAACAACCCTTACGTCCAACATCTGATGCAAAAAAGTTACACGGAGGCCGAACTCCGTAAGCCTGTTGCGAGACCCGAAGTGCCCGCAAACATGCGTGACATTTACAAAACCTACGACGAATATCGCGAGGCTCTGCATGACTTTTTGAACGGACTGTGATGCCAATTCTCTACGTCATTCTCGCCCTCTGGGCACTCAAGAAAGGTGCAGATTGGGTGTTAGGTTGACTGGTACGCCTGTACCACCACCCAGGGTGGGTGGACAATTGGCGTAGTGGCACAAACCCCTTGACTTTGGAGGCCATTCGTGCCATGATAGTCTCATCAAGCAAAGGAAAGCAAATGCGAGTCATCGAGCGCAAAATGAACGAAGCTATCACCGCCAGCAAAGAGTGGCGCCTTGATAACACCGAAGTCATCAACGAAGGGAATGTCTCCGTCGTGAAACTTCACGGCAACAAGATTGCCGAAGTAGGTCCTACCTTCATCAAACTGTATGACGGAGGCTATCGCTCCAACACTACGAAGTCGCGTCTGAATGCTATCCTTAGCGTGCACGGATGTAACTTCGACGGTGTATTCCAAAAGAAGGGAGAGTGGTTCTTCCATGATAGCTACCGCTCGATTGATCTGCCTTTTGAGAATGGAATGGAAGTGAGCTGAACTCACACATTCGCAAAAACATTTCAAACATTTTTCTCACAAACACATGCAATTCGCTGCTCTTCTCATCGGCACCATCCTTCTTTGCATCACTATGCCCATTTGGGGTGGTGCTATTGGCGCTCTAATTGGTGCAGGTTTCTATCTGCTTGTGAACCACTTTTGGATTCTTCTTGCTATCGCCGTCGGCTTGTTTGTTATGATGGCAATGGCAGGTTGATATAGGGCAACGTAGTACAAGCGTACTACTGCCCCGGGCGACCCAGCCACTTGGCAAACTGTCACAAGGCTCTTGACTTCGGCCGCCATCCATGCCATGATAGTCTCATGAACAAAGGAAACGAGATGCACGTCTGGTCTGTGATGGGTGGTTGGGATTACGAGGGTTTCGATGGTGATTCCCTGCAACTGTTTGATTGCAAGTCCGCAGCTGAGGCGTATGCCGAAGGCCTCAAAAAGAACTGGAACTACGACTATGTCGAAGTTAAGGTCATGAATGTGCAAATGCACTCCGCAATCGCTGCCTGAGTGACACCCAAGGTAGTATAACCGTACTACTCACCCGGGCGCCCCACCCAGTTGGCGAAGTGGCACAAACCCCTTGACTTTTCCCTCGATCCGTGCCATGATTACATCATGATCAACAACGCAACCGCAATGACCCTCACCCAAGCCGCCGAACTCTATGAGAAAGAGGTCGATGATCTCCCTCAAATTCACTTCGAGCTTGGTGGTGGAGCAGCCCGTAATCGCTCGGGTCTTGTGTATGAAAATCTGATCCGTCGTACCTGCGAAGCACTATCTCTCGAACCAAAGAAGAACGACTATAAGAAGACGGAGGAGGTCGATGGTTCTTGTCTGTCAAACCTTCAAGTCGACTGGCATGTGTATAGAGACGGTGAAATGAGCAAAGCAGTTGAGTCGAAGGCATATCTCGATGCTTGCTACCTGAAAAGAGCGGTCATGGACTTCATCGAGCTTGAGAACTCCCCCGAAGTTCCTGATAACGTGGAGTATGCAATCGTTGCGGGTCAGAATGCCTGCGGCAAAGAAGCTTTGGCTTACTATCCTGCCTTCTTCAACAAAGTAACAGGCAAAAAAGTAAAAATCTTTTTCCTCAACCCTGCACGTAAGCGCAGCAGTGCGCGAGCCATCTATAACGAGAAAGCGCGACAGGACTTTACTCTCGATGCCGAAGTCTACACTGAATTTACTGAATTTCTCACCAAGTGAGTCGAATGCTCTTCAATGCCGATATGTTTGAAGTCTTCCCTACGCTGGAAGATAGCAGCATTGATTTACTCTTGACGGACTTCCCGTATGGTACTCTAAATAAGAGAAATACGTGGGATAATGTCATTGACTATGAAGCTTTTTGGAAAGAAGCGCTGCGCATCTGTAAACCCAATGCCGCCATCATTTCCACAGCCGCACAACCTTTCACAAGCGTCCTAATATCATCTAACTACAAAAACTTTAAGTATACTTTGGTCTGGGAAAAGTCCAAGGCCACGGGATACCTAAACTCAAAAAAGCAGCCTCTGCGGGCTCACGAGGATATCGTAGTTTTCTATAGAAAACAACCCACATACAACCCTCAAATGATACAAGGGAAGCCATACGATAAGGGTAAGGCAGTGAGGGATACAGAAGCCTATGGGGTGCAAACGAAGTCAGTCCATGTAAAGAATGACACGGGTCTGCGATATCCCCGTAGTGTGCTATATTTCACTACTGCAGAAAGTGAAGGTAAGCATCACCCAACGCAGAAACCTGTGGACCTTTTTAGATGGCTAATTCGCACCTACTCCAATGAGGGAGATGTAATCCTCGACCCGTGTATGGGTGGCGGAACGACTGGAATTGCTGCATCCGTGGAGAATAGAAAATTCGTAGGAATTGAGCGTGAAGAGAAATACTATCTCGTGGCCAAAGAAAGAATAGAGAATACCAAGTAGTACAAGCGTACTACCGCCCCGGGCGCTGAGCCAGTTGGCGAAGTGTCACACACCCGCTTGCAAAAGGCCGCCTGCCATGCCATACTATGTGCATACCAAACGAAAGACAAGCATGTTCGCTCTCAACACCCTCGGCTCTGACTGCGCCCGCGAGGTCCGCGTCAACCCCTTCACCGGCACGGCTAAGGTGACCTTCCGCAACGGTTACGGCCCTTACACCTTCCGCAACATCTCGCGCCGTGAGCTGACCAAAGCCGTGCTGCTTGAGGCCGTCGGTGGTGTGCCCTCTGTGGGCCGCTTCATCAACACTCGCTTCTGGGCCTGACGCCTCGCGGTAGTACACACCTACTACCGCCCCGGGCCGTGTGAACCAATGTTACAACTGGCCCAAACCCCTTGACTTTGAGGGCGATCCGTGCAATGATACCATCATGAAGAACGAAATCACCTACGTCTCCCCTCGCAGCGGCCTCACCTATGAGGCAACACTCAACACGAAAGGGTACACTCGCTACGACATCACTCTCGATGGTCGTTGGGTACAATTTGCCCTCACAGAAGATCGCATTGAGAAGAGCGTAGCTCACTACGAAGGTGTAAGCGATGGCTGGTATTGCCTCCCTCGCGACTGATAACTAACGCGAAAACATTTCAAACATTTTTCTCACAAACAAAATGGAAACTCTCGACAAAGACATCCTCAACATGATCGCCGATTTCGATGAAGAAATCATGCGCAATGAGGCCGAAGAAGATAACTTCAACGCCGCAATGAAGCATTGGGAGCTCAATGCTGCTATGGACGATTGGTTCGACGTTTGAGTAGCTCAAGGTAGTACACACGTACTACTGCCCCGGGCGCCTGTGTGCCAATCTGAAAAGTGTCACAAGGGCGCTTGCAAAAGCCGCCCATCTGTGCGATTCTTGATGAGTGGAGGGGGACAGCCCCTCCCACCAACCTCTCTCCAAACAAACATGAAGCGCGGCAACGGCTCTGGCAAACTCGGCCTCCACGACCCCCAGTGGGTCAAGATTGGCTCATTCGTGCTGGAGGGGATGCTGGAGGATCTGCGCTCGGGCGACCTCATCACAGCCAAGGAAATCATTTCCGAGACGGGTGCTGAAACCCCCGAACAAAAGCACTCCGTGAGGTATGCAATGCTTCACGCCAAGAAAGGATCTTCGGTCTTCAAAAAACCCGTCATTCGTGCCACCAACAAGGCTGGCATCTTCGTCGTCATCTGAGGAAACAAGGAAACCATGAAAAACCTCGAAAAATTCACTCAGTCCGTCTGTTCAGCTTTTGATGGTGGAGACTTCACCGGAGGTGTCAACATGGACATCCAAATGTTCACCGAAGTTCTATATCAAGCATATGAAATCAATGACGAAAAAACAGTCGTTCTCTTCGCACAAATGTTCCCTGAGCTGTACCGAGAATATGCAATCGCTGAAGGTTTGATTGACGAAGAAGAGGAGGACTGAGTAGTACGGGCGTACCACCACCCCGGGCGCTTGTGTGCCACTCGGCAAAGTGTCACAAGGGGGCTTGTGGTGGGGGCTGTGGTGTGCCATACTATCTGTATCAACCAAAGGGAACCAACCCAATGCAAAAATTCTTCTCTGCCCTCGCACTTGTGCTCGCCACTGCTATTCCCGCAGGCGCAACTCCGCAGTCGCCCGACTACATCAACGGAGGCCAATGTGCTGGCGATGTGTACTCCAAGTGTCGCTATTCGCTCGAGATTGTTGAGCCTAACGAGCCGATGGTCCTTGTGCCTAACCTTGAGTTTCTTGGCTATTCCCGCATCAGCACTGTGGAGCACTGTGCCGAGCTTGAGAACATCAACGACTGGACTAATCTCATCACCGATGAAGAACTGTTCGGCATGGAAGCTTGCCTGATCGAGCACACTTGATGCGCTAAGTGTAAAGAATTGGCGGTAGTACAAGCGTACTACTGCCCCGGGCGCTGGGCCAGTTGGCAAAGTGGCACAGGGTCGCTTGAAAAAGGTCGCAGGCCATGCCATACTATCAGTATGAACAAAGGAAACGAAGTGAACAACCTCTACATCATCTCCGAAGTCCTGACTGACTACACCTCTGGCATGGTAGTAATCGCTGCCCCTAGCAAGGAGCGTTGCCGTGAAATCTTCGTCAAGAAGTTCACTGAATACGAGGCTAAAGGGTTCGATGAGTACGCCGAGTTCACTGTGATTGAAGGCGTCAATCACCCCGAAGGTGTGGTCGACTACGTCTACGGCGGAAGCTGAGTGGTACGGGCGTACTACCGCCCCGGGCGCCCTAGGCCACTTGGCAAAGTGGCACACTGCACCCCCACAGAGGCTCGCCCCTACCCCTATAATAAAGACATCAACCAAAGAGACACACCCATGACCAACTACGCCCTCACCCCTGCCCTCACCGATGCCGTGATGGCTCTCTACGGCTGTGGCTTCTACGGCCACGACGACGTGGCAGGCTTCTGGAACTACTGCGCTGACGGCTTCACCGGCAGCCTCGACGATCTCGTGGCTCTCGTGGCTGACGACATGGCCTGCAACGACTGAGGCCCTAGTAGTACACCCGTACTACTGCCCCGGGCCCTGAGGCCATATGAAGAAGTGTCACAGCCTTGCTCCGCAAGGCGCCATGAGGCCCTATGATAAGGGGACACAAGACAAGAGACATGACTGAACTCCTCGCAATCCTGATCCCCCCCACCATCGTCATCGGTGGTGCTCTGATGATCGCCAAGCTCACGAAGATCAAACTCTTCACCAAAGAAGATGGCTACACCGCAGGTTGGGTGGAAGGCTTCATCCTTGGGGCCACAGATGATGACAACGACTACTGAGTAGTACGGGCGTACTACGGCCCCGGGCGCCCAGCCAGTTGGGAAAGTGGCACACTGCGCCCCCACAAGGGGTGGGGGCTGTGCCTATAATAAAGGGACATTCAACACAAGACACATGGAAATCCTCGACCAAGACATCATGAGCCTGCTCGCCGCTTTTGAGGCCGACCTCGATGTCGATCTCGACGATGAAGGTGAGGAGGAAGGCGGTTGGGATCTGTTCGGTTGGGATGGTCCCGACGAAGATGAGGCCTGAGGGGTCGCCCCTCGCTGTGCTACGATAGAGACATGAACCACTACCTCGCCGCTGCCCTCCTGATGGTCGCCGCCATTGGCTTCCCTATGCTGTGCGCCGCTATGGGCATGAAGGTCAACACTCGCAACGATTGGTGGGACTGAGGCCCTAGTAGTACACCCGTACTACTGCCC
>Ga0196905_1000604_pt1 | contig 14357 bp, 23 predicted proteins | sample CB_VirMetaG_3_FD_169098 | JGI IMG/M metagenome (GOLD analysis project Ga0196905, IMG submission 169098) | Freshwater to marine saline gradient viral communities from Chesapeake Bay - CB_1508_1S Viral MetaG (v3) (version 3) | ecosystem: Environmental > Aquatic > Marine > Coastal | place: USA... | reverse complement strand
CCAATTAGGCATTTGCACTCTCCTTTTGTTTTTGTTTTTCTTGTTCTTCTTTTTGTTTCATTGCGTCATACTGTAAAGATAAAATGTATTTCAATTTTTCCATTCGGTGTTTAACACTCTTTGGTATCTTACCACGAAATTTACCTTGCCAGTAGTTCAATTCTAATTCATTCTCAATAGATGTTCTACTAAGAAGTTCTCTAAAACTTTCTTGTAGTTTTTCACTCATTTACCTATGTCCTTTATATCATCTTTACTAATAACTTGATATGCACCTTTATTGTATGCAGGTGCCACTGTAAAGTTATGTTCAATACGTTTTCTCTTTGGTGCCCCATTACCCATATGAGGAACTGTTTTACTTTCAACAACTATTGTTCTTCTTGTTCTGTCTGCGTTGAATGTGTTGATATCATTAAAGGCAGTATATTCAGACTTTGGCACTTTCTTATAACCAAGAGATTTAAGATATTCTTCATGGTCTTCTCGTGCCTTTTTAAGAGAAGGAGTTAGTGGTAATCTGTTTCTCTTTTTAAATTTTTCTCTGATATAAAATAAACCCATTATATTTTTAACTGTTTAATTGGTTCACCTTCCCACTCTGTTACTACAATTGAATTTTTTGAAACCAGTGGAAACTGAATCCAACCATACTTTTCTTTTAATATTTTCTTTAAATGTGTATATTTGTATTTTACTGTATCAGATTTTTTACTCATTGTCAAGCTCCTCATCGTGTTGTATCATTGTTATTAATGCGTGGATAAATGCGGACACACCTATAAATGCTGAAATAGCAACATATGCCCAATTTGTAGTACCCATTTCATTTATCAAACCAATTGTGGTAAACATTGAAATGAATGATATTATAAACAAAAATTTAATCATATTTTCTCCTTACTTTACTAATGCCCAACTGGCAAGTTTAGCATTGTTTTCATCAACATACAACATCAAATCGTCAATGATTGTGTCATAGTTAAAGTCCATTCTTTGACTGACATTACATCTGTCATTGAAATATTTTGCTACTTCTTCAACACCTGCAAGAACTTCAGAACCATATTGTTTGTTCTGTATCAAACCCACTGCATATGCTTTGTAACTCTCGTTTGCAAGATTTACTAATTCGTTTCTAAATAAACTTGGCTCATATTGTTCGTATTCAAACTGAGCATAATCTAGTTTGTTCATTAATTTAGCACCTTTCTTTGTTCTTTTTCAAATTCTGCTTCGGCAATCAAAAATTCTTTTGTTAGATGTTCTTGTAATTTCATAATCTCACCCTCTAGGATAAGATACTTTTCTTGCCAACCCACTTGTTTACTGCCTCTAATTTCTTTGGCAATATCAAGTAATCTTTTAAGATTTTCTAGTGTCATTATTTGTTCAATCATATGTAAACTCTAACACACTTTCTTTCTATTGTCAACATCTTTTTTTGAGCTGCGACAATATTGACCAAAATCATACTTTAACATAAAATCAATGTTTTGACCATAGTCATTATAATAACTATCTGCACCTGGTAAATCAGAACCAAATACGTCTGCATATGTGCAATAGTATTCATCATCATATAGTATAGTAACTCGACTACCAACATAATTAACAGGTTTTACTCTGTCATATTCTTCGTATTTTCTGTCACAATACGATTTAATCTTCTTTCTTTTCTTTAAAAGAGATTGTAATCTGTTATAATTGAAAGGAACGTTTCTAAAAACAGTCCAACTATTCTCAAAATAACCATCTTCAGGATCATCATATCCTCTATGATAAACCACATGAAAATTGTTAGATTGTTTTTGAATAGGTGCCCAAGAATCACCAGTATCATAATAATCTAAAATCTCGTTCTCAACAACTCTTTTATCATGTTGTCTGCGAACAGTTTTAGATGTATTTTTGATGTATTGTAATTGAGTATGTCTTGCACCGTCTGTCAATACATCTTTTTTTGCAAGAACTGATTTTTGACTTTTAATCATATAGCTACGCTATCAGGTGCAATAGCATCTGTCAAGGATTAGTCCAAATTAATTTTTGTTGAAATATAAGGGTTTTTAAGGGGTGTGACGGAATTGCCCACCCCTTTTTGGTAATATATTATTACTTTTTACGTGTATTTCCGTAATGAATGATGTTTAAATCGGGTCTGGATTCGTTTTTAAACGATCTCCAAGGATCAATGATTGTTGAATCGATTGCAAAGTTATAATCATCATAGGTGCCGTCAAAATGACCTAAGAGATAAGTGTATTTACTATTCTCTAAATCTGGTTCAATATTCTTTGTGTCGTTTGTATAGTGTACTTTTCTACCAAGTAGTTCACAATAATATCCTACAAGTATTGAAGGTGATCCATGTAACTGATCAGTCTTTGGTTTGAAACCTGTACCAAGAATGACAATCTCGTTATCATTTTGTTCAACCATAAACTTTGCCATTTCTTTTGCTTGTAGTTCTCGTACTTGTACAATTGCATCAAAGATATCATAACCAAAGTTGTATTCTTGTGCCAACCATCTCAAAGCAATATTATCTCGTGGGTGACATCCACCACCATCACCAAGACCTGCTTTCATATAACTTGGACCCATGATTCTCATATTAGAATCTTTTAGTGCTGTTGTGACAATATCAACATTGATGTTACCAACTTTCATTGCACAATCTTGGATCATGTTTACTAAACATAATTTTGTGGTGATAAAAGTATTATAAAAAATCTTAATTGCTTCTGCTTCATCCCATGTACCAATTTCTACTCTTGTGTTTCTTTCACAGATTGGTTTATAGAAATTAAATAACTCTAATGCCTCATCTGTTTCAGTTCCGTTTTCTGTACCGATGATAATCATTTCAGGATTCTTCATATCCCATTTAACTGTCGTTTGAGCAATCAAATATGGGTTGTAAATAAATCGACCATTTTTTACTAATGGTGCAATCTTATTTCTTACAGTGCCAGGTAAACAAGTTGAAATTAAAACAATCATTGTTTCTGGTTTGACGTACTTGTCAATTTCTTGTATAGCATTAATCGCTATACTATAATCAAAATCTTTTGGTGGTAAATGACTTGTCGGATATCTTCCGTCATAGTCTGAATCGTGTGGTGTTTGCACAGCACAGAATACTATATCTCTATCATCTACTGCTTGTTGTAAACTACTTGATAATTTGATTGTAGTTTCTACTTTTCTAATGTCATATCCTATAACATCATAATGTTCGGCCATCACTTCGGCTGCTTCTCTACCTAAGTTTCCTAGACCAACAAATCCAACTTTCATTTCTTTTCTCCTATAATTAATCCATTGCCTTTTGGATTGAACTGCCAGTTCTTTTTAAATGGTCCTAAATCATATGTTGATTTTGTGATTGTATAACCGACATTCTCTACTTGTTTAGTCCACCAATCTAAGTCTTCTCGTATAAAGTGACTTTTATCTGATTCATAACTATCTATAAAGTATTTTCCGTCACTTCCAAGTGGTACAATAATAAAGACTTTCTGTCCACTTTGATAAAATATTTTTAATTGTTTTTCTATATCTTCATATGGTATATGTTCTAAGACATCTTTTGCAAGTATTAAATCATATTGTTGATCAAAATCTTCATATTGTTTTATTACTTTAACTCGTTTTTCTATTGCCCTTGGTGCCTCACTAATTGCATATTCTGACATATCAACACCATAGGCATTGATACCTAATAATCGTAATGCATAAACAGAAAACCCTTTGGCACAACCAAAGTCTAATACTTTTTCGTCTTTGATATTACAATACTGTACAATGTGATGACACATTGGTATTGTCAACTCTGGCATCCAACGATAATGTGAATAAAGAGATTTACCCACTTCAGCACCACGTTCAAAATAGTTCTCATCATAATAATCTGCTTGTATCATACGAACTCCTCATGCATCAATGGATCTTTAAAATCATCAAATCTTTCAACTTTACCATTTACCCAATCATCTAACATATTAACATTCTCAGTAAAGACACAGCCTTTACATCTTTCTCTTGGATCAAACTTCGGTTTAATTTTTTTATCTAAGTAATCCAAGATGTCACTTGCATGACATAATTGATATTCTTCAGCAAAGAACTGATATGTATCATTTAAAACAACACTATCACAAGGATAAACAGTGCCTGCAACACCAGTTTCTTTATGTATTTCTTCACTCAGATATGGTCTAAAATATGATTGATGACAAGTATCACACTTTGGGGCACCATGTATTTTATATTGATGAAAGAATCTTGTATCATCAATTTGTGCTAAAACATTGTCTAATGATTTATGTTGTCTAATTAAATGTTCTTGTTCTAGTAAACAGTTCGGCAACATACGAATATATTTTGCACCACATTTATCAGCAACTTTAGAAACTTTCTTTAATAGACCAACTCTGTCTGCCATCACTTCTTCCGATAGTTCGTGTTCAACTGTGTAAACCATTGAACAACCTATTACTGTTTTCTCTGTATCAAATTTTTCTAAAGGCAATCCTATTCTTGTATCCCAATCTTTAAACACATTAATCGAAACACGAACCCATGAAAACATCTTACACACATCTTCATCGATGCGTTTCCAATATTGTTCAGAGCCATTTGTAATTAATGCAACTGATAAGTCTTGTGATTTCAACCAACGCACTAAATCATTAAAATGTTTATATGCTGTTGGTTCTCCACCACCTGTTAATATGACTGCCTTTAAGCCCCTCGTCTTCAATTTTGTTACATAGTCCTGAATAATTTCCATTGGTATACGACTATGTGTATCTCTGTATGTCACACTACAATATGGACATTTTAAATTACAAGCACCTTCTGGTGATATATGAGTAGAAATAATTGTATTCGGATCACCGTTTTTATAATTAAACATTTGTTCTTGGTGACGCCAGAACTTAATACCTGTTGATGTGAACTTATGTTCCTCTGCACTTTTCTCATCAGGTAGTTTAGTATCAGATGATTTTTCATCATAGAAAATAAAGATGTTTGAATACTTTACACCTTGTTCTACTCTATCTAATATTTTATTACCGTGTTCTAAATCAATCGGTTTTAAATGAGATACATTGTTATTATCAATGAACTCATAGTTTGCAACAAAGTTATTAATTTTACCTCTGGCTGCAAATCGATGAATGACATATTGTCCTTCTTTTTCATATAGACCAATTGTAACTTGTTCTTGGTTTATAATTCTTACTTCGTTATATTCCTTTATTCTCAAAACCATTCATATACTCCAATATGTCTGACGGTGGGTCAAACTTTTCTATTTGTTTGATGTGATTTTTGTGTTTCTCACAAATCTCTAAATTTGTTATTTCTGGTTTCCAATTTAACCATTTATCTTCATACCATCTTTCACTTGGTATAGAATCATTTATATCCCTTGATCCCATAATTGCGACTAAGTGTTTATACAACATAATCTTTTCAGATAAACAAAAACCAAAATTATAATTCTGTATTGTGGGATGAACTATAATATTTTCATATGTTCCTTTTAGTGTAGTTTTGGGTTCTTCATTCCACAAAGTAGGTCCTACTCGTTCTCTTTGTGGAACTCGATGATGCATACCTTTCCACAATTCAATTTGTTTTGTACTGACATGAGCACCTTCATATTCTAATAATTTCTTTGCATCGCCTGGTGCAAATACCATATCAGGTTCCATCATTAAAGTTTGTGGGTGTTGACTATGATAGTGTTGTCTAATATATTGATACATATTTGCATATTGATTATCAGGTTTGTCATACTCTTTGGCAATATATGTTATTTTATTATCAAATTTTTGATCAATAAAAGATTCAACATTTTCTTCTAATCTAGGTAATTTAATATTTTCACCTAGATAAGATAATGATTGTCTTTTTGACCAAGGTTGAGATGAATGAAAAATATAAACCCAATCAACATCATTAATAATTGACTTAACAGATTGTTCTAAAAAATCTAATCCATAGTGTATTCTATATACTGCAATCTTATACATTACCAACTTTTCTTTATTATATCTTTTAATTTGTCTGCGTCTTCTTGTCTTAATTTATCTGTTTCTTCAAAGATAACTTTATCTTTTGTATAGAGATTACCTTTTTCTTGTGTTCTATTTCTTGCATAGGTATCATCAAACTCTGCCTTTTGTTTACTAAAATGCATATGTTCTACAACAACATCTTTAATAAAATGTGTTCGATCAACTTTCTTTGCAATATCAAAAACCCATGTATCATTATATCCAAAGTTAAATACACCAGGTGCAAAATATCCTACCGTGTCATACCATGTTCGACTGATGATTGGAAAGGCACAATGTTTAGGACCATTGATTTTATCTTCAAACCAAGCACAATATACATTGTCTGGATATTTTCTTAATTCGTTTTCTAATGTTGTATCCCAATATTTTGTACGATAAATTAAATCATCATTACCCATAATTAGTATATCACCTAATGACATTTTTGCTATTTCATTCCATGATTTAGATACAGACATAGATGGTCCATATAAATTTCTAAAGTTTAGTAACTCATACATCTCTTTGACATAAGTATCTTCATATTTTTTATATTCTTCTATGGCAGGATCATCATTGTCAATGTAGTTTAGTATTTCAATTCGTTCAGGTTTATCAGCGGTTTCATAGATAGAACGAACAAATGTATCTAGTCTTTGTGGTCGATTACGACTAGGTGTTAAAATTGAGATCGTCTTCATTCATCAACCTTTCTTTAATATGTTTCTTACCGACAGGACCTGTCCAGTGTGTCACTCTTTTGTCGGGTGTATCTTTTCCGTTTTGTAATGAGATTCTCAACCATTGATAGATTTGTGGAAGTTCTATCACTTCTTTATTTCGAATAGGATTATTCATCATCAATTCATGTAATGCTTCTTGGTCACCTCGTACTTTTGTTTGTTTTAAAATACTGTGCCAATCATATAATAAATCAGAATAACCTTTAATAAGATTAAATCCTGTTGCCCACCAAGTTTGATTAGGTCTTGCACCTTCTCTTACCCAATCTTTTGTTAGACATATTTTACCTGGTTGTGCATAATCAAATACATCTTGTATATTCTTGTGTATCTCACAATCAACATCAATCCAACAAGTATATTCGTAAGGGGAATCTAATAGAGTTTGTGTTTTAAGAAACCATGCATTTTGTGGGTGTTTAGGATAAGATATAAAATGATCAGCGTTTGTTTTTGCCCATGCTTTAACATTTTCTGACATACCAAAATCACAAATAGTAACATGAACATCTGGATTCTTTGAAACTAATTTCTTATACCACCACTTTAATAACCACTCGTGTGAATTATCAACTCCAGTTATAAATGTTTTATTCATTATCTTTATGTAAGTTCACAAAATATTCAGCATCAATTATTACTAATGCCTTTTTATTATTCTTTCGCATCACAACAATAGGTTCATAATTACCTTTGTTTGCTGATGCTTGTTCATAAGCAGACCATACATTTAACTTTTCAGTGTTTTTGCACTCAATACTATATGGGAATTTTTCTCTTGCAGCTCTGGCCATAATTAAATCTTCACCAGATGCACCCATTGATCTACTTTCAATGTCTTCTGGATGAATTTCTAATTTTTCTATAAGTAGATTACGAAACTCTTGTTGTAGTCTTCTACCTTTTGCTTTTGCACTTTGTGTTTTCATTCTTCATCATTATCATATTCTTCCTCAATATGAATCACTTCACCACAGTGAGGACAGAAACGCACTTCAACATCTTCTTTTGTTATAACTATATATGCGTTACTACATTCTTCACATTCGTGGTGTATTTTAGGCATTATAAATCAAAGTCCTTAAATGCATCTTCTTTTACATCTTGTTTTAAACCACCAATTACATAAGATTCAATCTCTGTTTCTTGTGGTGCATTTTGTAAAGAACGACTGTTTAACCAGTGATCAGTCCATGGTAATGGGTTTTGATTTGCAGGTTGATCGTAAATAGGTTTCAGTCCAATAGATTTCATTCTTTTGTTTGCCATAAACTCTACGAAATTATGTAATAGTTTATCATTCAAACCAATCATTGAACCATCTTTAAACAAATAGTTTGCCCAATCTTTTTCTTGTTGTACTGCATCAGCATACATATCAATTACGTGTTGTTCTTCTTCTTTAATGACTTCTAACATCTCTTTATCATTTTCATATTCTCTGTAATTATTAATGATACGTTGAGATATTTGTAGGTGTAAAGATTCATCTCTTGCAATAAAAGAAACAATCTTTGCACTGCCTTCCATTAACTTTAATTCACCAAAGGCAAATGTACAAGCAAAAGAAACATAGAATCTCAGACCTTCTAAGATGTTCACATTGGTCATTGCCAACCATAGTTTTCTTTTGAGTTCTTTTGTTGAACCTTTACCGTCTAATGCATATCGATGACCTGCTTCAATCAGTTCATCATATGTCTTGGTAACAGCTTCTGCACGCTCTAAGATGTGTTTATCTTTGAGAATGTTATCAAAAACAACTGAAGGATCAGGATAAACATTCTTAATAATGTATGTGTAAGAACGACTGTGAATAGTTTCGATAAAGTCCCATGCAATCATACAACCTTCTAGTTCTGGTAATGAACAGAATGGAACAAATGCAATGGCAGGACCTCTACCTTGTACGGAATCTAAAAGAGTTTGATATCTTAGATTAGATGTAAAGATGTGTTTCTGTTCTTCTCTTAATGTGAGAAAATCATTTCTATCTTTTTGTAATGAAACTTCTTCAGGTCTCCAAAAGTAACCTAATTGTTGTTGTGTTAATTTATCAAATATTGGATATTTGAATTGATCATAACGTTGTGTGTTTTGGTCTTCACCAAAAAACATTGGTTGTTTTGTAAAGTCAACCTCACTTCTATTAAATACACTACTCATTTGATAAATGCTCCTATTCTTCCGTGTAATTCTTCGTCTTCTATATATGTATAGCCCTCAGGTGCATCAGTTGATTGACCTTCCCATACAGGTATATACTCAGTGTTCCCATGAACAAAATCAGGATTCCCTCTAAAGTGAACCTCGATTAGTTTGCCTCCAATAAATTCACAATTGATTATTGGAAACTTTCTAAAATTCCATAGAATAGTAGGAAAGTCCATATAATAATTCACTTTCTCCCACTTATCCCATTTTGTTAAATCAGTTGATGAACGATGACCAACAACTGACAATTTACATTTACCATTTACATAGTCAATACTTAAATGTTGACCGTCAAACCATTCACACCAGAAATGTCCTGGAGGTAAATGTTCTGTTGAATCTTCTATCCATTCTTTCTTTGCACCTATTCCCAATCCAATCAAATTTGTAATAGGTCGAACAATATAATAACCTGGTGTTGGTACATCAACATCTGCAGGACCACATTTGTAACCTAATTTTTTAGATAAAATAAGTTTATCATAAACCCATAACTCATCACGTTCCAGTTCTGACCAAACTTGACTGTCGTTAAGTACAACCATTAAATAGCACAAGCCTCACAGTCTGCTTCATCAGTTGGTGCATCTGTTGTTTCTGGTACTGTATCGTGCCAACCAATATTGTGTTGAGGTTCATCTGCATCTTTTTTCGCATCATAGGTATTCTGATAGTAAGATGTTTTCCAACCTAGTTTATATGTAGTCAATAAATCTTTTGCCATGACAGATAATGGCACTTCGTTATTCTCATAGTTTTCTGGATTGTATGACCAGTTACCTGAGATAGATTGATCAAAGTATTTCTGCATGACTGCAACAATGTTAATGTAACCTTCGTTTGATTTCATATCCCATAACAATGTATAGTTGTTTCGTAGTCTTGGAAAACTAGGTACAATTTGTTTCAATGGACCTTTCTTTGACTTCTTCACTGATAGAAAATCTCTTGGTGGTTCAATACCATTTGTTTCATTACAAACAACACTGGAAGATTCACTTGGCATCTGTGCAGTCAATGTTGAATGTCTTAGACCATGTTTCTTAATTTCTTTTCTTAAACCATCCCAATCGTATGATAATTTTCTTTGAACAAGTTTATCAACATCTTTCTTGTAAGTGTCAATTGGTAGAATGCCGTCTGCATATTTTGTTCTTTCAAAGTATTCACATTTACCTTTTTCTTTTGCAATTTCTTTTGATGTATGTAATAGATAATATTGAAATGCCTCTGTGTATTCATCAACTAATTTCCATGCTTCTGGATCATCATACTTCACACCATTCTTTGCCAGAAAGTGTGCCAATCCAATATAACCAATACCCAATGAACGTCTTGCCAAAGTAGATTTCTTTGCAGCTTCAACAGGATAGTTTTGATGATCAATCAGTTCTTCTAAACCACGAACTGCCAAATCACAATACTCTTCCATCATTTCTGGACTATTCATCTTACCAATATTGATTGCACTTAAAATACATAATGCAATCTCACCATCACCATCGATATGTTCGATAGGATCTGTGGGCAATGTAATCTCTTGGCATAAGTTTGACATATAAACTCTGTCTTTAAAAGAACTATGTTCATTACAGTGGTCAATATTCATAATATAGATACGACCTGTTTCTGCACGTTCTTTGAGTATGTCCATAAACAAATCATATGCTTTAATTCTTTTCTTTGTTACAGAGGTCTTTCTCTCTGCCTTTTCATACAGATCATCAAATTCTGGTGTACCCCATGCCTCATAGAGTTCAGGCACTTCATGTGGTGAAAAAAGGGTGATTTCCTCGTTTTTAATGAACCTGGAGTAGAATAATTTGGATATCTGAATAGAATAGTCAAGTTTTCTTACTCTGTTGTCCTCCGTGCCCTTATTGTTCTTTAGAACGATAATATCTTCTATTTCTTGGTGCCAAATAGGGAAATGAACAGTCGCACTACCACCACGAACACCATTCTGTGTGCAACACTTAACGGTCGCTTCAAACTTTTTAAGAAAAGGTATGACTCCCGTATGCTGAACTTCGCCACCACGGATTTTACTATTAATACCTCTGATACGGCCTGCATTGATTCCAATACCTGCACGTTGAGCGACATACCGACCGATCGCCATATCGGAACTAAAAATTGAACCAAGAGTGTCATCACTATCGACCAACACACACGAAGCATATTGACGGAGAGGAGTACGAACACCTGCCATAATAGGAGTAGGAATATTAATAAAGTGTTTTGATATAGCGTTATAATATCTTTTAACATAATTCATCCTCGTTTCTTTTGGATAGTGTGCAAAAAGTGTGGCACTAATTAACATATACATGAACTGTGGAGTTTCAAAGATTTGTCCTGAACTTCTATCTTGTACTAGATACTTGTCAATGACTTGTCGAAGACCTGCATATGTAAATAGAAAATCTCTTTCATGGTCTACCCATTGATCCATTCGATCAATTTCAGAATCAGAATACCACTCTTTGATTTGAGGATCATAAACACCGATTGCAATACCATCATCAATTTGTTTTGCAAGTTTTGGATGGTCCCATAGTCTACCAAATAAAGATTTTCTTAAACTGAATAGTAATAGTCTGGCAGCGACATACTGATAGTTTGGTGTATCTAATGAAATTAAATCTGAAGCAGAACGAATTAAAATTTGCTGTATATCATCTGTTGTCATACCATCTGCAAACTGCAAACCCGATGTCATCTGAACTTGTGACGAAGAAACTCCTGATATTCCTTCACAAGCGTGTTGCATCATGTCATGTATTTTATTAATATCTAATTTTTCTTTCCCTCTGCCATTACGTTTAACAACATAGATTTCGTCTGCCATTCTTTCTCCTACTTCTTTTTCCAGTTAATAAATTGTTGTTTTGCTGACAAACCAGAATAGGTATTGTCATTGATAAGTTTTTGAATCTTTTGTTTTGTATAACCTGATAACACTAAATCGTTTATATCTTTTTCTTGTGTAATTTCACTTGGCCAAATAAAAATAGAAAAGCCTTGGTCAATTACTTTATTCATTCGTTTTAGTATCTCTGTGTTTCTAGGTTCGTTATCGAAGATAACTGTACATTTGTCTTTATCATAATCTAAGTCTAGGTCTGCACCTGCCATAGCGATACAGTTATCGATAAAAAGACTGTCGATTGGTCCTTCAACTATGTATATATGTTTTGTTGTGTCCAGACGTTCTAAACCAAATATTTTTTTCTGTTTATCATCTAGTCTGATAGTTATGTATTTAGGGGTTTCATTACCAAAAGCACGGCCTTGAAATGCAAACATTTTGTTTTTTGCATCAATGAATGGGATTAATAAACGAGGGTGATCATTCTCAATCTTCGGAAACTTGTTTGGTATTAAGTTATTCACATATGTGTAAAACTTGTTGACAAGATACAACTTGGAGTGAAACTCCTCTGGTATACATCTTTGTTGCATAATACTGAACGCAGGATGCTCTCGAAGTTTGTCGAATGATTTTAACCCTCGTAAAGGCTTGTCAACAAATGTAACAGGTTTAAATTCAAACTCTGGTTCTTGTACATTGGTAGATACAGAACCTTTATACCGATCAACGACATACTGTTTGAACAATTCACCATCTATGTCTTTAAGAAATGTACCAACAGTCTTGCCTTCGCCACAGTTGTGACATTTGAAGAACATATCGTTTTTAACTCGGTAGAAATAACCTCGTGCCTTACTGCGTTTCTTTGCTGAATCGCCGCAGTACGGACACCGAAAGTTATATAGATTTTGAGATTTCTTTTTGAACCCCTCTAAACGAGGAGAAACCTGCATGATATATTGAATATCGATTGTTGACATAGATAACTGATATTATATCAGGAATCGTCTAAGATGTCAACCCTTAAATTTTTCTGTTGAAAATACTTGGAAATTTTCCTTTGTTTTGGTATGTTGCATACGCCCAATACCAGTCAGATCCATACTCTGTTTTACAGAAATTGATGATACCATTATCAGTGTCACCAGCAAATAGAGATTTGAATTTCTTATAAAGTTTTGCCATTTTATATCCAATATCCTTTCCTGTTCATTAATTGTCTTTGTCTCCACTCAAGTTCGACAAGGTTCTCAGATTGTGATAACCACTCTTCCTCAAGTTGTTGTTGTGTTTTGACTGTAAATAAATTAATTAAGAATTTGTTGAGCTTGTTTAACATCTTTATTCATTCCTAATCTCATTAGTGTTACTAGTTTTGTAAATAGTTTCATTTATTGATTCTACCTTTCGCATATATTTAATCATATTATACCAGGAAATGGGTTGAAAATACAGTGTTAAGTTGAGATACAAGATATGCAATTTTTGAACATATATGATTAGAAACTCCTAAAGTGATCAGTGAGGAGGATTCTAACCCCATATCCCATCGTAATGAGCGTTTGCTGTTAAGCTCTCACTGATCACTTTAGGACTTAGGTATAATTTAAAATAGTTTGTCAAAAATGGACATATTCGAAAGAACAAATCCAACAGCCATCGCCCCACCAATAAACAACCATTTAAATCTTTCTTGTTGTTTAATTTGATGAGCAAGATTATCAATGCAAGAACGCAATTCTCTTGTGTTAGTATTTAATCTTGAATGTAATTCTTTGATATCGGACGATAGTTCTAGTCGTCTGGATTCAATTTGACGAAATAATTCTTCATCAATATCGTCACCATGTTTAATTTTTTCTTCATGTACTGCCAACATTGATTTGATCGAAGAAGAAACATCTGTGAGTTTTTCAATGGCAGTATCTAATTTTGAACTCACATTAGTTAAAGATTTAATCTCTGATTGAACAGTTGCAAGTTCTTTTGTAATTAAATCTAATTGTTCCATTATGTGTTATCTTTCAATATGATTGAAAAGTCTGCTGACACTGTTGCATTAGATGAACCTGGTCTACCAATCATAATAATTTTTGGTCCGTTTATTGCTTCAAAAAAATATTGTTTAAAACTTTTCATTTATTAAACCTGCATTGTTCTTGGAGTATCATACAATATAATATCAAATGTTGATGACATATTTGTACCCGTTGAAGCAATTGCTCTAATTTCAATATCTGTTTTTTCAGATAAGGCAAATGGTACTTGATATAATCTTTGATGAAGTCCACCTGGAACATCCATAATATCTCTTGTTCTAAAAATTAGACCATTACCTGCTTCTCTCGTATATAAGTTAGCGGTTACGGCGTCATTATAATTACCTACTCCTACATTCCAATTTGTTAAATAACCTGTTTTTCCAGCAGGTATTGTATAGAGTGCCAA
>Ga0196905_1000603_pt1 | contig 14361 bp, 20 predicted proteins | sample CB_VirMetaG_3_FD_169098 | JGI IMG/M metagenome (GOLD analysis project Ga0196905, IMG submission 169098) | Freshwater to marine saline gradient viral communities from Chesapeake Bay - CB_1508_1S Viral MetaG (v3) (version 3) | ecosystem: Environmental > Aquatic > Marine > Coastal | place: USA... | reverse complement strand
ATTTTGTCCCCCCTGGACATTTTTGTCCATAGGGTATTTTACTACAATATTTATACTTCTTTTAGTTACTTGTTTTGTCTTTTTATCATACTCAATAGCTACTTTTATAAACCCTAATTCATGAAGCTGTTTGATCCACCTTGAAATAGTTTTAACATCTACATTGTATAATTCAGCAAAGTATTTGTTTTGCGCCCAGCACTTGCCTTCTTTGCCACTTAAAGCTGTAATTTCACCAAAAAGCAGCTTCGCATTAGGCGACAGTTCGTTATTATACCTAACCTGAGCTGGTATTATTGCATAGTAGTTTGGTTTCATAGTTTACTAACTTTCTTCCACTAATTTCTTTAGTCGGTCACAAAAGGATCTAATGTCGCCAAATATCATCTGAAACTCTTCTAAAGTTATTTTAGAGTCATCAAATATTTCCCATAAAACTTCGATCAGTAAATCATATTCTGCCTCAGTCATCATTCCTATATATTCGTAGCGTATAGATATATCATCACGAGTTGTATTTGTGCGCCACATTCTTTGATCTATTTCGTTCCAATAAACATTTCTAAATTCAGCCATTGTTCATGTAATTATCAATTATTTCTTTAGCAGTGTCAAAAGAATTACACCACTTTGCATCCCAGGAAGCATTTTTAAGGCGTTCTAAGCAACTTAATTGATTTTCTGTTGGTTTATTATATCCAACTTTTAATTCGAGCGCTAAACCGCTTAAATTACCTTTTGATTTAAAAACTAAAATATCAGGCACTCCAGAAACTCCACCCAAGTATTTAAACTTGTAACGTTCAAATGGAGTTCTTTTACCTTCATTTGGCACATGAATAGCAAAAGTTCCTGGATATTGCATTTGTATGTAATTCATTACAGAATTTTGTAATTTATCTTCTTTTGTTAAATATTTCTCGAATGGATTTTTTACTGCCATATATAAATCTGCCTGGATGTATTGTTTTAGGTAATTCATAACGCTTTAATGTCCAATTATTTAAGCGCATATCCTGTACCTTTTTAAACAAAATTAGATATTTATTGTTAAAATCCTTATCTGTTCTACATAAATCAATGCAAGATCTAACGCCATGAAGCGCTGTAGCATGATCTCTGTCCATTGTTTTTCCAATAACAAATAAACTTCTATTAGTAAATTCTCTACATAATCTGTAATAAATTCTACGAGCATCTACAATATGGCGCATCCTTGATTTTTGATTTAATTGATAACCAAAATAATTCTCCACTACTGTTTTTATAATTTGTAATTCCATAGCTATAAAATTAAAGCGCCATCATCCATATAACCAGCAGCTGTATAACCTTTTTCTATTTTTGTTGTCAAATAGAATCGCCAATCATCTAATGCTTTTTGACACGCCTGTTTACCATGTTCAATTATTTCATCAGACAAAGCATATACTTCAATACTAAAAGGATAATTTGTTTCTACTGCAATAAATCTGAAATTCTCTGGAGGAAATCCCAATACCAAAGAATAAAATACAGCTTGTAAATGATAGGCATATTTATAAATATCTCTTCTAAATGAAACTGGCGAATTATCTTGACAAGTTTTTACATCAGCAATCCAATCATTACCAAAAACATCTGGTCTTACTCTTATAGGAATATTATTAAATTTTCCATAATGCGAAAGCTCAACAGTGCCTGTGCAATATTTTTTAGCTAAATTATGTTTCTCAAAATTTGCCATAATACCAGAAATGATGTCCATCTCGTTATCCCTTAATAATTTGCGATCCCCAGCAAGTTTTTCATGCTTTGCTTTTAATTGTTTACCTTCTGTAGTTCTTGCATCTAGTTTAGGCATTAAATAATATTGCTCATTAAATTTATCTTTTCCCTCAAGCATAATAGTATGTACTGCTGTGCCAAGAGCCATTGATGATGTTTCATCATATCTTTGATTTAAATAATGATATACTGATTTTTTATAGATTATTTTTAATCCAGATGCTGAAATAGCATCACTTGAGTGATACTCTTGATTAGTATCCTGTTTCTTTATTAATTCCATTATTTGCTAATATTTCTTCTAGTTTGTTTAGTTCACTTTTTAAATGTAGAATTTTACCTTTAAGCATGGTTATTTCATTTCTGCTATTAGCTAAATATTCTAATAACGCTATAATGCGCTCCTCCATAAATTTTTTGTCATCCTCTGGAGTGTTGTCGTATAGATCCGCTTGTGTAAAATCTTCCATAACTTATTATTATATTCTATTTTTTTCACTTAAATTGTAATTATATACTTCAATAATATTATCATAAGTATCTGTAAAGTTTGTGTAAACTCTTATTTTTTTTCTTTTAGCATTCTTAATAAGTTGTTTTATTTGAAAATTTTTATTTTCTAATTTAATTTTTCTAATAGCAATAATAAATTTAGCATGAAAACTAACATCTGTAACTTCTTTCATTAATAAACAATCACTCATAATCGAATTGCCAAAAGAAACATCAATTTTATAATTTCCAGTTTTAATTGTATGGGCATCAGATACTTTACTGTAACTTGAAATAATACTTGATAATGATGCGATATCTGACCATTTTTCTATAATTGTTTTTAATGTTACATAATTAAAATTATTTTCATTAGAATAAAAATTAATATAATCCATTAAAGACCAACCTCTTCTTGAATTATTTGATTCTAATACCATAAATCGATCAGCGCTTTTTGAAATTATATAATGTATTTGTTTATTTAATTTTTTTAGCACTTCAAAGCGATGCTGTCCATCCATTATATAACCTCTTGAAGTAACTATAATTGGTTGCAATAAACCATATTTTTTTATTGACAATTCTATTTTTAATAAATTAGATTTATTTAATTGTCTATTTCCTTTTAAAAATCTAAAACGATTATAATCAAAAGTTGATTCTAATATAAATTCTTTATTCTTAAAGTTTAAAGTGTTAATAGTTGATATATTGTATTTCATAGTTGTTAATATTAAGGGCAACCCTTTCGAGCTGCCCTGGTTAATATAAATTAAAAAGGTAAATCATCATCCTGAGCTACAGGATTAACTTGTTTTACTGTTTGTGTATTGTTAGTTTCTGGTTCCCACTGATTTAATTCTACATAATGTTTACCAGTTTTACCAATCAAAATATCAAGATTTACCCAGCCATTTTTTGCATATTTCTTAATAAATGCAATAGCTTCATCTTCTTTAACATTAAGATTGCCTACAACAAAATCTGGAGCGCCTGCTCTACGTTTAAAGCTGAATCCATCAGCAAATACTTTTGTTTGACTCATAATTTTAATTTTTAAATTTATTTGTTATTATACTTTTGTACTCTTCACTTACTTCATACGAGGTGAGTACAGTTCTCGCATTTTCTATAGTTCCTTTTAATACAGCTTGTAGCTCTGATTCACTAAGTATTGGTTTTTGTGGTAAATCTTCTCCAGCGTATATATAATGACCTAAGCCATGCATTGCAAGATTCTTTGTCAAACAGCGCATTAGCGTTGTATTAATATCAAATACATTTGGTTTAATAAGAGGTTTGTTTCTATGGTCCAATATAGGTAGCCACATAGGATGCGATAAACCTTCAATAGTAACTTCTGTATAACAAAATCCGCCAACTCCATCAATTATTGATGCTGGTAAATTAGTTTGTTGATCACGATAATAGCTATAACTAGCTGTTGGATAGCGTTTAGCTACCTCACCCCAAGCCCATGCCCAGGGTAAATAAGACAATGTGCCTTTTTTTTCTACTTTACTGCTTACATCTACAGCAGAAAGCGTTTCGAATACTGATTTTTTATTCATAATTTTAATTTTGATAGTTTGAAATTTAATTCTTTTAATTTTTGAATATCAGTGACTGTAAAACGACCTGGATATTGTAGTTTACGTTTTAACGTATCATAAGAATAGCCAAGTTTATTAGCTACATCTAATCTCCTTAATCCTAGGCGCTTTAAATCATTGATAAATTCGAGTTCAAATTGATTCATATTTAAAAAATAAAGGGAGGGTTCCCCCTCCCAGGTTTATTATTGATTATTACTTACAGAAGTAATTCTGTAAATCTCATTCTCAAGTGCATTGATTAAATCTAAGTCAACTGCATATTCAGCATTTCCCCATAATTCATCTATTTGAGATTGTAATTTTTTAATTTGATTTTTCATAATTTCTATTTGTTATTGTTTGACTCTGCTAAATTACAAGTTTTTGCGGAAACTCCAAATTTTTTTGTAATTATTTTTTAAAAAAATCCCCAATTAAGTTTAAAACTATCATGGGGATCAGCAAACAAAGGGAATTGTTTATTCTATTTTGCTACTACTTTATAGGTTGTTAATACATCATCATCTTGATTTGGTATGTGCATACGAATATCATATTGTGATGCTTTAACATCAAATTTCATCGCATCAATGTAACAACTTACTGGTTCTTGTAGCGTATCAATACCAAAGTCAATCCAAATTTTATTATGAAGTCCTAAATTAATATCACCACGATTTCTAAAAATACCTTCATATTTTGTCATATAATTTCTACTGTCATTAATTATTTCTTGAGTAATTATTTGCTCAATAGTTTTTACAACAGAATCTCTTGGGCGTTCAAAATTTCCAGGTATTTTTCCAATATAAAATTCAGTTGATTTAGCTTGATTTGATAAAAAGTTATTATTTGATTCATAGATCCCAGTAAATGTTCCAGCAAAACTTAATTGTTTTCTTTGTGCTACAATCTTTTTAAATGTAGCATCTACTGATTGTCCTATACCTAAATTATCTAAATAAAGAGCAGTATATCCTCCAGCTTCACTATGCCCATCTTTACTTGGATAAAATATAATAACTCCTACATAAACTTGAGATACAGTTGAAGCACTTGGCTCATAAGGTTTTATATCTAATTCGTGTGTTGCCCAGTTATTTGTTATTGCAGTAGATACTCTTGCTCCAGATCCGCCTATCAAAGCAGATGTATCAACCCATTCTTCATTTTCAAAATGATAATATTTGGTTCCAGCAGCAAGAATATCTGCATTATAAGTTTCTTGAACAAAAAATCTAACATTAAAATTATAATTATTTCCTTCTGTACCATCTACATAATATCCAAAATGAAATTTATAAGGTACATTTGGTTTTAATAGACAATATTGATGATCATTTCTAATCATTTTATTATCCGATAATTGATATGTTTCATCTACTGGAAAAGTACTTTTAAAGTATTTATTACCACTTACAGATTTAACATCCTGATCATCGTGTGAAATAATTTCATTATCGCCTAATCCTAAACTCTCTGTACTTCCTAAAATCCAATGGCGATTATCATATAAAAATTGAGCATTTTCATTTTTGAAATATACATAAGTCAAATCAGTAGAAAAATTAACTTCTTTTAGTGGCTTTTCATATAATTTTTGTAAACTACGATTTAATGGTACTACATCCTCTGGACAATTAATTAAAACATTAGCATCAATAGTTTCTTGATATGTACCATCATAAGTAAAACGCTTATAACTAATTTGCTCTGTGCCTTGTCGTAAATAATCGGTTTGATATGTTCTTATTTGTCCCATTATGCTATACCATCTTGATTAAGTAATACCGAAGTTAATAAGTTATTTGTTGTTGCTTCATAAAAATTAACTTGTGCTTTTCTATTTCTTGTTCCTGTATTTGCATCAAAATATATTCTAATAAAACTTGTTGAAGCTGTACCTTCAGTCGTATTAAATCTAACCCAAGTTCTTGCAGTAGTTACATAAAAATTACCATTTGCTGTTGTATATAAATCAAAATAGCCATTATCACTACTGATATCTATTGTGCCTGTTGGTGATACAGAAATAGTTGTAGCATTATTTGCTGAAATAGCTGTACCACTAACTGTTATTGTTGCACTTTTATCATTCACTCCAATAGTTCCAGATATTGTAATTCTTAAAGTTGTATCTGATATTTTACTAACTGTTAATGAATCATAAATAACACTTGAAGATATAACTGTAATATTACCAACTCCATTCCATTGATACCCACTATTTGCATTTACATCTATTGTTTTTGTATATGATTTTCCACTACCTCCTGTTGCTGTTACAGTACTTTCTACAACTGTTCCATTTGTTACACTATCTGAAGTAGTGAACGTATGTGTAAATTGTTGAACATCAGCAGCGCCTTTAACATAAATACTCCCTATATGTCCTCCATCTGGTAGCGTTCCAGTAACTGTTATTCTTATATAATCACCTTGAAGTGACTTAATTATTGAACCATAAGTTGTAGTTAATTCAGTAATTTGTGAAGCACTTGTAAATTCTCCAGTTAATGATGTTACAATAAAAGACAATGAAAAACTATCACCTACTTCTTGAGGTGTGTAATTTCTCTCAACTCTTGTTTGAGAAATATATCCATTTGTAACAGAATCTGTAATATTTAAACGTAATACATAATTTGTTGGTATTTCTTCTGGTTCAGGTGGATCTACAGTTCTTTCTATTACATTTAAAGTAAAAGTATCTGAATCACTATCGCCATCAGCATCATAAACAATAACAGTATAAACAACTCCATCATCTTGTAGTGCTACTTCGCCTAATGCCAAAGTTCCAAAATTTGCATCATTTTCTACATTTTGCGTTAAAACTGTTATTCCATCTTCTTGCCAAACTAAAGTAACAGCTTGAGATCCTCCAAGTTGTGCAATTAAAGAATAAATATTTCTTTCAACCATTTCAGACGCACCTTGAATAGCAACAGTTGGCGTTGTATAAACTTGCTCTCCTGGAGGATTAACACTTACTTCAGTTGGTTCTGTACTTGTATCACCTCCACTTGCTACCTCTTCAAGTTCATTAATTTCATCATCAGAAGTAATACGATTGTCAATCAAAGAAGAATTATTTATTATATACCATTTTGCAAACGATTGAAATATTCTACTATTTGTAATTCTTAAAATTTGTTCTAAAGATTCTTTAGCATTTTTAAAAGTTAAATTATCATTAGAAAAAGCATATTTATCTACAACTATATCATGAAAAATAGTATCATTGGCGGCTCCATTTTCTATTCTAATGTCATTTGCTATATAAATATCAAATTCGTGACCAGTTAATTTTAGAATTTCTTTTAAATAATAAAATAAATTTTCAGTTGTATCTGTATCTCCAATAGAATATGGAACATCAAAAGAATCTAAAGTACCTAATCCATCAATCGCTTCTAATGTAATTGGATATGGAGTTGTTATAACTGCCTCTTGATAACGATCCGTTACTATAAAACCCTCCCAAATAGGATTATAAAATACAGCTGAACCAATTTTACCATCCCAATTTTGATCAATTAAATTCCAAGGCAAATCTTCATCATCATAATCTTTTCCAAAAGATGTATATTCTAAAATCTTGACTTTATATTCTCGTTCATCAGCTTTATAGAAATCATCATAAATTGTTGTATCTGTAACAAAAAAATTAAGAGTACATCTTGAACCTATAATGGGTGAATAAATATTATCTTCAGCATCCCATTGAATTAAACAAGGTTGATCCGTTCCTATAATTTGTGTCGGTTGTGTTCCTAATCCAAATGGATCAATAACAAAATCCTTTTGATATATTTCTATTTTAAAGGGTTTCTTTTCTATATCAGAAAAAAACAATTCGTATTTTAATCCGTATGCCATTAGATAATTCTGCTTCGGTTTCTTTCAGCACGCTGTAAAGCGACTACTAAATCTTGACCTTGTATCCTAAATTCTCCACCTACTGTTACATTTTGAGATCCTCCTCCCATCATTGCATTTAATTTATCTAAAGGAGCAATAACTTCTGGATTTGATTTTGCTCCAGCATATTCACCCATTAAACCTAAAGTTGGCCCAGATACAATACCTCCATTTGCAAATTCTGGGATTCCAGCTAAACCTGAAAATAATGTTTTAAAACCAGCAACGCCTCCAGCAGCAGCACCACCAGCTCCAATTCCTGGTAATAACGCATTTAATATTAAAGCAGCAGCAGCAGCAGCGGCAAGTTTTATTATTAATTTTTTCAATCCATCAATTAATGTTTTAAAGAAATCTTGTCCTTCAGCTAAAGCCATAAATGAATCCATTAAAATTCCTCCTATAGTTCCTGCCCAATAATTAGTTAATTCAGTAGCTTTAGCAGTTTTTTCATTATAATTTTCTATAAATGCATCAAAAGATTCTGCGACATCATCAAAAGTAGAACTCAAAACAAGAACACTATTAGGATCAAAAATTTCAGAAATAGGATCTTGAAATGCTTCATTTACAGACATTGATAATCCACCAATTTCTGCTCCTATAGTTTCATTCCATTCTTTATTAAATGCTTTTGCTTCTTCATCTAAAGCCCATTTAATTTGTAATTTTTCAAGTTCTTCTTTTCTTAATTGTTCTAATGATTTTTTAACTCCACCAGTAGTTTTGCTAATATTACTTAAACTATTTTCAAGACCTTTAATTGCTGTATCATAATTAGAAATAGTTTTTTCGTGTTTTTCTATTTCTGAATTAAGTGCTTTTACTTCATCATTTTCAATACCAAATAATTCAGCAATAGCGCCTTGTTTTAAATCACGATTTGCTTTGGCTATTTCTAATTTTTTTTCAATAAGTTTTTTTTCTGCTTGACGTAATTTTAAAATTGATTCAACAGTTCCATCTTGTTCATCTTTAACTGTACCTAATATATTTTGTAAAGAAGTTAATTCAGTATTTAAATCATTTACAGTACTTTTTAATGCTTGATATTTAATTGTTGCACCTAATGCAGCTACTAATGCGCCAATAGCTAAAACAGTACCTCCAGATACTAATGTTAATCCAGCAAATGCAGTAACTAAAGCTGGAATTACAGTTCCTGCTAAATATAAAAGTGGTCCTGCAATAGCAGCTAAACCTGCAAATGCCAAAACAACTTTTTTAGTTGTAGGATCTAAATTTCCAAAACTTTTAATTATATCATTAGCATATTTTACTAAATCTGTAAATAATGGTAAAATAACTTGCCCAAATGATGCTCCTAATTGTTTTAATGATTCTTGGAATATTCTCATTTGGTTTGCAGCGCCATCAGAAGTTCTGGAAAAATCTCCATGCGCATTAGAAGTTGCTTTCATCACAAATTGATATCTCAACACAACTTTTTCAGCTTGTGTCATATCTTTAATTTGTGTTTTAATACCTTGATTTAAAGCAAATTGTTGCAAATTCGCTTCAGTCATTACAACTCCTAATCTTTTTAAAGATTCTGTTTCTCCAGTAAACACAGCAGCCAAAGCAGTTGTCGCTTGATCTATATTTATATTTTTAAATGAAGCAAGATCGCCAGCTAAACCTACCAACTGAGTTGACATTTTAGCAGCTTGATCGGTTGATAGTCCCATTGAGGTTGCCATATCCCCAAACAAAGCAGCCATATCAAGAGCAGATCCTTCAGCTATACCAAATGTTTCTAAAGTATTTTTTGCAAAATCTTTAACAGTACCAGAACTTTTTCCAAAAGCAACATCAACTTTATTTAATGATTCATTAAAATCAGATGCCATTTTAATAGCAGCTCCGCCAGCAATTCCGAGAGGTAATGAAAGTCCAATAGATAATTTTTTACCAATGCCTGATACTTTGTTACCAAAAGTTTGTAACCTTCCAGATGCAGTAGTTAATGCCTTATTTAACTGACTTGCATCGCCTATTATATTAATTTTGAGTTTCTCTTCTTGCATAGTACAAAAATACTAAAAAAAAAGGGGTTATATTTTAACCCCAGCTTGTTTGACTTTTTCTTTAAACCACTCAAATTGTTCTTTTGTACTTTTGGGTTTATCTTTTTTAACATAACGATCTTGTGGAAGAGGAAATAACTTTTGGGGCTTTATCATTTGACTACGTTTCTGGCAATTTACATTATGAATTAAAGTTGCCAAGTAGCGTATTCTCTCCCACTCTAAATTTTGTTTTATGTTATACGATTCCCCTAAACGCTGATTTTCTGCCCAAGTGTTAAACCAAAACTCGTTTGGATTGATGCCGACTTGTCCTATATAATAATCAAGCAGCGTTTCCCACGTTAGGGTGTCGGCTTCTACTTTCCCTCGCTATCTTCTTTTGTAGGGTTTCTTTCGATTCCCATATTTAGATCGTTTCCCAAGATTCGAGATTCCATCATAGTACTAACTATTTTTTCAAGTTCATCTGGGTTTAAATCTTCAAGCCACCCCCCTACTTTAAAAATAGTATAATCTACTTGATTACCTTCCTCTTGATCATACGCTAATAAACCAGCATATACTAAAGCACGAATACCAGAAATAGAAATACCACCTTCAAAAACCTCTCCGATTTTATCAAGTGGTATCTTTAATTCATCGGTAAAGGCAGCCCAAAAGTTCATTGAAAAATGTAACGTTCTTGACTGCCCACCTAATTTAGTGGTATAATACCCTCTCCTTTTGTTTGCCATTATGTTATAAATTTAATTAGTTGTTAGAAGCTGTAACAGCACCAGTAAGCGTAATTGATCCGCTATAAGAAACTGGCGATTCCATTTCAGCACTAATCTCGATTGAATTTACATATCCTTCAGCTGTATAAATACGCTCTCCTGAAGTTGAAGTTCCAAATACACAAGTAACTTGAGTTCCAGCAATTAGATAATCTGCAATTTCGTTAGCGTTTGCTGAATCTGAATAATCAACAAGTCCATCGAAAGAGATCTCACCAGATTTTACTCCAGCGATTACTTCATTCCATCCGCTTGAATCTTTAGTTGTTGCATCTGGCAAATCAGTTGAAAGCGAAATACTGCAAGAAGTAGTATGTCCTACTGTAGCACCTTCAATCTTTAAAATTAAATTAGTTCCGTTAAATACTGCCATTGTGTTAAAATTTTATACAAATATAGTGATTAATAATTTTATTTTTTTGAGATCAACCCTAACAGAATTATTATGATCAAACCATAAGCAAATACAACTTTGCCTCTATTAAAAATACCGCCATTCCAATTTGTAGCAGTCCAGTTTACAATCCAGTCAATGGCTTTGCCTCCTATTTCTTTTATCTTATCCATTATTTCTTTTTATCTATTTTTAAATATTCTAAATCCTTCATAAAATCTCTCATCTCTAAAGTAATTGTTCTTACTTCAGCTTCAAGTTGTCTTTGTGCTTTCCAAGTATATTCCTTTTCATTATACTTTAGTTTTTCTACATCAGCAGTATTAGCTTCTATCTTTGCACTTAATGAATAATACGAACCTACTATAGAAGCAAACATTGCCAATAAAGTAATAATTTGAGGAACACTTATAGAAAGGTCTGCTTTTTTATCTCCGTTTAAATCTATATTCATTTTAGTTTTTTATAAATACTAATTAAGGTATATATAATTGCTAAACTCAATGATACTAACTGTAACAAAGGTTCTACTTCTGTAACACTTAAAACAAGTGCGATTAGGTTTGCTCCGTATATTTTCAAATCAGTCATTTTATGCTATTGCTAAATAAATCCAAGTATATCCTGCAATGTTAATATAAGAACCTGTTCCACCAACTAATTCAAATCCTGTAGAATTAAAACTTATATAATTGGAAGCAGTATCACTTTCAGCAGCACTATCATTTGCATATAAATTTCCACTTCTTAAATTATCAAACATTGCCCAAGGAGTTGCAGCATCTTTATTTTTAAGTAAAACAAATCTTGGTTGGAATCCTGTAGTTACTTGTAAATTTGAATTTGAACCACTATAACTCCCTACCTTCTGATACCCATCTACAGAGTGGAAGCAGTAGGCGATGTAATTGTCGCTTGATGTATTTACATTTTCTAATGTCGTTGCACCACTTAAAAATCCAATAGTAGTAGAAGTTAAACTACCAACTCCTCCGTGTGCAGTAGAAGAAACAGTTGTTGCCTCAACAGTTGCATTTAAATAAACATTATCCGTTGAAGCTAATGCAGAATGTCTTACAGCCCAAGAAAACGCATCTGATGTATTTTTAATAATTACGAGTTCAGGAGTTGAACTCAAGCCGTGTCCTACAGTAGCACTTGAAGAACCATTCCCTGTATATTTCACAATACTAAACCCTGCTGCTTGATTTGCACTTACTTGACTTGTAATACTTCCATTTGTGTTTGATACTGCTGCACCTCCTGCCTTCCAACACCAAGCAACGTATGAACCTCCATTTAAATTTACTCTTTGAGTAGAATCACTTCCTAAAGTAAAACCATTAGAATCAAAAGAATTTAATGTTGAAAATGCTGTCCAATCTCTTTCATAAGTATCTGAATCTGACCACAAAGATTTATTTGCACCTCTAATAATATCAAATAAAGCGTGTGATTCAGCAGGAGATGACCTTTGTTTTATCCACACCAACGAAGGACTAAAAGCCATCCCTAAATAATTAACGTTGGTAGCAGTACCATTGTATTGAGTTGCTTCAAATAATTCAGCAGCTTCTGATGGACTAACTACTTTATTGAATATTCTTACTTGGTCAATATATCCTGTTAAACCTACAGAGCCGTGTCCAAAGCATTGTGTAGAACCTGAACCTGTATTTGGAGTTCCACTAACTACAGATTGTCCATTAATATATCCCACCATAGAATTAGTAGAAGAATTAAAACTAACTACTAAATGATACCAAGTATTTGCTAAATATGTTGACGAGGTTACTAATCCACCAAAAGAAATTTTATTATCAGAACCAAATTCTACTTGATTTGAACGACCATTGTTACTTTCATAATACCAAAGCATATTTCTTTTACTTATTGTAGTTGCTTTGAAGTAAAACGAAGCTGTATAACTTCCTGTTATATTCATTGACCCATAAAGGGTAGAAGTCCGACTTGCAGTTTGCGCCCCACTTAAATATAATGCTTGACCTAATATACCATCTCCAAAGGTAGATGAACCTGATTGTAAAGCAGTACCACCACTTTTTTCAGTAGTTAAATCGCCATCTAATTTATAATAATCAGTAAGGGAACTATCCCCAAAAATATCTACTGTATAAACTGTACTTGCAGTAGTCCCTGTATCATTAGCACTATCATCTAACTCATATAAAGCAACACCTGAACCATCTCCAAAGATATCCGTAGTTGATTTTGTAGAAGATGCGTAGGTTTCTCCATAAAGGGTTGTTACTTCTGAAGAAGATAGGGCTTTGTTGAATATACGGACTTGGTCTATTTTGCCACTAAAAAATTCTCCACTATTATTCCAAGGCACACCACCTATTCTAAATGTACCTGTTCCTGTGTTTAATGTTCTTGTGTCTGAATATACATTAGAACCATTAACATAAGCAATAAAATTTGCACCATCAAAAGTAGCTACAACGTGATACCATTGATTTGCACTTAAAGCATAATTTATATTAGCATTTACTGCATAAAAAGTCATTAATAATGAACTACTTGCAACGTAAAATTCAAATGCTTGATTAGATGAAGCAGCTCCATAACCTAAAACCCCTCCATTTAAATAACCACTACTATGCATCCAAAAAGAAATACTTCTTGCTGAATTACCTGTTGGAAAACTATTAGAAGCATCTATTCTACTACTACTCCCATTAAAAGCAGCACCCTTTCTAATATACCCTGTTATCTTTTGAGTAGAACCGTTTCCTGTATAGGTTACAGTTTCAAAGTTTTGTAGTGGGTCAAATGCTGCAGGAGCAGCCTCTACACCTGTATTTATAAGTCTTTTATTAATCATTAGTCAAGGTTTGGTAAAGAATAAGATACCACCGCCTTCTTTGTTGTAAGTGCGTTAATCTCTGCTTCTTTAGTTGCACAATCAGTTCTTAAAGCCTCTCTTGCATCTAACACACTTTGAGGTGCTGAAATACCCTCTTGGCTTCTGATTATATACCAATCTGTCTCTGCTAATTTTCTATTGTATAAACTCTTTAGGTTTGCAATCTTACTTTCCTTTAACTCGGCTACTGTTTGAGACCAAGTTCTATCAATCACAGGGTAGGTGAATGTTTTACTTTCACTGTCCCATTCAAGGTCTCCCAAGTATTGAGTAGCTGAATCGTAGCTTGGAGAAACAATAGGATAAAAGCCAAAGGCTTGTCCATCTGTGATGTTTAAGTGTACTCCGTTTTCGTCTTTCCAAACTTTAGGTAAGGAAGTAAATTTTTTAATTGCTCCTTCGTGTTGTATTGCTATCATAATTACGCTTCTTGAGAAATTGTAGCCCATTGTTCAGTTGAGCCATTGGTTGATACTATTTGAATAAGGTT
>Ga0196905_1000599_pt1 | contig 14402 bp, 23 predicted proteins | sample CB_VirMetaG_3_FD_169098 | JGI IMG/M metagenome (GOLD analysis project Ga0196905, IMG submission 169098) | Freshwater to marine saline gradient viral communities from Chesapeake Bay - CB_1508_1S Viral MetaG (v3) (version 3) | ecosystem: Environmental > Aquatic > Marine > Coastal | place: USA... | reverse complement strand
TGAGAATAGAGGGTTATCAGTTTTCGGAACAGGTTTAACACAAGTTGGCGAGAGGTTACTCGCTTTAGACTTTGAGGGTGCTGCTAAAGATGCTACTGCCATGAACCAAGCAGTCGGCAACTTAGGTCAGATGGGTAAGAGTGCCTTGACTGGGTTATTTAAGACAGTTGGGCAATTAGGTAAAGCGTTTACTTCTATCGGTAGGGCATTACTAACAAACCCTATATTTTTGATTGCTGCTGCTGTTACTGGTCTTGTGGCTATCATAGGATTGTTAATGAATAAACTCGGAATCCTAAAGCCTATTCTTAATACTATCGGAGAGGTGTTTGGTGCTATCGGTGAAGCCATAGATTGGGTAGTACAAAACATTAAAGACTTCCTTGATTGGTTAGGCTTAACTAATTTTGCTGCTGAAGAGTTTGCTACTAAGCAACAGGAGGGTATGCAAAAGGTGATTGATAGGAGTAATGAACTTACTGAATCAATTACAGACAGATATGACCAAGAGATAAGACTTGCAAAAATAGCGGGTGAAGATACTACACAAGCAGAGATTGAAAAGCAACAGGCTATAATAAAAACCTCAGAGATACGTCTTAAAGCAATAGACGCTATAATAAAACAAAATGAGGTTAGCAATAAGTTAAGCGAGGAAGAGATACAAAAACTCAGGGAACTACGCAAGGAAACTGAGAAGACTATTCGTGAATCTAACCAAGAGATTGAAGCGATAAACGCACAAGCTGAAGCGGATAATAAGTCAAGGTTAGAGAAAGAACGCCAAGACAATAAGGCTGCTTACGACAAGATGTTAGCAGACCGTAAGAAGTACGAGCAAGACAGACTAAACGCTATTCGCCAAATACGTGACTTAGAACTTGAATTAATGGAAGAGGGTATAAATAAAGACCTCGCTGTTAACCAAGAGAAGTATTCACGTTTGATTGCTGACACCTTAAAGAACGAAACGCTAAACGCTGAAGAGAAGCAAAAGATAACAGACCTACTTAGACAACAAGAGTTTGAAAAAACTAAGGAGATAGAACTCGGCTACGCTCAACAGTTATCAGATGCCTTAAAAGAAGCAGAGCAAAAGCGTAAAGAGGAAGCAGAGGCACAAGCTGAAAAGGACAGAGAAAACAGGGAAGCATTTAACGCTATATTAGTAGAAGCAGCTGCAAAAGCTAACGAGGAAGAGTTAGAAAACTATCAAAAGTATGTAGAAGCAAGAGAGGGGTTACAGGATAGTTTGGTTGGGTCTTTAAGTGGTTTGGCTTCATCTTTAGAAGCTGCGGGAGTTAGAACTGCGGGTCTTCAAAAAGTACTTGCATTAGTGGACATAGCAACGAACACGGCTAAGTCTATCAGTGCAGTAATTGCAGGTGCTTCGGCTGCTGCTGCTGCTACTGGTCCTGCTGCTCCATATGTACTAGTAGGTTATATCGCTTCAGGAATTGCTACTGTTATAAGTTCTATTGCTTCGGCTTACGCTGCGTTAAAGTCTGCACCTAGTATTGGAGGTTCAGTTGGTGGAGGTGGTACGGCTATCGCTTCCGCAAGTGGTGGCGTTCAAGCAGCACAGCCAAGCGTTAACCTATTTGGTCAGAATAATAACCTTAATAACCTATCTTCTGCTCCTGACGTTGAAGCAAACCAAGAGATAACAGTTAAGGCGTTTGTATCTGAGACTGAAGTAACGGCTACACAAAACAAGATTAAGAAACTACAACAGAGTGCGGTATTATGACAACGTATATACAGTTATTAAATAAGATAGAAGCCTTTTGTGATGCTCACTACCAAATCCAAAGATACGGTGGAGAGTTCAGAGAACAGATGCCGAACTTATCCACGGAATCTGAAAAGTACCCTATTGTCTTTGTTACTCCAACAGCAGGAGTACCTATGTACGACACTAACCAAATTAGCTTAGATATTTACTGTGTTGACATAATCCAAAAAGGGCGTGAAAATCTTAACACAATAGTAAGCGACTGCCATTTAATTTTAACAGACTTATACGGATATTTTAGTCAAGGTTCAGACCTTTCTGTTGACGTAATAGGACTGCCAAGTCAAAGACCTTTAAACAACTTAGATTTAGACTACGTAGCAGGATGGGTAATGACGATAGTCTTTGAAGTAGATGGCTATTGTGTTGACGCTATTCCTATGGGTGACATTCCAAGCGGTGGCGGTACTTGCGAAGATGCAACTTATACAATTACAGACGATGCTGGAAATACTCTTTACTCTGGTTCTATTACGAGTGGTGGCAGCCTTAATCAAGCGATAAACGATTCTACAGCAGTTCTAAAAAACACGGTAGGCACAACCATAAGCACTACTTCTATTAACGCTGAAGGAAGTGCGGATATAACTGCTCCTGATGGAACGGTAGAGAATAGCGATGCAAGTTATACGGATAGCGTCTTGAGCAACGGTAGTTTAGTACTTCCTGATTCACAGATAAACGTTAACGGAGTAGACGAGGGAGACGTAGTAAGCGTTAAGACAATAGACGTAAATATAACAGATGGAACAGACCCTGTCACTCCTGATTCAGTTAGTTTAGTAGGTAATACTTTAACGGTTGCTGTTCCAAGTGGTTCTGCTTCGATAGGTGCTAAAATATTAAAGACTGGGGTTAGTTCTACATCTTACAGGACTGGAGATGACGCAAATACAGATAGAGGTCGTCTATCATCTTTTTTAGTTTTATCTTCTAATAATGTTTTTGGTAATACTAATAGATTTACAGATACTTTAGGCGGTAGTGTTTATGCAGATGGTGTAGTATTAGACCATTCAACAGATGATGGCAGCGAGATTCTTTGTTATTACATAGGTGATTTAACAACCACAAGAACATGGGCAGATTCTATTGATTGGGCTTTAGGTATTACACCACTTTCATTAAGCGGTTGGGGTTTAGCTAATATTAATGAACTATTTGAAATAGCAGACAAACGGTCAACAAGTTGGTTAAATTATTCACCTTTTAATATAACATTACAGGTTTGGAGTTCTACGGCATACAATTCTAGTGCTTCTTTATACATATATGGAGCGAATAGACAAATACAAGGGGCAGGTATTTTAAATAATTATAGAGCAATAGCTACAAGATACTGTACTTACGCAGAACTTGGACTTTAAAAAATAATCATGGAATATAAATTTGAAAATCACAAAGCGGTCTTAGTAGACCCTAAAATTGAAAGCGTAGAATCTTCATTCTCAATAGGTGATGAATGGGTAAGCGTAACGGCAGTACTATCAGCAAACGGAAGTAAACTATACGGTGTTGACTTAGGGCAAATGCCGAACACTGATAATTGGGGAGATGAGGAATTAATGATATTTGCCACTAAAGCACTCGAAACATTTAAGATATGAACACTTCGACAGTAATAGGCAAAGCGTTATCTTATTCCTTTACGGGGTTAATGGCTTTTTTCGCTCCTATACATTGGGCGTTTTGGGTAGTCATTTGCTTTGTATCAGTTGATACTACCACAGGAATAATGGCTGCTGGTAAAGTAAGTATAAGAGCAATAGAAAGTCGTAAACTTTTTCAGATAGTACCGAAGTTAATCTTTTACTTTCTTTTGGTAATTACTGCTCACGGTTGTAGTTACATAGACGAGCAGATTCCTTTTGTTAAGTTAGCTATGTTTGGGATAGGCTTTATCGAGATTAAAAGCATAGACGAAAACTTTGAGAAGATATACGGGTTTTCGTTTGTTAGTCGTATCTTAGAAGCACTTAAACAACTATCTAAAGTAAAGCGATAATTTCGTATATTTATGTATGGAAATTTGGAAAGACATAACAGGCTATGAGGGTCTTTATCAGGTAAGCAATACTGGTAAGGTAAGAAGTTTAGATAGAATTACTAATGGTCCTTATGGTAGTAAGAGATTAGTAAAAGGAAGGGAATTAGTTTTACATAAAAGCGGTAGTGGTTATTTATTTGCCAATCTAGCAAAGGACAGTAAGCATATATGTAAAGAGGTTCATAGGTTAGTGATGAATGAGTTTGTAGGTCCTAGGTTTAATGATTTAGTTGTGGACCATATAGATAATAATAAATTAAATAACCACGTAAGTAATCTGCAATACGTAACACATAGGTTTAATTCTAGTAAAGATAAGTCTGGAAGTTCAAAGTATACTGGTGTATATTGGAATAAAGATATGTCAAAGTGGCACGCTAGAATTAGATATAATGGAAAGAAAGAGCATTTAGGGTATCACAAATGCGAATTAGCAGCAGCATACGCGTATAACAAAAGGTTAAAAGAAATATCATTATGAAATTTTTGGTGGACAATGGACATGGTAGCATTGACCCATCAACGGGTAAATACGTTACGGCAGGTAAACGAATGGTGAAAGATGGTATTACCTTTTACGAGGGAGTAAATAACCGTAGAGTAGCAAAGGCAATCATTGAAGCGTGTAAAGCTAAAGGATTAGATGCTGAACTATTATTCGACCATTGGAAAGATGTCAGCTTGGGTACAAGGGTTCAACTTGCAAATGATTTGTATTTCAAGAACAACAAGAAAGTGCTTTTGATTTCTGTTCATTCTGATGCTATGGGTAACGGTAAAGACTGGCACACGGCTAAAGGAATAACAACCTTTATCGCTAACAACGCTTCACGTAAAAGTCAAGAGTATGCCCGTATAATAAACAACGAATTGATTTGTGAAATGTTTAACCTAACCACTAACAGAGGTGTACGCAAGGCAGGGTTTTACATCATTCAAGAAAGTGCTTGTCCTGCTATGCTTTTAGAGTTAGGATTCCATACCAACAAAGACGAAGTACAGAAGATGCTTACCGATGAATGGGTTAACAAAGTAGCGTCTGCAATATCTACAGCTTGTTTTGAAATAGACAAAATAGAGCGTAATTAAAAAAGTTTTATATCTTAGCGTTAAATTTTAAATTAAAACGCTATGAAAAAACACATTGACGAGGTACTGATGATAGTATACGCAGTATTTCTATCTGTCATTATTTATCACTTATCGAGTTGCTCACCTACTTATCACCTAAACAAATTCCACAAGAAAGGCGGAAAGATAGAATGCAAAGGCGATACAACTACAATCGTAAAGACCATTAAAGGCAAAGACGGTAAGGATTCACTTATCTATGTTCCTGTAACGGAATACGTGCCACAAATTGAATATAAGACTAAGTGGCAAGTAAGATTCGATAACAAGCGATTTAAAGACAGTTTAAACGCAGTTAGAAGAATGTACAAGGACAGCGTTAGAACCGTTGTTAAAACAGAGAAAATCAAAGGTAAAACAGAAGTAAAAGTACAGCGAGTTAAGTCACGTTGGTGGTTATGGCTCATTATTGGCTTTGCATTGGCTCACGTTATTAAATGGGCGTGGACTTTAATCAGTGCTTTTAGAAACTTTCCAAACGGTAGAATATGAAATACACAAAAGAAATAAAAGACTTCGTTAAGATGAAGTTTGAAACGATGGATAATAATACTGCCATTGCCCGTCTAACGAAAAAACAATTCGACCTTGATGTAACAATTGAGCAGTTGCGAAGAGCCATATCACGTTGGCGAAAAAACCATAAGGCTAAGTCACAACGATACGAGCCTAAACGCCTATTCTTTGACATCGAAACAAGCTACGTAAAAGCAGATGTATGGAGAGCAGGTAAACAATGGGTAGACGCTAACAGAATACAAGGCGAAACTAAGATCATTTGCATCTGTTACAAGTGGCAAGGAGAAGAAGAAGTACACGTTTTAAGCTGGGATAAAAACCAAGACGATAAGAAACTAATAAAGGAGTTTGTAAAGGTACTTGGTAAAGCAGACGAGATTATAGCACATAATGGTGACCGTTTCGACATGAAGCAACTGAGAACACGGTGTGTTATGCAAGGCGTTTTAATGTTTCCTAAATACAGAACCCTAGACACCCTTAAAAAAGCAAGGCAGTATTTTAGTTTTCAGTCTAACAGATTAGATTATTTAGGTCAGGTGCTAGAGGTTGGTCGTAAGTTAGACCATGAAGGCTTCGGACTTTGGAAAAGAGTACAAGAGGGCGAAACAAAAGAAATAAGAGAGGAAGCACTAGAAGAAATGATTAACTACTGTATTCAGGACGTTGTATTATTAGAAGATGTATTCCACGTTTTAAATCCGTACATAGACCATAACACAAACTTCGCAGTAATTAAAGAGGGGTTAACTGGTAAGTGGAAATGTCCTAACTGTACAAGCGAAAACGTACAGCTAAGTCATACAGACTGCACACCGATGGGTTGGGTACGTAGGCACATGAAATGCAATGATTGTAAAAAGTTCTATCCAATATCAAATAAAACTTACACTTCATACCTAACTAAAGATATTTATTCAGTATCTTAGGACTTTCATAGCGTTTGTTTTAGGGGCGGTTTTCGGACTGCCCTTTTTTATTTTCCGTAAATTATTTTAAAATTTTTTCAAAACATTTGGAAGTTATTTAAAAAGTTTTATATATTTGTTCAAACGATAAAACAAAAAGACATGAAAAAACAGATTGAAAAACTAACAGCAATCCACAGAGCGATTGAAAACCGAGAGCAAAGTATTGAAATGTTACAAGGCTTTTGGCAGCAGTGGGATGCAATAGGAAGCCGAGAGCAAATGCAAAAGATAAGCAAGAAGATAGCCAAGCAAGAGAAAGCCATTAAAGAACTAAGGGCAAAAGCTGGGCAAGTATGTTACGATTTAATTAAGGAGTTATAAAAACAAAAAAAACAAAGTCATGAAAAAAACAATTTTAACATTCGCAATTTTATTAAGTTCATTTGTAATCAATGCACAGTTAGATGTTATCGAGGATAACTCTAAAAGTCTATTCACTAATATTAAAGGACAGAGTTTGGTAATGTTTCCAACGGATAACGATACAACATTCGCTTTTTACTTTAAAGATATGCAGTATCAGTATATTGTAAAGGTTAACTACTTGTCTTTAAATAAAGCAGAACTTATCCAGTTATTCGAGTTATGCTTAGACGTAGTTGATAAAAAAAGAAAGACTGTAATGACAGAGAAGTATTCGATATCGAAGTTTATGGGTAGTGTGACATTAAGAGTTGACAGTTCATTTACTAACATAACAAGAGGGGATATAATTAAGATGCAATCTTTAATAGAAAATTTATGAAAAGACTGGAGCAACTACTAAAAGAAAAAGAGCAGGATTACAGCAGAGCAATAAGTTTGAATCATGACTTTGACGCAAACGAGTTGTATCTTGAAATCAAAGAAATCAAAAAGCAAATTGAAGAACTTAAAAACAAATAACATGGAAAAAGCAATAAATCAATTTCTAAAACGGTTTAGAAGCGTTCCTAATGAATCGGAACAGTTAGAGAATACCTACATACCAAACGAACCGAAAAAGTCTGTTAGAACCGAAAGAACAGTTTACCCAACTGATGACTTCTTGATAAACAGACCGACCTTTAATAATACCTTTGGTTCAATACACAACGAATCAAATAAACTAAAATTTAACAGATGACAAAGCAGGAAATAACGAACATACTTAGGTCAGTCTTTGCGATGCAGTTGCTTACTGAGTGCTTAGACGATGTATCTGATATTCACCTTTGGAAGCACGACCTTAAGAAGTACGGAAACCTATATCAAAAGCAGCTTGACAAAGTGGTTAACGCTGTACTTGAATCAGTAGATGAAGAGGAACTTGAAAACTATAACTTTATAACTAAACAACTCCGAGAGAAATTACTGGAGATAACACACGTAGAGAAATGAAACTACACCAAGAAAACAACGAGTACTACAACGCTTTTAAAAAGTGTTTAGCGATGCAAGGGACTAACCTTAGACGTTTCTGTAAGGCAAACAACTTAAACTACGATAATACAAGATATGCACTCTCATACAAAGAGATTTATATTCCTTTCCTTTTAGATTTATACTACTTGGCTGGAGAGGAAGGGTATGTTGATTTAGGAGTGTGTTTACCGTTCATCAACTTTAAGAGCCGTTTAACACAAAAAGGAACAGAAACAATAACTAATGATTAACTTTAAACAACTTAAAAATTAAAAGCTATGAGTAACAAAGATCAAGAGTTCTACGAAGAACTAAGCAAGATGAGAGTGAACATCTACAAATCACTGGCAGCGTTCCAACAGGAATGTCCTGTAATACACAAAGGAAGCAAAGCACATTCGTACAGTTATGCGGACTTGCCTTCTATCTTTGAGGTTATAAACCCACTACTTCAAAAACACGGTTTAGGGTTTACGCAACTTATCGAAGGCTCGTTTATTAAGACTATCTTATTCCATACTGAAACGGGTGAAACAATCGAAAGTATGACAGAGATACCTTTAATCGAGTTGAGAGGTATGAACGCTTACCAAGCGTTTGGTAGTGGTATCACTTATTACAGACGTTATGCACTTTCAGCGATGCTTGGAATAGTAACAGACGTAGATAATGATGCACAAGGCAAACAAGAATCAAAGCCTTTATTAACTGCTGATCGTTTCGCTAAGTCCTTAAAAGCAATTAAAGAAGGTTCATACGATGCAGAAAGCCTAAAGAAAAACTTTAGCTTAACACCTGAACAACTTAAACAACTTGACGCATGACTTTACAGGACGAATTAAACTACTTACGTACGTTCATAAAGTTATCTGAAAACGATGCCGTAAAAAGGGACTGTTTAGAGCAGTTCCTTAACGGATCGTCTAAGGTGCTTTTATTAGATGCTGATAGCCTACTGTTTAACGTGGTTAACTTCCATGAGAACACCGAAACGGAAAACGATTTAGAATTACAGTACGATGACTTTCATACACAAGTAAGGGCGATAGTAAACAGAATAGAAGACGATGGTGTAAACGCGGGTAAGGTGCTTTACTTCTTTACTACTTGCTCAAATAACTTCAGGAAAGAAATATATCCAGAGTACAAAGCAAACAGGGAGTACACTCCAACGGTAGCAAAAGTAAGCCTACTTAAATACTATACAATCTCAATGCTTGAAAGTGAGGGTGAATATGTAGGTTATTCTGACACGTTAGAAGCTGACGATCTAATTAAGGAAGCCGTTGAGTTAATGGACAACACGATTGTATGTTCTATTGATAAAGACCTTAAACAACTTGTAACGGCTCACTTCGATTATTACCGAGTAAAGATAGGAGAGGACGAAGAAGGAAATGCTATCCGAGACTATCGTGGGTGGTCAATGACAACGCCACAAGAATCATACGATATGCTTTTAACGGCTTTGTTGGTAGGTGATACAAGCGACAATATCCAAGGGATAAAAGGAATAGGAGTAAAGAAGGCAGAAAAACTATTAAAAGAAAAGAGTAACTTTGTAAAGCTGTTAAGCGTGGCACGGCAATACAATGATTTTAAAAGACTACGCACTAACATTCAATTAATTAAGCTATGAGCGAAAGTAAATTTTTAAACGGTTTAATCTTTAAACTACCAAACCAACAAGCACCAGATTTCATTAAGGGAAGTCTATCTATCAAACGACAAGAGTTGATTGATGAACTAAGTAAGATGAGTGATGAATGGATTAACCTTGATTTAAAGGTAAGTAAAGAAGGCAAAGCGTATGCACAAATAAATACTTGGAAGCCTGACAACGAACCAATGAAGGACATCCCATCTACGGGAAACGACTTGCCCTTTTGATGTCAGTATTTAACTTGGGGGAGTAACGTCCCCCTTTAAACTTAAAGCTATGAAAAACCACAGATATAACGTAAGCGACAGAAAGCTAATTGCGTTTGAGTTATTCCATAATAACTACACACCTGCTGAAGTATCTAAGCGAGTAGGAGTTACTGAAAAGAGTGCTTGTGATTGGTACTCGGAATGGTTATCCTACTTCTCTTTTAAAGATGAAATACAAGAAGTAAATAAAGTAGAACCGATACACTACTGGCAAACTGAACAGGAAATAGAAGAAAGCCTAAACCCTACATATACATATCAAGGTTTAAGCAGAGAAGAAAAAGCAATTTATAACGGGTTACTATGAACACAACAGAACAAAACAAGATAATACTTGAATTAATCCGCTTAGGTATTTTGGAAAGTACTAAGAAATAGTTATATTTGTAAAGGTCGCTCCGATATTATAGACCAAGGAATTTAGTTTACCCTTATCATGAAGTCAGAGGTCGGAGCCTGATGGATTGATAGGGGTTTTTTATTTAAAATTATTTATTATGAAGTATGAAGTTTTCCCTTTTGGCAAATACAAGGGAGTAAAGTTAAAAGATTTGCCATCAACTTATATTATTTTGGCATTAGAATCATTCGCTTTGCCTGAAGAACTAAACACAGAATTGGGCAGAATAATATATGGTAGGCTTGGTGTATACACATCCATCAAAGAGTCAATATTTGACCACGTAAGGGCTGTTGACAAGGTTCACGATGGTCTTGATTTATTTATTGAGTATATGACTAAACAATCTGATAGATATGAAAAGTAGTGGATGGATAAAATTACACAGGTCTTTATCTGATTGGGAGTGGTACGATGACCATAATGCTTCACGTTTGCTGATTCACTTACTTATATCTGTTAATTATGAAGATAAGATATGGAAAGGTCAAGATGTTAAAGCTGGAAGCATGATATTATCATGGAATACTTTGAGCAAGTCAGTAGGTCTATCTGTTAAGCAATGCCGTGTAGCAATGAAGAAACTTGAAAGTAGCGGAGAAGTGGCAAGGTACAGGGCAGACAAATGGCAGGCTGTAACCCTTTGTAAATGGGATAAGTTGCAAGGTGGCGATGATGAAAGGGCAGGAAACAGGGCAGATAAAGGGCAGTTTGAGGGCAGGAAAAGGGCAACAACTAAAGAATATAAAGAATATAAAGAAGTTAAAGAATTAAAGAAAGAAGCCTTTGATATTTTTGTAACTTGGATGAATTACAAGAGTGAAATAAAAGATTTCTATAAATCTAAAACTTCAATAGTTCAGTTGGCAAATAAATTTAATTCAGAGCCTATTGATAAAATAAAATTTGTCGTTAACAATTCAATACAGAATGGATGGAAAGGATTGTTTTGGGATAAATATGTAATGAAAAGCGATAGCTTTACAGATAATAATGGCGTAATAACAAAACGTGGTATAGTATGAAGCAGTTTATTAATTGGCAAGATATTCCATACAACAAGTCAAGAGGAGTTGAAAAGGTTAAATGCCCACTTTGTATTGACCAAAGAACTAATAAATCAGATAAGAGCCTATCTGTTAACCACGACCAAGGTTTGGCAAAATGCCACTACTGTAATGCTGTAAGTGTACGTGATAAGAAAGAACGAAGCGATAAGGTATATGAGTTGCCTTCTCAGGAATGGCAAAACTACACTACGCTGTCAGACAAACTTGTTAGATGGATTAGAGATGAACGTGCGATAAGACAGGAAACATTGATTAAGTTCGGGGTAACCGAAGAAAAGTATTACCAACCTAAGCATGAAAAAGAAGTAAATAACATAGTGTTCAATTACTTTGAAGGTTCAACACTTGTAAATAAGAAATACAGGTCAGGAGCAAAAGCGTTCACTCAATCGAAAGGTGGTAAGCCAATTCTTTATAACATTAACTCGGCTATCGGTTCGGATGAAGTTTGGATAGTTGAGGGTGAGTTTGATGCTTTGGCACTTTCTGAGGTTGGTATAGAATCAGTTGTAAGTATTCCTAACGGTGCTAATGATGCAGATGACTACTGGATAAATTCAGAGCCTTATCTGAAAGACGTTAAGAGGTTTATTATTGCAACTGATAACGATGATAAGGGTATTGATGTACGTGAGAAGATTGCTCAAAGACTTGGGCGTTACAGATGTGAGTTTGTAGAGTTCGATGGAAAGGACGCAAATGATGACCTAAAAAGCGGAACACTAAAACAAACAGTAAAGAATAGAAAGCGTTTCCCTGTTGGTGGCACATTCTCGGTGGATGATTTGTATGAAGATATTTTAAAGCTATACGATGAAGGTCTTCCAAAAACATTAACCGTTAAAAATAGTTGCTTTGGCAACTTGAATGATGTGTGGACAACAATGCGAGGTCACTTAGTAACGATTACTGGTATTCCTTCTCACGGTAAAAGTTCATTTGCTGAATGGTTAGCACTCAACTACGTGAATGAGTACGATATGAAGTTGTCATTTTTCTCTCCTGAGCATTCACCAATGGCACTACACCAGTCAAGGCTAATTGAAAAGGTTACAGGTAAAAAGTTCTTTGGTGAAAACAGGCTTAAAAAGTCAGACATTGAACGGTATAAACTTTGGGCAAACGAAAGAATATATTTAACAGGTGCAGAAAACAATGAGTTCCCAACTTGGGATTGGATATTTGACAAGTTTAAGGAGCAGTTGTATTGCTATGGAGTAGACATCTTTATCATTGATGCGTTCAATAAGTTAGAGTTCAGCGAAAAAGGAGAGGAACGTATGTTAATCAGGAAGGTGTTAACACGGCTAACGATGTTTGCTCAGATGAACAATGTACTAATCTTATTAGTCGCACACCCTACGAAGATGAAAAAGAAAGAAGATGGGACTTATGAAATGCCAACGCTATACGATGTTTCTGGGACAGCGGACTTTAGAAACCAAACACATGATGGATTCACTATTCACAGGAACTTTGGAAACGATATAGAAGAAGGATATACGGAATTTGTAAACACAAAGACTAAGTTTCAATTTCAGGGTAATATAGGACAAGGAGTTGAGATGCTTTACGATGTAGAAAACGGCAGGTATTATGCAAGGAATGCACGCCCAGACAAATCAGATTGGACAGAAAGCCATGAATTAGAGCAATTAATTTTGAAACCTAACTTAGATTTTGATAACTTAGCAGTAGATGAAGAATGCCCTTTCTGATATTACTTATGATGAAATAAAAGAAGCATTAAAAGGCAAGGAACTAACCTTTGAGCAGAGAATGTGGATTAACTACATAGAAGGAATAATAGCCAAAGGAAAGCCTAATGACCATTGTAGGTACTGTAAGGAGCAATTAATTAAGAGTATAAATGAACAGAAAGAAATGCCGTAACTGTAAGGAGTACTTCAGACCAGAGCGAACACTTCAACACTATTGCTTAGAGCCTGAATGTGTAAAGGTTTGGGTTAAGTCAGAGAAAGAAAAAGAGTGGAAGCTAAAGAAGAAGAAGCTAAAGGAGGATCTCAAAACAAGTCAAGACTGGATGAACGAAGCACAAAAGGTATTTAACAAGTACATACGTTTAAGGGATAAAGATAAGCCTTGCATAAGTTGTGGTAACCCTAAGCCAAAGAAAGTAAACGCAGGACACTTCTACTCTTCAGGCGGTCATAAGTTTTTGACCTTTGACGAAAGCAACGTACATTTACAGTGCGAACATTGCAACAGCTTCTTGTCAGGCAACCTACACGACTACCGAAAGAACATAGTACAAAGGATAGGACTATGTGAATTACAAAGGTTAGACCGAGAAGCACAAAAGACAGCGAAGTACACGGTAGAAGAACTAAAGGAACTAATAAACACCTACAAAGGGAAGATTAAGGCACTGGGAAAATAGTGCTTATTTTTATTTAGACTAAATCTAAACAAGACATTCTAATTTAGAATCATTCTAAACAGATGCTTTTAAATGTTAAAAAATGTTAAAATAATTATAAATGCTTGCAGATATAAAATACTTTACGTATGTTTGTAAGGTGCAGTTAGGCACAATAGTTCTTTAACATATTAAAACACAAAACTATGAAAAGAGTATTCGTAGCTTTTAACATCAACAAGGGTTTATGGGGAAAGCATTTAACAGAAGCCAAGGCATTAAAGATAGCTGAAGTTGAAAACGGAAACGAAGTATTAATCAAAGTTATCTACGGGTTACTACCTAAAAACATTTTAATAGATGATTTAGGAACGCTTAGTTATCAAGCGGAGAGTTACCCAAAGATTGAGGAGTATGGAGGTGAGTATTACGAAGGTGAATACTACAGGTAAAATAAGCGAGGGGTGCGGCTCGACAACGCACATTATTATGGGTAGAAAAAAACTTAACAACGTAGTGTTATATATGCGAGTTCCAAAGGAAAGATTGGATGAACTAAAGCAATTAGTGAAGGACACTTTAAACAAAGGAAAGCAGTAACTTAGACTAAACATTTAAAAACATAAGTATAAGCTATGAAACTAACAGCAAAACAACAAGAGATTAAAGACCGAGTACTAGGAGAGGAAAGGGCAGTGCTACGTAATGATGTAGGAAAAGAAAAGGCTATTGAGATTCTAAACTCAATTGAGGATTGGGATTGGAATGGACACT
>Ga0196905_1000598_pt1 | contig 14404 bp, 14 predicted proteins | sample CB_VirMetaG_3_FD_169098 | JGI IMG/M metagenome (GOLD analysis project Ga0196905, IMG submission 169098) | Freshwater to marine saline gradient viral communities from Chesapeake Bay - CB_1508_1S Viral MetaG (v3) (version 3) | ecosystem: Environmental > Aquatic > Marine > Coastal | place: USA... | reverse complement strand
TGGTACTTTTTCTTCTGCTGTGAATACCAAGTTATAGCCGTTAAGGTCCCCTTTAGCTGTTCCTGTTCCAAAGTTACCCCCTGTAACTTCAGCGCCAGTAGCGTAGCCCATAACGTGGTAGTTATCGTTGTTATCTCTAACTACTATAGATAGTCTATTCTTTAATACCTCGGCTAGTTCTGCATTATCCGCAGCGCTTAGCTTTGGTGTCTGGATAGTCAAAACTTGTTCGTAGTATACGGTACCGTTTTCTACTGAGCTTTGTACATTTTGTTGAAAGCTACCGCTATTTTTAGAAAGCTCCCAGCGATAAAAAGTAATACTACCGCCAGAAGTAGGCGCTGTGTCTACATCACTTACCGCCCCAGCTGTAATAGCCCCGTAGTCTACACTACTATGCTTTAACCAAAGTACCTCTTTTATACCGCCTATAGCGTCTTTACAAGGGTAAGCCCTTCCGCTGTTTATATCGCAAGCCATATTTTTTAAATTATAGAAAGGGGGTTTTTAGGCCCCCTATCTTGGTTATTATTAAGCTTCTCTTCTCACTGTGGCTACATCACCTAAAAAGGCTACTTGTGTACCTCCTGTAAAGCGCATAGCTACTCGTACGTTATCGCTTGCATCTGTTTGGGTCATATCAACAACAACTGCTTGGTTAAAATCTCCTAGAAGGTCTGTACCAAAGTAAAGATTTGATACTTCAGCGGCTAGCAAAGTATCGTTAGGGAAACCAGCTGGTGTAATAATATCAAAGCCCAAGTAAGTAGCTGGGCGCTCAGTACCTACCGCTGGGGCATACCCGCCAGCCGTACCAATACTAGCGAAAGCTTGGTGCAATAAGAATAAGCTTTTTTTGCTCATCATTACCTTTGTGTTATCGCTATTAGCTAAAACATCAGGCAAGCCACCTACTAAGCTATTCAAGTGGGTAATAATACCAGTACCCGCAGCTGCATCACCAGTAAAGGCCCCCGTTACTAGGTCTTCATAACCTGGGGTACCGTCTACTACCTTTTTCATAATACCGTCAAAATCGGTATAAGGTGCAGCGCCCGCTATTTCTCCGTCATAGTTCCCTTGCCACATATTACGCTCGATAGCTTCAGCTACTCTAGCGGCTAGGTATTGCAAAAGGAAAGCTTCAAAATTAGCTGGTACTTCATCGTTAATAAAGCCCTGGCCTGTTTGCATCGCTTCCCAGTCTTGTCTAAAATCTTTCTTACATAGCTGTACATTACTCATAAGCTCTGTAGGCTGTAGGATAGCTTCAGCTAAGGTAAGCGCATCTTCTGTAGCGAGAAAATCACAGCTAGCCGCTGCAATACTAGACCCGCTAAGCTTTTTAAGTACCGCTTTATATTTTACATTTTCTTTAACAGTGATATAGCCGCGAGCTATACTGTCAGCTGCTAAAATCGCTGGGGCTACATAAGGTAGTGCTAGTTCTCCATTGTATGAGCTACTAGCTATATTTAATGAATTTGCCATTTTCTAGTTATATTTATTGTAAAGTGCGTTAATACGCTCCTTTGTTGAAAGTTTTATAAAATCTTGTCTATCTAATTTTTGCTTAGGTGCTACAGCTTTAGGTAGTCCCTGGTGGTTAAATTCTGCTTTTAGCGTTTCAATCTCCTTATCTTTCGCTTCAAGCTGTGTACTAAACTCAGTGCGCAAAGCATCTACCGCTTTTTCAATAAGGTTAAGTACATCTTCTTTAGTGTAGTCTTGGCTAGCTTCTACTTCTTCGGCTGGCTCTTCTTCTACTACTTCTTCTACTGGTTTAATAGCGTCTACTACTCCTTCAGTAACAGCTACTATAGTACCGTCTTCTAGCTCGTATTCTCCCGTAGGTACGGCTATCTTTTCTTCTTCTTCGTTAAGTATATAGATATTAACCCCTGGTACCCATTCTTCAGCATCTGAATAAATCATAGTACCGTCTTTTAGCTTGCCTTCTACCATAAAGTTTACAGCTTCTTCTGCTGTTTTATCTTCTGTATTTTGCTCGCTAGCATTTAGATTAACTGAATACTTTTGAAAAAGAGTATTTATTCTTTCTTTCAATTCCATTGTAAAAGTATTTACTATTATAACAAGCTTTTTAGCTCTTTTACAAGTTCCTGGCTATTTGCTTCTATTAGCTCTATTACTTCTAGCTCTATAAGTTTATTACGGCTCCAGGTTAAGCCAGCCTTACCGCCCCAAAGTAAATAGCTTATAGTACCACAAGCTTCTATATCTTCGGGGTTATAGTCTTCTTCGGCCCTACTTAAATAACTATACATTCGCTTAATAGTTTCTAAGCTTATAGGCTCGCCCTTGGCTAGCTGTCTAGCTCTTACTTTACCTACTTGTGTAGCGCATTTATTACCTATTTGTAGGTTAAGCTCTATACCTTTTTTAGCGTTTTCTTGTACTTCTTTTGGGTAGTCTGTATAGCTTTCCATTTCTACCTTAGTACCCTTTTTATAGCGCTTATCTTTCTTTATAGTAGCCTTGGCTAGCTCTTCAGCTTTGCGGCTAAAATACCCTTCTATACTAAAGCCTTTTATTTCGCCTGTCTTTATGAAGTCTTGCCATATAGTGTCGTTATCTACTTTAAAGGCTCCTACCCAGGTACCAGTAGGTAGCTCTAGGCCGTACTCTTCGCTTTTATCTTTACCTACTTTTAGCCAGCTTTCTACTAGATATACCCCTTTTACTGGCTCTTCGTGTTGTATAGTGGTGTTACCGCTGTACCCTTGGGTAAGGTATCTATAGGCTACCTTCTTTACCGTTTCTTTGCTCATATAAGCGTACCATTCTTCCTCGCCTTGCTTTCTATATATAGGCTTGTCAGGTACTAAGATAGGGCCTAGTAGTATACGCTGTTCATTATCTATAGCTTGGTACTTTACTTGCTCTTCTTTATTGAAGTGTATAAAGTCCATTTCTATAGCTGGCTGGTCTACCAGGCTTATAGCGTATACTTCGTTTTGCTCTTCATCGTCTATAATATATTCTACTAGTTTCATTCTTTTATAGTTTAGCTTGGTCTTTTATTAGTTGGTTAGCTTCTTGGCTATTACTTACATTCTGTTCTAGTACATAGGCTTGCACTGTATTTTGTTGTGGGCCTTGCTCTAAAAAGCTAAAGTCTACAGTAGGACCTGTGGACCCGCCACCAAAGGAACTAGCGCCACCGCCAGCGCTAGGGGTTGTAGGGCTAGGGCTGCCGCCTTCAAATTTAGTAGCCTTTATCTTAGCTATATTTACAGCCCCAGCTAGCCCTATACTTGTAGCATTTGCTATTTTAAGCGCCTGGCCGAAAGGCTCAGGTATAGTACTCTTTGCTGTTAAAGCATTTACTACCCCTTCTATAGTGCTTATAGTAGCCTGGGCTATACCTAAAGCTTTACTTACCTTAAACCCTTTTTCAGCGTTTATAGCGCCTGTTTCAGTAAGAAATTCCCCAAGGCTAGCTATACCAGCTACTGTACTTTTAGCTATACCTATCTTAGCATCTTGTAGGGCTTTTTCTTGCTCTAGTTCTTTTTCTCTTAGTTCTTTATTTTTTATTTCTTGCTCAGCATCAAAAGTAGCCAAAGCTATACGCTCAGCTTCTCTATACTCAGCCATTATAGCGGCCTTCTCTTCTTCGCTAGCTCTTAGTAGTTCTAGTTCCTGTAGCGCCCTTTCCCTATCTAGTTCGGCCTGTTCTATTATTTGGTCCCTTTCGCTTTGTATATTTTGTACTCGTAGGTCTTCTATTTGCTGGTTTATACTCCTCTTTCTTTCTAGCTCTTCTAGGTCTATTTCAGTTCGCTTTTGTGCGTTATCTAGTTCTATTAGGCTTACTTGTGTTTCTTTGTCAATTCTATCTGCTATAGCCTGGGCTAGCTCTTGCTCTATTGCTTGTCGCTCTTCATACTTTGCTGTTATATCAAGCTGTTGCCTTAGTGCATCTTCTTGTATTTGCGCTTGGTTTAAGTCTAGTTGTGCTTTTTTCTTTAGGGCTTCTGACTGTTTGTCAAGTGCTTCTGTCCTATCCTCATAGCTTCGGGTAGTATCGTCTATTTTCTTTTGTTCAAGGTCTATTGTCTTTTGTAGCTCAGCGCTTTCTACAGTATAGGCCTTAGTAGCTTCGGCCAAAAGAAACTGTATTTCGGCTAAGCTTTCGGCTTTCTCCATAGCCTTGGCCATTTCTTCGCCAGCTTTTTCTATTAAGGGGTTTAAGGCATTTAGTTCAGCTACCATAATAGCCGTAGGTGGAAAGAAAGCCGCTACCCCTTCTGCATACATAAGCGCTCCTTCTTTGGCTTTTTCAGCGGCTTGTGTAAACTCGCCTTCAAATAGTAAGCCTATAGCTTCACCTAGTAAGCCTAGGCCTTCTACTATATTATTTACCTGGTCTAGTACATAGGTCTTAATAGTGTTACCAAAGGCTACTATACCGCCTATAGGGTCTTCAAAAAAGGCTGTAAGGTCATTACTTATAAATTCGTCTAGCTGGTCAGTTAGAACTTTCCAAAAGGCTTGGGTAAACATCTCAGCCTTTGCTAAGGTCTTAGCGCCTTTTTCGCTGGTCTGCATCCAAGTATATAAGGTACCCAAAGCCACTACTAAAAGCCCTATACCAGTACTAGCTACAGCCGCCTTTAAGCTTGTCATACCTTTAGCTAAATTCCTGGCCGAACTTATAGCCCCCTTAAAGCCGCCTATAAGCCCCCCGCTAAACTTGTCGGCTAAGCCTTCAAGCTCGCCAAAACTAGCGCCAGCTTCTTCTGTGGCTTCTTTAGTTTCTTTTAGGCTTTCGTTTACTTTATTTATAGACCCTACTACCTCGCCTGTATTAGCATCGAACTCTATTATAACTTTCTTCTTATTCATAGTATAGCCTTTAGTACTATAACAATTATAGCCATATAACCTATAAGAAAGCTAGCCGTCAGGGTCAAGTCTATAGCTTTATAACACCAGGGTATAGGGTTTTTAACTTTATTCTTTATAAGTATATCTATAGCTTCTATTAAAGCCTTGTCATTGTATAGTCTAGTCTGCATAATATTTTTACAGTTATCCCTTTTGCTAAGGTTTCATTTTGGTTATGTAGCTCTATACGATGCTGTGTTGTATCTGTGGTAGTGTCTATATCCAAGTGTACAGCATTACTGCTAAAGTCCCCAGCTTCGTGCACATTTGCGTTACTATGTAAGGCATAAGCGCTATAGGCTATATTATTACTCTTTCTAAAGTTATCGATAAATACATACATTTGTGCCTTATCCATTCTACCAGTAGTAGGGTTAATAGTTCCTATAGATACTTCAAAGCGGCAAGCTAGCCCTACTTCATTGGGTAGGCTTAGCCTGTTATTTAGCTTACCTTCTATAAATAGTTCTACGCTAGACCCTTTACTAAAAGCGCCCTTATAAATAAAAGGTATACTACCACTTTGGTAAGCTCCTTTATTACCGCTTTTAAAGTCTTCATAATACCAGCCAGCGCCCCTATGTATACCTTCTACCCAGGCATAAGTATTACTACCGCTAGCTACTATATTTCTAAAGCTATCTATTTGTATATCTTCACCGCTTACCAGGGCATTATTAGCAAATCTTTCAAGCGTTATATTATCACCAAAAAGGCCACCACTAGCCCCGCTTTTAGCATTTACATTATAGCCGTTACCTAGTACATTAGCTTTAATAGTTGAGCTGGTAAAGCCTATAGTTTTACCTGGCCTTACTATTGGGCCTTCTTCATCATTGAATACCTGGTAACAGTTGCTGCCTATATATGTATAGCCGAATCTTTCACAGCAAGCCCTAGAAGGTGTTATAGTTGTAGTACCGTCTGCATTTTGAAAAGTAATAAGCCCGCCCTGGTTACTTTGATAGGGTACCTCATCACAAGCCCTAACAGTATCTAATATTTTTATAAAGGTTACCTTACTTACATTTCTACTATTCGGGCTATATTCTACCTTCAATACTCGCCAGTAACTATCTTTAAGCCATACGCTACTATTATATTCAAGTGTAGCTATATCTGAGCTTTTAAGGTCTAGGTAGGCTTCCATTATTCGGGCTTCATCACTATATAGCTGGTCTACATAATTCCTCCAGTAACTATTGTAAAGGTTATTATAAGGGCTAGCTTCTATAGGGTGGGTGGCTATCTCGTTGCCGAAGTTTAGGTCTATATCCGTTACATTAGGGTTAGGGGTGCTATAGTGGCCTATATAGGGGTAAGAAGTGCTTACTACTGTGGCGCTGGTACTATCATTGTAAAGTACTAGGCCGTCTGCATTTATTAACCCGCCCCAGTAAACTATTTTACATAGCGGCTCCTTTATTATTTTGCCATTGTTATCTACGCTTTGGTGAAGTAGTAGCTGGGTACCTGGTATAGTATTTAAAGGAAAGGCCCCCATTTTAGGTACTACCTTATTTTCTCCTGTGGCAAAATCATTGTTACCGTCTTCTATTAAATACCTACCGTATACCCTTTTACCGTTATCCTGGTATAGCTTGTTTATAAAGTCCTTGTCTTTATCGTAGCTAAATTCATAGTTACGGCTTTGTATATCTGTAGTAGGCTTTATTACTACATCTTTTGAATAGTCTAGTAAGTCGGTCCAGTCCTTTATACTTCCAGCGCCCATATAGTTTACAAAAGGCTCTATTTTAATTTTGGTAGGGTCTAAAGTGTCAGGTATAAAGACTAAGTTAAATAGCTTTTGTAGGCTAGTTAAAAAGTCTATCTGTTTAAGGTCGGGGGCATTATTAGCCATTATACAGTTTTGGCCGTATAGCGGCTGGCTTTGAGCTGCTACCCCCCAGGCTGTACCATTCTGAATACTATAGTTAGCTTCTAGTGTTACTTGGTTACTTGCTATATCGTTGTCCCAAAGTACTACTAGTTCGTAGTTATCACCGTTTACTAGTTGTATAGGGTCGGTTACTTCAGCTACTAAGGTAGTAGTACCAGGTACTATAAAATTATTAGCGCCACCATATACTAGCACTCCTGTAGTGTTATTTCTTATACCCAAGGCAAGGTTAGTATAGGTAGTGTTACCAGCGCTAGCTGTTACATTTGCTAGTAAGCTAAAGCTGTAGGTGCCGTCATAGCCTGGGGTAAAGTACCCAGTAGCTGGGTTAAATAGTGTACTGTTATCAAAGAAGGGGCTGGTGCTATCGTCCCAGTTAGAAAGGGCTATAGGTGTACTGTAATTACTTACCCCTGTTAGTATGTTATCTGTATCTAGCCCAGCTAAAAAGGTAGTATTTTCTACTGTGGCTTCAGGTATAATATATTCTTTTCCATTATAGAAGGGTATATAGTAGTTATCCAAAGTAGCTAAAAACGTACTTTCAAAAGTTAGGCCGTTATCTTCTGCTATAGCATCTAGTACCCTAGCTACTCTTAGGCAAGGGGTAAAGCTTGCAGCGTATACTGGGTTATTTTGGTTTATAGGTGTACCGCCCCCAGCGTTACTATATCCGAACTTATCTATAAGGCCGTAGCGTATATTACCACTGAACAAGCTACCCGCCCAGCTTGCTACAGCATTACTATAGCTTACTGTGTGGTTATAAGAGCTTAGGTCTAGGTCTTTTAGTTTCTTATCTCCTAAAGTCCTAGCCATATTTACAGCTTCTCCAAAGAAAACTATTTCTAAGTCAGCGTATACTTCGTTTTGAATGTAAGCGCTTTTAAGCTGTATAAAGCCTTTTAAGATAGGTATAGTATTATAGCTCAGTTCGGCCTTTTGCTTTACCTTGGGGTTATACCCTTCTACTATATTGGTGTTAAAGAAGGCCCCAAAAAGTTCTATATTTTTTTCTGTAGCTGGTATTCTAAAGCTTTGGCTAAAGCTACCGCTAGCGCTTTGTATTTCGGTCAGGTCCGTAAATTGATAAGTTATATTTACTGGGTCATTCTCGTAAAGCTCTAGGTAGTATTCTTGGCTACCTTTATATACTTTTAGTTCTAGCATTGTTCTACCTGGCTTAGTTCTACTTCAAAACTTGCTGTAAGCCTTCTACTTATAGTTTCAGTTTCATACTTAAAGCTAGAAGTAATTACAGTTACTGGTAGCCAGGCTTCATCTATATACAGCATTACGTTTTTACTTTTTATTACATTCTTTAGAAGTTCTGTATCTTCTTTCGTTATGCTTTCACTATTTAGGCTATACCTTAATTTAGCGTCTACTTGGTAGGGTACTCTTTGCCTGTCCCAGGTATTAAAATCGTAGGTACTATTACTGTAGTCCCCTAGTGTCTTTTGGTAGTTCTTTGCTGTGGTAGTTATCGTTCTACCCGTTCTAGCATCTAGCCTAAAGTAGTCCCAAGCTCCTAAGCTATTAGCCCAGGCTAAAGTTACTGGGTTATTCTTACAGGGGTTAGGGGTATTTAAGAATATAATAGGCTGGCTTACAGGGTTACTACCGCTATCTAATAGCTCCCAGGTATAATACTTCCAGCCAGCTAAAGTACTTGGCTTCGCTGTTATAGGGTGATTAGCTTCGTTTATATTGCCAGGAAAGGACCCGAAGTAGGTAAGCTTTGCGCTTATCGTAGTAGCTCCTGGTGTGTCGCTAGCATATAGTGTACTAAAGCTAAAAGTTTGACTACCGAACAAAGCGCCCGAACTATCATATATTCTGTACCTAAGCTGTGTAGCTGTGCTAGAAAGTACTGTACTATCATTCCATACCGCCAGGCTGCCGTAGTCTAGCTCACTAGTTCTAACTTCTATAAGGTCCTTATCTATAGTATTATTTACGCTGGCTTGCCTTTCAGTTAGAAAGCCTTTAACAGTACTACTAGTAGCTATATAATTACTAAGGGGGTTTTTAAAGCCTTCTCTAGCTTGTAAGGCCCCGCTAGTTATATATTTTTTCGTAGTGCTTAGCGCTGTATATTCTACTAAAGGGTCCCCGTATACTTCGCCTATTTGTATAGTGTAGTAGTCTATACCCTTTGCCGCCTTGCTCATAAATTTAAGGTTAGCATTTGGTAGGGTATGTACTAGGCCCTGGTTATCATAGTCTTCAGTATCTACCTTTACTTCTTCTCTAATTATTTCGGCTAGGTCGAATATAAGTATACCCTGTGGGTTTTGTGGTATATATAGCTTAGCTATACTAGTACCTAGGCCGTTAAATACTTCTACTATGTACTTAAAATTAGTTGCCCCGCTATTATTGCTAGTAGCTGTATATATAAGCTTTTGCCCCTTGACTGTTAAAGGGTTGGGCTGGTCTGTTAGTGTTATAGCCATTCTACGTTATTTATAGTATCTTCTATTACAGCATCTGCTATAAGTTTATCATATTTTCTTAAAGCCCTTTGTATTCCAAGGTCCATAAAGGGTAGGCCTACTATACCTTTTTCTGCTATACTTTTAGATATAGCGTATACCGCCCTATTTAGGTTTTTTTCATTCTTCGCTATAAACCCGCCCCCTGGCTTTCTTAGTCTTATAGGCTTGTTATCTATCCACTTCCTTACAGCTCCTATATTAACAAATTTACTTTTAAAGCTGTAGGGCGCTCCTAGCTTTACCTTTGTACCGTTCACCCCTTCGTGTATATACTTTGCGTAGTCTTTAGCACTTCCAAAAAGTACTGTAAAGTTATCATCTCCTTTAGTATTGGTCCTTACCTTTACCCTGTGGTATAAGCTGTTCTTTAGGCCCCCTGTAGCTACTCTTCTTACCTTTCGGCCCCTTATATTTCGGGTAGTACCTAGCTCTAGCTGTGCGCTTTCTACAGCATAAGCCCCGAACTGGTTAAGTACCTTTATAGTATTTCTTAGTTCTACGCTCATTATACCAGGGCTTCAAGTTCTGCTAAAGTTAAAAGGCAAGCCGCTACTACTCTATTTTGCCCCCCAGCCGTAGTAGTTAAAGTTTGGGTACTTTCGCCCCCATTACTATAAAATACTTGGTAGCCTTGGTTAATATAAGGCAAGCGCTCACAAGTTATATACCTTCTAGTACCAGTATCTTCTATAAGGTTTGGGCTAGTGTGTATAGCTTCGTTATTATTAGGGCAAGCGCTCAGGCTTAGCATATCTCGTGTAGGTACTATCCAATTAGTACGGCCAGCAAAGCTAGAACTATTAAGGCTGTCTACTTCGGCCTGGCTGTTATTCCAGGTAGTACTACTACCCCCCATAGGGGTGTTATACCACATTATAAAATAGTAGTGGTCTATAACTACATTACTTACCCCAGTACCATAAGTACTAAAACGGGCAGTTCCTGTTATACTGGGGGTACCGTCTGTACTTGTATACCTTGAAGTATTACCGAATACATTATTACTAGCTAGGGTATAGTTATCAGCTCCTAGCTGTACCATATTTACAGGGGTGCTAGGGTTGTAAATATCGAAGTAGCCGCTGTTATAAAGGTCTGCGTAGTCCCCACTACTTATACTAGTATAGCTTGGCCGCCTGTGGCTTATAATAGCTGGGCTAGTTGCTACTATTGGTATAGTTACTTCTATCTCACCATCACTAGGGTAGCTAGTAGCTGTCGCTAGTACGTTACTATCCTGGTCTACTACTGTTATATCTTTCCATTCACAAATAACTGGGCCTACTGGTACATATCTTGTAGTTTGGTCTACGTCTTCTACTTCTATATCATCTACTACTATTCTGTTACCAGCTGGGTAGGTAGGTACTTCTTCTAGTATAGTTTCTTCGCTATTTATTACACTTAGCTGGGTCCATTCACAAGTTACCCCTTCCTGAGCTGGGCTAGTGCTTGTAGTGCCGTTTACTTGTGTTACTGTTATATCAGGTAAAGTAAAGGTAGCCCCGCTACTTATTTCTACTTCATAGCTTAGGCTACTATTTCTAACTATACCAGGGGGGCAAGGCCCGCCACTTATAGGGGTTACCCCTTCTAGTGGTGCGTTACAGCTGTCATACTGGTAGGGTATAGTTATACCCAGGTCTAGTACTACCCCAGCTAGCACGTTCTTTGTTTCCTCCTCAAGTGGTGTAAGGCTAGCGCTGGTAAGCTCGTACTGGTATTGGAAATTGAATATATTTCCACCGTTCACTATATCGGCTAGTAGGTCTTCTGCGCACTGTTCACTATCACTTATAACTTCTCGCTGGTAGCTTATCTTGTCTATCTTATCACTTGGTAGGTCCATTATATAAACCTCAAAGTTGTAAGTTTTTATCCCTACATCGTAGTTAGCCCCTGTATAATTAACGTGCATAAGCGGGTACTGTCCCTCTTTACTTAGGTCCATTTCTTCTACATTACCGTGGCTAAAGGTCTTTATAAAAAAGTGGTTAGTAGCGAAATTGTTAAGCGCTGTTATTATGTTGTTGTAGGTTATCATACGGTATTCTTCTCTTTTAGTGCTACATCGTTTAAGTAGGCTAAGTGGTGTAATATAGTAGTTATGTAGGTATTAGTAAGCTCTTCAATTTTAAATACATCACCTTGGGCCAAAGTGCTAAGGGTGTGGTACCAGCCCCAGCGACCGCTAATTGTGTCCTGGTTAGGCTCTTCGCCCCTTCGCTCAAAGATTGCGCTAAACTGGTAAGATAGGTTTGTTTTGTAGTCAAAAAAAAAGCTAGCAAGCCGTTATAATACTCCAAAGGGCAAGCCTTAAATATATCGGCTTTTTTAGTGCCTTGGTACTCTTCTATTTCGTACTTGTTACCTACCCTTCTAGTTATAGGCCTATACATTATAGCCATTATTTTGTGGGCGTTGTCTATAGGCTTTTTTAGGTATTCTTCAGCATCTATATACTCACCAGTGGTGAATTCTGACCAGTCAGGTATTAGGCCGTATTCTTTGCCGTCTATAGTTATTACCCTTCTTAGCTCATTATTTAAAGTAGCTATAAGCCTATTTATATAAGCGGCCCCTTCTTCTACTAAAGCTTTAGGTAGCTTTCTTATATCCTTATAGCTTATATCAGCGTATATACTTACAAGCTCGTATAGGTCTAGCTCCCTTTCGCCTTGCTTTTGGGCTTGCCTTATAGTTATTTCTTTGGTGCTTGCTGGTAGTTCTAGCTTCATAGTTATATAACAAATTAGGTATTTTTCTTGCCTATCCTACAGCGTATTTAGCGTAGTTCGGCCTTAATTGCTTCCAAGTTATAGCGTATCTTGCAGCATCTATAAAGTGATTAAAGGCATCCACTGGTTGATTAGTTACCTTTCCATTTTTATCTTCTTGGTACTTGTAGTTTCTAAGCTCCTTTATTCCATTCATACTACTACTAGTAATATATAGGGGTACGCTTTTTAGAAACTGTATACCACTTCTTACACTATCGGCCCCCTTTTGGCAAGGGTGTATATTTATTCCTTTAGTATGTATCTCGGCTATACTCTTTGGCTCGGCGCTGTCAGCTATTACTGGCACGTTATAGCCTTGTAGTATTCTTGCTATATCACTATTTAAAAGGCCAGTACTATAGGCTAGCTGGTGCATAAGGTAGCCTTCACCGTCCGTATATATAGCTACTATCGCTGTAGGGTCATTAGTATAGCCAAAATCTAGCCCTATATTAAATAGCTTCCAGCCTTCGGGTATTTTATCTATTTCTTTCCAGTGAGTAAATATAGTAGCCTGGCTTGCTCCCCTTTCACCTAGCCCATATACCCGCCAGAAGTTAGCGTCTACTTTCTTTAAGCGCTCTATTTCATCTATAGTATTCTTATCTAGGTAGGGGTTATCTAAGTAAGTAGTTTTGAAAAAATCTACATCGGGCCTAGTTAGTACTTGGTCATATATCCAGTGGTATTCTTCGCTGGGGTTGTAGTCTATTATTACTTTATTCCTGGTCCTGAGTATAAGCTGCCGCCAGTCTTCCAGGGTTATTTCGTTGGCTTCGTTTATGAATAGTATATCTCTTTTTCGCCCCCTTACTTTTTGCGGCTGGTCTATACTTATAAACTCTACCAGGTTGCCGTAAAGCTTGTACGTTCCTTCGCTCTTATTGTGGTTAGCTTCGGTGTATATACCCTCTTCTAGTAGTATATTTATGAAGTCCCGCATAGAACTACCTCGAAGGCTTGGGTAGGTCTTACGGCAAATAGTTATAACCTGGTTAGCATTTGCGTTAAAGTAGCAATACTCTATAAGGACCTTTACAATACTATAAGTCTTACCGCTTCTAGTACCCCCCTGGTGTACTTGTACCCTGGCCTGGCTTTCTTTTGCGTTATAGTATGTAGTAGGCTCTTTACTCATTAAACCAGCTGGGCGGCTTTATAGGTAGGTTGCCGCTTGTTATATCTATCTTCTCAGGGGCTTTGCCGTAGGTGTATTCAGTAAGTAGCTTTAAATGTGGAAAGCTGTCTAGGGCTTTTTGAGCTATCATAGCCCAGTACTTACCTTCGCTACCATATTCTTGTATAATAGCTTCCAGCCCCCGCTCGTAGGCTTTCACCTCTACAGCTTTCGGGGGCCTTCCACCGTTATTGCCTTTGGTCCCTTTGTTGTTCTTTCTACCGTCCATAAATTAGTATAAATTAGTTATCTAATCTTTGTATAATACGCTACAAATTGCTAGCCGTTGCTTTTGGTTAGGGTATTCCTTCTGTACTACTTTATCTTTCATACATCTATCTATAAAGTCCTGGCGGCTTTCTTGTTTACTTGGTTTAGGTAGTGGCATCTCTTTTACTTTTTATAAAGCTTATTATTTGCTCAGTTTTGGCCCTGTAGTAGTCAGCAAATCTCGCATATCCTTCTTTATCCTGGTCCCAGTTTACATATAGGTTATTTCTTATACGCTGGCTTTGGGTTTTCGGGCTGTCGTATATATCGCTTTCTAGCTTGTCTAGTTCTGCTATAGTTTCTTTGTCTAGCTTCTCTTCGGCTCTAAAGTATAGGTAGCCGTAACTATCTAGTAGCTGGTATATTTGGGCCGCTTGCTGTGGGCTTTGCTCCTGGGTTACAAAGCGTATACTTATACTTCTATCTTTCCTTGGGCTAAAGCCGTCTAAATAGGCTGGTAGTAAAATCTTCATAGGCTTGCAATTATTAGAACTAGTATAATAATATCCTTTATTTGCGCTCGTCCTGTGCTTAGTATATCGAACAGCATAGTAACTACTATAATTATACCTATAGTTATTTTTAAGTCTATCACTTTAGGGCTTCTTTTGCTTCCTGGTACATTTGCTTTATACAAGTGCTACAGCTTGTATACTTCTTATTGGTGCCAAAGGCTTTATTATAAGCATCTACAAAGGGCTGTATATTGCTATTCTTTATAGCTCCCTTGCTTTCCATTTCTTCTACAAATATCTTTAAGGCTTTTAGGGCTTCAGCATCTACCAGGCTACCCCATTTACCTAAAGGACATTTTGCCGTTTTTAACCTGGTCTTTACTGGCATTATGCAGCCGCACAGC
>Ga0196905_1000593_pt1 | contig 14513 bp, 13 predicted proteins | sample CB_VirMetaG_3_FD_169098 | JGI IMG/M metagenome (GOLD analysis project Ga0196905, IMG submission 169098) | Freshwater to marine saline gradient viral communities from Chesapeake Bay - CB_1508_1S Viral MetaG (v3) (version 3) | ecosystem: Environmental > Aquatic > Marine > Coastal | place: USA... | reverse complement strand
GGTATTGATGCTACAAACTGGTTGAACAAACAACTGGAAGATGCGATTGCTGGTGAAGAAGACCTTGTAATTCGTACAGAATTAGAGGGTGGTTTTGGTAAGTATGGTCGTCTTCTTGGTTGGTTGTATCTTGGTATTGATGCTGAGAAGTCTCTCAATGAACTTATGATTGAAGAAGGATATGCCTGGGCATATGATGGTGGAACCAAGAGTAAGAATTTTGAAGAACTCAAAGAAATCCGTAGGGCAAGAGGAACACTTGTAGAGTGATTTAAAACATAAATACGGCTGCCTATACATAGAGGTCATTATGGGAGCAGTTGTCGCTGTAGTAAAACCAATTCTTCTTCAGATTGCTACACATCCAGCAGTCAAGAATCTTGTTATTTCTCTTCTTGAGAAGTATGTAAAGTCCACAGATAATAGCATTGATGATCAAATTCTTGAAACCATCAAAGCTTTAATCTTCAAACCAGAAGAGCCTAAAGCAGAATGATCACTTGTTTTGTGACCAACTGGGGAGTAACCATTCTTCTGGGGTTTCTCCTCTCTCTATCAGAGTGGTTGGCAAAAACTAAAAAGACAGAAGCAAACGGTATTTTTGACTTTGTTACTATGTTTTTGAGAACCGTTTTGAATAAGGGCCCTAAGAAGTAGGGTCTATTTTTTATAAATATCAATATACATAAAGATAAACGGGGAATTAACATGTCTCTCTGGGGTAACAACGATAGTGTTTACGCGACAGGAAACGTCACCGCCATCACCGATGCTGGTGTAGTTACTGGTTCCGGCACAACATTCACCGATTCCGGTCTCGTTGAAGCTGGTCAAGTCATCACCATGGGTGCTTATGGTAGTGGAGTTATTAAGTCTGTTGACTCTAATACTCAATTAACCCTAGTTAGCGCTTCTGGTCTTTCTGGTGTTTCTACTAGTGGAATCACCCAATCATTCAACATTAATGAGTGTCCTAAGTTTACCACTCATGATTCTAATTGGGCTGGTAACGAGGTTTATGGTTCCGATGCAACTGAGGTTGGTGTCGCAAGAACTACCATCTATTCACATGATCACGCTGGTTGGGTTGGTATCACTACTTATACCGATACACACGGCAACACTAGAACCAAGACTGAAGTTTTAGTCGCAATGAGCTCCATCACTGGAGATGCTGCAGACGATTCCGTACTTGCAGACTGATAAATAAGGTACATAACTAATCAGGTAATAACCATGGGAAGACTCAGAGATTTGCTTTATGGCGTTGCCCCTGCACCCGCCGCTCCTGCACCCGTCGCTTCAACAAAGGCGACGAAAAAATCTGTTGTAGAAGCAAAACCCGTAGTTGAAGAAGTTACTGAAGAAGTATCCGAAGAAGAGTGATTAATTTACTGAAAATGTAATATGAGATTTGATGAATTGAATGAAGATAATTATATAATGTTTGCAATCAAACATTACGAAAATCCTCATGCCGTAACGCAAGAGGATTTTCATGAAGATCTTAAGAGATTTAAGTGGATTAAACGACTTTTAAAAAGATATCAGATTACTGGTATTCTTAAGTCTCATTTACTTATTAATCATTTTATTATTCTTTATAATGTATTTGGAGAGGCCGCAACACCATTACTGTTTTATAAAATTGATCGTGAGTTGTGGCCAGTAGTTAAGGCATTCGTTGTTTATTTGGGTAGACTTCCAGAATATCCAAAGTCTGCTTTACATGATATACAGATGGATGAATATTGTTTAAAAGACCTTAGTAAACTATGAAAGATCATATACTCCAAAATTCGATTCAAATTATTAGAAATTTAATGGAAGATGGTATGGTCGTAGGCACGGGTGGATTCACCGGTTCCGCAGATCCAAAAGGTCCTGTTGCTGGTTTTGACCCCATGATGGACGGAAGATCAAAAACTATGAGAAGATTGCCTCCTCAGTATAAAAAATATTTAACTTCTAGAAAGAAAGGAAAGTAAAATGGCATTCGGTCTTCAAAAATTAGCTGTCCTTGAAAGTAAACTTGGAATCTATGAAGACCTGTCTAAGGAGATGTTAGATAAACTTGAACGTGCTGTAGAAAAGATTTCCGAAGGAAATAATCAAATTGCACAAGTTCTTGCTAGACATGAGGAAAAGTTGGATCAGTCGGAACGTGCTGATGAACTTATTTTAAAGATGTTGGATGAAGTGAAAACTTCTAATACTAAAGAACACGTTGCAGTTATAAAAAGAATTGAAACTGTAGAAGGAAGAGTTAATGATCTTGCAACATTCAGATGGATCACTGTTGGTATTGCTACAACTGCCGCAGTCATCATTAGTTCTGCAGGATTCTTTGGAAACCTCTTGACAACAGGGACTAATGCGAGTACACTAGGGGGAGCTAATACGACCCTTTCTCAATGAGCCTGATTGATTCGAAGTATATTGGACTGGTTTCAGTAAGACTAGAAAAGTTTGCAAAGAAGAAAGAGGGTCTCTATAATTTTCGTTGCCCTTATTGTGGGGATTCTTCAAAACACAAAAATAAGGCTAGGGGATATTTGTATCGTCTAAAGAATGATCACAATTTCAAATGTCACAACTGTGGCGTCTCCAGAACCTTTACAAACTTCCTTAAGGATGTTGACCCTGCATTGCACGATCAATACGTCTTTGAGAGGTATAAGGCTGGAGCCACGGGTAAGGGTTCTAATACTCCTCAACCTGTAAAATTTAATTTTGAAAAACCAAATTTCTCAAAAAAAGATTTTGATCTGCCAAAAATTTTAGAACTAAATACAACACACCCCGCAAGAAAATTTTTAGAAAACCGAAGAATCCCGAGTAAGTATCTGGGCGAACTTTATTTCGCCGAAAAGTTCAAAGAATGGACTAATATACAAAAATACACTTTTGAAAATCTAGAAAATGACGAACCAAGGATCATTATTCCCTTAAAGAATCACGGAAAGATTTTCGGGTTTCAGGGGAGATCGCTCAATCCAAAATCAAAACTTAAGTATATTACAATCATTTTGGATGACAACCACCCCAAGATCTATGGTTTAGACAAAGTTAATTGGGATGAGACTGTTTATATCGTTGAAGGCCCCTTTGATAGTATGTTCATCGATAATGCTATTGCCATGGTCGGTGCAGATTTGGATCCAATGTTTTTTATCACAAACTTTCAAACTGATTTTGTGGTAATATATGATAACGAGAAACGAAATAAACAAATCGTTGATAGGATGGAAAAGGCAATTAACATGCACTTTCCTATAGTAATATGGCCTGATACGATACAACAAAAAGACATTAATGATATGATCTTAACTGGACTTAACGTTCAGGATGTGATAAAATCTAATGTCTATAGTGGATTACACGCAAAAACAAAACTTACTAGTTGGAAGAAAACATGATTAACGGGACCAAAGTTGTAAAAAGAAACGGAAATACTGAGAACCTGAACCTAGACAAAATTCATAAAATGGTTGAGAGTGCCACTGAAGGCCTTGCAGGAGTATCTGCATCTCAAGTTGAAATGCAGTCAGGTATCCAATTTTATGATGGCATTACCACAGCAGAGATTCAAGAAATCTTGATTCGTTCTGCTTCCGATCTTATCGATCTTGATAATCCTAATTATCAATTTGTTGCTGCAAGACTTCTTTTGTTTGGACTTTATAAACAAGTTTTTGGGCCTTCTTGGAATCAAGGATTTCCCCATATCCTTAATCATCTTTCTGGAGGATCTTCGAAAGGAATCTATGACAAAACGCTACCTTCCAGATATTCTGAAGAAGAATGGGACAAAATTAATAGTTGGATTGATCATGATCGTGACTTCTTATTCACTTATGCGGGTTTACGTCAGGTCGTTGATAAGTACCTCGTGCAGGATAGATCCAGTGGCGAATTATATGAGACTCCACAGTATATGTACATGTTGATTTCTGCAACAATTTTTGCAGAATATCCGAAAGAAACTAGACTAGACTATGTTCGTAGGTACTACAATGCAATCTCCAAACACAGAATCAACATCCCAACACCAATCATGGCAGGAGTGCGGACACCACTTCGACAATTTGCTAGTTGTGTTCTTGTTGACGTTGATGACACCCTCGATAGTATCTTTAGCAGTGATATGGCTATTGGCCGATACGTTGCACAGAGGGCGGGAATCGGCATCAACGCTGGTAGAATCCGTGGCATCAACAGTAAAATCAGAGGGGGAGAAGTTCAACACACGGGTGTTGTACCATTTCTCAAGAAGTTTGAAGCAACTGTCAGATGTTGCACGCAAAATGGCATACGAGGTGGATCCGCGACAGTCCACTTCCCAATCTGGCACAAAGAAATAGAAGATATTATTGTACTCAAGAATAATAAAGGAACTGAAGATAATCGTGTTCGTAAACTAGATTATTCAATTCAACTCTCTAGAATTTTTTATGAAAGATTCATTAATGACGAGGAAATGTCCCTCTTCTCACCTCATGATGTTCCGGCAGTTTCTGATGCTTTCGGGCTTCCTGAGTTTGATGATCTCTATGTGGCTGCAGAACGAGATGAGTCTATTCCAAGAAAAACTGTCAGAACTCAAGAACTTATTCTTGATCTTTTAAAAGAACGTGCGGAGACTGGTCGTGTTTACATTATGAACATTGACCACTGCAATTCTCACAGTTCTTTCATTGATAAAGTGTGGATGAGTAATCTCTGTCAAGAAATTACTCTTCCAACAGATCCTGTTCAACATATTGATGATGTTGCAGGCGAAATTGCACTTTGCATTTTATCTGCAATCAATGTTGGAAAGATTCGTGAACTTGATGATCTGGAAGAACTTTGTGATCTTGCTGTTCGTAGTCTTGAAGAACTTATTGATTATCAAGAATATCCAGTGGTTGCTGCAGAACTTGCTACAAAAGCTCGTAGGTCTCTTGGAGTTGGATATATTGGACTTGCGCATTATTTTGCAAAACATGGTGTCAAATATGATTCCCAACAAGCTTGGGACATTACACATCAATTAACCGAATCCTTCCAATACTATCTACTCAAGTCATCTAATCAGTTGGCGAGAGAGAAGGGCGCTTGTACAGATTTCAATCGTACAAAATATTTTGAGGGACTTTTACCAATTGATACATACAAAAAGGACGTAGATGAAATTTCATCTGTCAAGTATAATCATGATTGGGAAAGTCTTAGGGCATCTATCGTGGAGAACGGTCTCCGACACAGCACACTGTCCGCACAGATGCCTTCGGAGAGTAGTTCCGTTGTGTCAAACGCAACAAATGGAATTGAACCCCCTCGCGGATATCTGTCCGTTAAAAAGTCAAAGAAGGGCCCACTTAAACAAATTGTCCCTCAGTACGGGTCACTTAAAAATAATTATACTCTCCTATGGGACATGCCTGACAATACTGGGTATATCAATGTTGTTGCAGTTATGCAAAAGTTCTTTGACCAAGCCATCAGTGGAAACTGGTCATACAATCCAGAGAACTATCCAGACAATGAAGTTCCAGTCTCAGTAATGGCTCAAGATCTTCTCAGAACTTATAAGTTTGGTTGGAAGACAAGTTATTATCAAAATACTTATGATCATAAGACTGATGAAATTAAGGAGGATACTACCAAACAACAGTTGGAAAAGTTACTTGAAGAAATGATGAATTCCAGTGAAGAAGATTGTGAAAGTTGCAAAATTTAGTAAAGAACAGGAGTTACAAATGGTACAGGGAATGACCGTATTCAACACCAGCACCGATGTTGATACACGCAAACAACCAATGTTTTTTGGTCAACCATTAGGTTTGCAACGTTATGATCACTATAAGTATCCAGTGTTTGACAAGTTGACTCAACAACAATTAGGATACTTTTGGAGACCTGAGGAAGTTTCCCTCCAAAAGGATCGTGGTGATTACCAATCTCTTCGTCCAGAACAAAAACATATCTTCACTTCTAACTTGAAGTATCAGATTATGCTTGACTCTGTGCAGGGTCGTGGTCCTGGTATGGCTTTTATCCCATATTGTTCTCTTCCTGAACTAGAAGCATGTATGGAAGTATGGGGATTTATGGAGATGATTCACAGTCGTTCTTATACATACATTATTAAGAATGTTTATTCAGATCCTGCAGAGGTTTTTGATACTATTCTGGATGATGAAAAGATTATGAGTCGTGCTACTAATGTCACGGGTGCTTATGATGATTTTATTAATTCCGCACAGGAATATGGAACTTCTAATGCATGGAAGTTTGCACAAGAAAATGCAGGGTACTCTAGGGATGAACGTATTGAACTAAAACGTAAACTCTATCGTGCTGTTGCAAATGTCAATATTCTCGAAGGTATCAGGTTCTATGTTTCGTTCGCTTGCTCGTTTGCGTTTGGTGAACTCAAGCTTATGGAAGGATCCGCTAAAATTATCTCTCTCATCGCAAGAGACGAAAATCAACACCTTGTCATTACTCAAAACATCCTCAATAAGTGGCGTGAAGGAGATGATCCAGAAATGCAACAAATTGCTAAGGAAGAAGAGACATGGGTAAACACTGCGTTTGAAAACTGTGTCAATGAAGAAAAATCATGGGCAAAGTATTTGTTTAAGGATGGTTCAATGATTGGATTGAATGATAAACTTCTCAACAACTATGTTGAGTGGATTGCCAATCGTCGTATGAAAACTATCGGCCTCAAACCTTTGTATGATATTCCTGCAAAGAATAATCCTCTTCCTTGGACTGAACACTGGATTTCTTCGAAGGGTCTTCAAGTGGCACCACAAGAAACGGAAGTTGAATCTTATGTTGTTGGTGGTATTAAACAAGACGTAAAGAAAGATACTTTTGCGGGGTTCAAACTCTGATATAAATATTAATAACAACTGAATTGAAATAAGTCTTATGGTTACTCAAACTAAAATTCCGAGGGTAGTTTCGGAAGATCTGCCCTCCAATCCTTTTGTTTTTGAAGTTCTCGCATTGGTATCTGAACAAAAATCAAATGCAAAAAAGTCAGAGATTCTTAGAAAATATTCTCATCCATCACTAACAACTATCCTAATTTGGAACTTTGATGAAACTGTAATCTCAGAATTACCAGAGGGACTTGTTCCTTATGCTAGTGTTGGTCAACAGAATGTTGTTTCTGGCAATTTAAGTGACAATATCAATAGAGCTGTTGAGATGATGGGAGAACTCAACTCCAACTCAATTGGTTCTCAAGATCAAGGTAAGACTTCTATTCGTCAAGAGTATACTTATTTTTACAATTTTGTGAAAGGTGGTAATGATCGACTCTCAAGCAGAAAGAGAGAAACGATGTTTATTAATATTCTAGAAGGACTGCATCCTCTTGAAGCAGAAATTCTTATGCTTGTTAAGGATAAAAAACTTCAAACTAAGTATAAAATTTCTAAACAAAATGTTTCTGATGCCTATCCTGATATTTTATGGGGTAATAGATCTTGAGTTCTATTAGTTCTAAATATCTGTAGAAAACTATTTAAAAATTTTTAATGGCTAGAGTAGGTATAGAAACCGGAGACCTTTCTGGAGTAGGTGCAGATACTTTATATGATGGCGCATTAAAAGTTAATTCCAATTTTAGTGAACTCTATAATACATATGGTGATGGAGTTAATTTGCCTGCTCCAGGAACAGTAGGTAAATGGGATCAAAATAATACTGGCGTAACTACCTTTAAAAATGTTGGAATAGGAACCACTTTCCCGACAGAAAAACTTACAGTTGTTGGCAGTATTGGTGTTGGAGGAAGTTTGGTGTTCAATGATAGTGCAGGAATTTCAACAGTAATAATTGCTATTGGTAGCGAAAGATTTCTTCAACACACAATTATTGATTGTGGTGAATATTAAATTATCGATATAAATAACTAAAACTTCGATAAATATCGAAGTTTATTACGGCTTACACCATAACGTAATTAAATGATAGACACCAATCCTATTTTCAGGATTAGAAGATCCTCAGTTCCTGACAAAAAACCAACAGTAGATCAACTATTGTCGGGAGAACTTGGTCTTAACACATTTGATGCAGAATTATATACTTTACGTTCTAGAGCCGGAATTGGTACTGATATAGTAAGACTTGGTGCTGGTACAACAGTTACAAATATTTTTTACGTAACAAAAGATGGAAACGATAATAATACTGGAAAAAAACTTGGTGATGCAAAACTGACTATTAAAGCAGCAGTATCAGTTGCATCTACTATTCCAGGAGCAGTTGTTAAGGTATCTTCTGGAACTTATATTGAAAATAACCCAATCAAAATGGGGCCCCAAATTAGCATTATTGGAGACAGTTTAAGAGAAGTTTCTGTAGTTCCACAAAATTCGGACCAAGATTTATTTCACGTAGCACCAGGGAACTATGTGACCGAAATGTCTTATACTGGAACACTAAATCCCGGGAAAGCTTGTTTTGCTTTTGATCCGGATGTGATTAGATATTCGAATCAGTCTCCATATATTCGCAATTGTACCAATTTCATTTCCAACAGTATTGGAATGAAGATCGACGGCAATAATGTTATTGGCCCAACCAAATCCATGGTAACAGACTCCTTTACTCAATATAATGCGGGTGGTATTGGAGTTTCAATTACTAATAGTGGATATGCCCAGTTAGTTTCTCTATTTACTATTTGTAATGATATTGCCATTTATTGTGGAACTGGTGGTGCTTGCGATTTAACTAACTCCAATTCTTCTTTTGGTAACTTTGGATTAGTCTCTGATGGAGTAAGTTCTCTTCAATATATTGGTATTATTTCAACTTCTACCGGTCCAAATAGTGATACTTTCGTTTTGGATCTGAATGTGCCAACATTGGGAATTCAAACAGCATCTTATGATAACGTAACTGGTATTTTAACAGTTACAACTTCAACAGATCACAATCTTAATGTTGGGATGGGGGTAAATATTTCTGGTCTTGAATTTACTTGTCCTTCTGGGCCAGGTATTGTAACTTATCCAAGTGGAAATTATGGATATGTATTTACTGTCAACTCTGTTGGCGCTGCAAATAGTTTTTCTGCTTATGTGGGTGCTTCAACTTTGCCTCATGTTTACAATTCTGGTGGCACAGTAAAAATAAATATAGTGAGACCTTTTGATGGTCAAGTTGTTTACTTTGAAGATCTTTATTATACGGTGAGCGAAATAACAGTAAGTTCTGGGGGAACTGGATATACTGGAAATACTACGGTGACGATTGATCCTCCTTCAGTTGATTGGGGAATTCCTGCAACAGCAATTGCAGAGGTTGTAAATGGATCTGTTGTTAACGTTGAAGTGGTTTCTAGTGGGAGGGGGTATTCATCCATTCCACCCACAATATCTTTTGGTATGCCTAATGTTGGAATTAATTCTGCAACTGGGTTTGCAACTTTAGTTCCAACTTATTATACTATCCTACAATCTACACCAATTTCTGCTGGAATCTGTACAATTACTCTTACCGATTCTCTTCCTTATGCGGTTGGTGTTGGAACATCTGTTTTTTTCCTTAAACAAAGTCGTATATTAGCATCTGGTCATTCTTTTGAGTATATTGGTTCTGGAACAGATATTAACACGGCTCTTCCTGCATTAGGTGGAGTTCCAATTCAAGAAAATGAAACCAGTTTAAGAAATGGAGGTCTCATTGTTTATACAAGCACTGACCAATCCGGTAATTTTAGAATTGGAGATGGTGTTGTAGTTAATCAACAATCTGGAACTGTTAGTGGAACATCTTATACTAAAAGTTTATTTTCAACAATGACACCATTTATACTCGCATTAGGAGGGGATTGATAAAATGGCATTAGCACTTAATATATTTCAAACAGTAACTGCGGTTGTATCTACAAGTCCAACAGAAGTTTATACGGCACCGGTTGGATATACTGGAGTTGTTCTTTTAGCTCAAGTGGCAAACATTGGTGAAACTTCTGAAGATATAACTTTAATTCACCGCAGAAGTTCCACTGATACCGAAATGTTGAAAAACTATCCAATTGGTGGAAATGATACTGCAAATCTTTTGTCTGGAAAACTAGTGCTTGAGAATGGAGATAAATTAGTATTATTCGGTAGTAACGAAACTAATTTGAAACTTGTTGTAAGCATTTTAGAAACCCTTAACTAATATAAAACAATGTCAAAAGGTTATCTCAGTAATCGTCAAAAAAATTTAAAAATTGGCATAAATTCTTATACTGAAAATAAAACAGTACTGGATGTTACTGGGAAGGTTGGAATTGGAACTACAGATGCCAGATCATCTCTAGATGTAGAAGGAACTGTAAATGTCTCTGGTGCATCAACATTTGTCTCTAACGTTGATATTAATTCTAATCTAGATGTAGATGGCAGAACGGAACTTGATATAACCAATATTAGTGAAACTCTTAATGTAGTTGGATTATCGACCTTTGTTTCTAACGTTGACATCAATGCTGGTTTAGATGTTGATGGATTTACTGAACTTGATGCAACTAATATTAGTGAAACATTAAACGTAGTTGGATTATCAACATTTGTTTCTAATGTTGACATTAATGCTGGTTTAGATGTTGATGGGCACACTGAATTGGATGACCTCAACGTTAGTGGTGTTTCGACATTCACTGGTATTATTGATGCTAATGGTGACTTAGATGTAGACGGTCATACTGAGCTAGACAATCTTAATGTATCGGGTGTATCAACATTTGCATCATCTGTTGATATTAATGCTGATTTAGATGTTGTGGGTAACATATTAGTTTCTGGTGTAGTTACATCAACAACTTTTATAGGTAATCTTACTGGAACATCAACAACCGCAACAAAACTTGAAAATTATAGAACATTCGAAATTACTGGCGATGTAGTTGCCACACCGATTAGTTTTGATGGAACTGGTAATGTATCATTAGCAGCAACTATTCAACCAAATAGTGTTGGACTAGGTACAGATACTTTTGGTGATTATGTTAAAGATATTAGTGGAACATCAAATCAAATTACAGTTACTAGTGGCACAGGAGAAGGTTCAACGCCAACACTAAGTCTTCCAACAAATCTTGTTGTTCCGCAAGACTTAACAGTTACAAGAGACCTACAAGTTGATCGTAATTTAAATGTAAGTGGAAACATTACAATCGGTGGTACTAGTGCGTATATTGCTGCTACCGAACTTGTAGTATCTGACCCCGATATTATTCTCGGCTATAGAACTGATGCATTTGGTAATGATGTTTCAAATGATAATACCGCAAATCATGGTGGCGTTGCTCTTGCATCAACAGAAGGCACTCCATTAGTTGATGTATTCATTGCTGGTATTGAAACAGCACCTTCCACATATAAGAAAATTATGTGGTTCAAGGAAGGCACTTTTGCTGGACTCGGAACTGATGCTTGGTTAATTAACTATGGTGTTGGCATTGGAAGTACTCAAGTTCCTAATGGAGTAAGACTTGCTGCAGGTGGAATGCAAGTTACTGATAGTACTATCAGTTCTCCTCAACTTAATATTTCTGGTGTTTCTACTTTCGTTGGGTCTATAGAACTAGATTCTTCCTTAAAAGATTTTTATGGTAATGTAGGAGCCGCTGGATCTATTCTTGTTTCCACTGGTGCTGGCATAAGTTGGACAGAACCTTATGCGGCAGGCCTCCAGGGTAATCAGGGAACTCAAGGTCTTCAGGGCCTTCAAGGTACTCAAGGTCTTCAGGGTCTCCAGGGTAATCAGGGAACTCAAGGTCTTCAGGGCCTCCAGGGTGATCAAGGAACTCAAGGTCTTCAGGGATTACAAGGTAATCAAGGTCTCCAGGGATTACAAGGAAGACAAGGTACTCAAGGTCTTCAGGGCTTACAAGGAAACCAGGGAACTCAAGGTCTTCAGGGATTACAAGGAAACCAGGGAACTCAAGGTCTTCAGGGCTTACAAGGAAGACAAGGAACCCAAGGTCTCCAGGGCCTCCAGGGTGATCAAGGAACTCAAGGTCTTCAGGGCCTTCAAGGAAACCAGGGGAATCAAGGTCTTCAGGGCCTCCAGGGTGATCAGGGAACTCAGGGTCTTCAGGGCGATCAAGGAACTCAGGGTCTTCAGGGATTGCAAGGAAGACAAGGTACTCAAGGTCTTCAGGGCCTCCAGGGTAATCAGGGAACTCAAGGTCTTCAGGGCCTCCAGGGTAATCAGGGAACTCAAGGTCTTCAGGGCCTCCAGGGTGATCAAGGAACTCAAGGTCTCCAAGGATTACAAGGTAATCAGGGAACTCAGGGTCTTCAGGGTCTTCAGGGCGATCAAGGAACTCAAGGTCTCCAGGGCTTACAAGGAAACCAGGGAACTCAGGGTCTTCAGGGTCTTCAAGGGAGACAAGGAACCCAAGGTCTTCAGGGCCTCCAGGGTAATCAAGGAACTCAAGGTCTCCAGGGTCTTCAGGGTCTTCAGGGTAATCAAGGAACCCAGGGTCTTCAGGGTGATCAAGGAACTCAAGGTCTTCAGGGCCTCCAGGGTGATCAAGGAACCCAAGGTCTTCAGGGCCTCCAGGGTAATCAGGGAACTCAAGGTCTCCAGGGATTACAAGGTAATCAAGGAACTCAGGGCCTTCAGGGATTACAAGGAAACCAGGGAACTCAGGGTCTTCAGGGTCTTCAGGGCGATCAAGGAACTCAAGGTCTCCAGGGCTTACAAGGAAACCAGGGAACTCAGGGTCTAATAGGACCTATTGCAGGTTCAAATAGTCAAATTATCTTTAATGACAATAATACTTCTGGAGCTTCTTCAAACTTTACTTTTGATAAAACATCATCAACGGTTCAAATTGGTGGTGCTTCTGGAGTTGGTATTGGTATTAATACGAATACCATAACAGGACCTTCTGAACTGATTATTGATCCTGCCGGTGTTGGTGTCAATACAGGTTCTGTAAGAATCAAAGGTGACTTATATGTTGATGGAACAAATTTCATAGTCAATTCGGAAACTATTGAACTTGCTGATTTTGTTGTTGGTATTGCAACTACAGTAGGAACTGATTTACTTCTTGATGGTGCTGGTATTGGTATTGGTTCCGATAATATTCGTAAAACAATAACGTGGGATAATGCAAATAGTGCGTTTAGGTTTAGTGATAATATTAATATTCCTACAGGAAAAACACTTAAACTTGCTGGTTATGATGTTTTTGATGATTCGGAAACACTTTCTGACAGTGTTATATACTCAAACTTAACATCCGTTTCTCCTGCATTAATTTCTTATAGAGAAGAACTGACTCAAGTTGCTGAGGATGATTATCTTTTGATTTATGATTCTTCAGTAGGATATTTAAAAAAATCAACCATCCCTAATGCTGCTTTACAAGGTCTTCAAGGTGCTCAAGGTCTTCAGGGCCTCCAGGGTGATCAAGGAACCCAAGGTCTTCAGGGCCTCCAGGGTAATCAGGGAACTCAAGGTCTTCAGGGCCTCCAGGGTGATCAAGGAACTCAAGGTCTTCAGGGATTACAAGGTAATCAAGGAACTCAGGGCCTTCAGGGCCTCCAGGGCGATCAAGGAACCCAAGGTCTCCAGGGCTTACAAGGTAATCAAGGAACTCAGGGTCTTCAGGGCCTTCAAGGAAACCAGGGAACTCAAGGTCTTCAGGGCTTACAAGGAAACCAGGGAACCCAAGGTCTCCAGGGTCTTCAGGGTGATCAAGGAACTCAAGGTCTCCAGGGATTACAAGGAAACCAGGGAACTCAAGGTCTCCAGGGCTTACAAGGTAATCAAGGAACTCAAGGTCTCCAGGGATTACAAGGAAACCAGGGAACTCAAGGTCTTCAGGGATTACAAGGAAACCAGGGAACTCAGGGCCTTCAGGGATTACAAGGAAACCAGGGAACTCAGGGTCTTCAGGGCTTACAAGGAAGACAAGGTACTCAAGGTCTTCAGGGCTTACAAGGAAGACAAGGTACTCAAGGTCTCCAGGGTCTTCAGGGTGACCAGGGAACTCAAGGTCTTCAGGGTGACCAGGGAACTCAAGGTCTTCAGGGCCTCCAGGGTGATCAAGGAACCCAGGGTCTTCAGGGCGATCAAGGAACTCAAGGTCTTCAGGGATTACAAGGAAACCAGGGAACTCAGGGTCTTCAGGGTCTTCAGGGTGATCAAGGAACCCAGGGTCTTCAGGGTGATCAAGGAACCCAGGGTCTTCAGGGTGATCAAGGAACCCAGGGTCTTCAGGGATTACAAGGAAGACAAGGTACTCAAGGTCTTCAGGGCTTACAAGGAAGACAAGGTACTCAGGGTCTTCAGGGATTACAAGGAAGGCAAGGTACTCAAGGTCTTCAGGGCGATCAAGGAACCCAAGGTCTTCAGGGCCTCCAGGGTGATCAAGGAACCCAAGGTCTCCAGGGTCTTCAGGGCGATCAAGGAACCCAAGGTCTTCAGGGATTACAAGGAAGACAAGGTACTCAGGGTCTTCAGGGATTACAAGGAAGGCAAGGTAC
>Ga0196905_1000592_pt1 | contig 14522 bp, 13 predicted proteins | sample CB_VirMetaG_3_FD_169098 | JGI IMG/M metagenome (GOLD analysis project Ga0196905, IMG submission 169098) | Freshwater to marine saline gradient viral communities from Chesapeake Bay - CB_1508_1S Viral MetaG (v3) (version 3) | ecosystem: Environmental > Aquatic > Marine > Coastal | place: USA... | reverse complement strand
TACCCATCTCAGTCTTAACTAGGTCCTGTGCCATTGGCCCATATTGGACACCTTCTTTTGTGCCCCTCATGGAAGTGTCTTTGTATTTGTATTTGTTGTCTGTGAGAGCGGCCAAAAACTCTGTTGTGGAGTCATTAGGCTCAATGTCTTTCTTGATGCGCTTATCAGAACCACTAGCAGCAATAGCGCCACCAGCTGACATAACACCACCCAGGAGGGTGGCCAAGAATGCTCTATTGGCCTGTGATGATGCCAGATCCTGCGCTCTCCTTGAAAGTCCTAGCCCCTGCATGCCGAGCATGGACTCGATCGCAAGACCAAGTCTTGATGATGTAGTCTCGAGGCCTTGCCCAGTAAGACCAGCTCCTAGAGCTCTATAAGCCAGCTCTTGTTCCATCTGAGCAAGTTGTCCTTGCATACCAAGCTGAGCTTGTAACAGTGCTGCCTCCTGAGCGGCAGCTTGATTAGCTAACTCTGTTCTTGCAGCTACATCTAGATTAGCGAGATTAGTCGCTTGATTCAGGTTCGCTTGTGTTGTTGCAGCTTGTAAGCCCAGGTTGGCAGATTGCTGCATTGCAGCTAATGCATTCATACGTTGTTGACCAGCAAGCTCTTGAGCCCCAAGGCTCAGCCCAGCTCCTTGTGCAATCATTTGGTCAGATTGTCCGGCAAGTTGTCCGTACAGTGCTCTGGCTTGCGCCATCTCTTGAGCTCTCAACATTGCAGCCTCGTTAGCCGCCTGTTGCTGCATCATGCCGCTTTGTTGTTGAGCTCCTCTCAGTGCTGCAGCACCACCACCAGCAGAGGCCCCAGCTGCGAACTGAGCAGCTATCGCTTGGTCAACACCAGCCTGTAGCTGAGCCTGTGCAGCAGATGGCGCGTTACCGAGAGCAGCGGCCCGTGCCATTTCTAAGGCCTGTGGAGTGGCCTGCCCACCCTGTTGAAGAACTCTTAGGTAATCGTCTATGTTAACGTTACCAGCTTGTTGATACTCACGACCGACAGCTTGTTGGAACTGTGGAAGACCTTCAATCGCCCCGAGTTCAGCTGCTTCTGCTCTCTGAGCTTGCGCCTGAGCGCCTTCGATTGGGCCAACTGTAGGGGCTTTAACTTCTTCATTAAGAAACTGTCTGCCGATATTCTCCAGGTCAGCAACTTTTCTATCCTGGATTTCTCTTTGCTTTTCTGCTTCCTTTAGAAGATTTTGGGTTATTGTTGTGCGGACCTGTCTCTCGCGCTGGGTGGCTGCAAGAATCGCTAATTTTCTTTGTTCTTCTTCTCGATTATGGATGGCAGAAGATGGGCGTCCCATTAGATTCTCCTTGATTCTGAGCGGCGTCCGGCGCCTACATATCCACCGACCTCTGCACTTGCTGCACTCAGCTTTAGACCGCTCGTGTTACTGGTTAATGATAACTGCATTTCCATTGACTCACAGCGCTGCTTGCTCGGTCTGATCTCAATCTCAGTTCTGTTATCAGCAACAAAGGAGTTATGCGCTTTAGTGAGTGTATCTGTGGGAGTGGTGTTTGCATTGATGTAGGTTGTCACGGTCACATTGCTAGCATCGGCATCAGCGCTATTTGCTCCGGTCAACAGGACCCTAAAGAGTCTTTGGTATCCTTGGATGCCAGCAAACTGGAACTGCCCTAATTTGATGCGTTGCTCATAGTTTGCCCCGTCATCCTGATAAGTGGAACCAAGCTTCATCAAGTCTGCAGTGCCGTTACCGTTGTCCTTAAGAACCCAAAAGACACCAGACTCAAAGACAAAGCTCTTGATATTGGTCGCTGTCCACTCATACCAGGCCATGTTGCTGAGATAGAGTAGCCATATCTTATCTTGTGCCAGCATCAACACTCTGTTGAGTATTGGGTCATAGGCACTAGTGATTATTGAGCCCTCTTGCTTGTATAGGGGCCTACCAGCAAATTGATTCTGCAGACTTCTATCTATGGCATAGATGCCCTCTTGAGACTGATAGAAGACACCATTGGGTGTTGAGACAATGCTTCTTGCAGAGATGCACCCCATCCCCTCTACAATGGCCTGAGGCTCACTAAAGTCACCCTGTAGGTTGGCCGTAGGCCCATCGCCAAAGAGTGCGTAGATTCGCCGCTCCTTAAAGACAATGAGCTTGTCATCAAGTTGGGCCACACCAACAATCTTACCACCGATACTAGGGATGCTTGCTACGAGTAGGTCACTAAATGCTGGAAGAAACCCTTCTTCTGGCTTTTTAGTGAACCAAAGCTTGTCAGTAGTGCCATTCTCAAATGCCCAAAGTCTATTCTTAGCTGCCGTTACAAAGTTGGGGTTAGACAAGCTAATATTCTCAGCTACACCACCAGTTGTATAGAGAATGCGGTTGTTTTGGATGTCTGCATCCGAAGCACTATCAACAACTGACGGTGCGACCAAATCAACTACCGATGCTGAAGTAACGTAGTAGTACGTTGTCCCACCGTTGAGTGTTCGGTAAAACGAAATGCGCACAGCATTCTTTGATGACCACCCTGCAATTCTTCCAGTTACCAGAAATTGTTGATTACCAGCTGTCAATGTGGCCGTCACAGGAGCAGACGGGGCGCTTTCAATGAGATTACCTCTTGAGTCATACCACTCATAAACTAAGACGTAGCTATAGGTGCCGGATGCTGTGAGAGAGCCACCAGCTTGCTGTGTGAGTGTTGCAGGGTCAGGGTAAACATAAAAGCCATACTCAGTCACTTGGTCAGAGTCAGCAATGTAAATGCCGCCCTGTGCGAACACATTCTGACCTGCAAAAGTCTGGCCTTTAGAGCCATTCCAAGCACTATCAAGAGTCACTGTGCACGCTACTAATGCAAATGTCGCATTAGCAGCACTAAGAGCAAATTGGCTATTGATTCTGTTGAATAGTGCAGTGATGCGCTGCCCATCAGAATAGGCTGGCACAGAAGGCAAACCTTTGTATTCGAGTGTGGAAAGCATATTTTGAGACTTTCCATACTGCAGTTGCGTCTCGATTACTTGAGGAGCTTGGAATGTAGATGTAGGCACTGTGCACAGGAAGATTGAGTTTTGAAGATTATTGCTATCCTCTGACTGGTAACTCAGGAACACGTGGGGCTTCTTACTCCCAAGTGCTGCATTGGTGTCCAAGATGAAAGGCTTAGATGCTAGACCAGCCCTTGGAACTGAAAGTCTAATCTGGAAAGTACTGCCTGCCGGTAGGGCTGACGAGAAATTTGCAGCTCCTACATACCTCTCATAAGTATTCCCAGATCCTCCGATTGGCGCGACTGGGTCATATTCTACAAAGACCCACGAATCGCCAGAATCAGCGTAAACTCCGGAGATAGCGTAGGGCTCGTGCACATTGGTTAGAGAGTCAGTGCCGTCGCCGACTATGCTAAGCGCCTCGTCATATCTGTAGACTTGCACTCTATTAGCAGCGGCTGCTGCGTTAGTCCTACCTACAATGAGATAAAAAGTGTTTCCGACAACGCCGCCGACAAGCGAAAGAAGTTTAAAGTTAGTAAAGCTCAGCGTAGTTGAGGTGACAACGGATAAGTTAGAGTCAAAAACAACTATCTGTATAGCTGTCGCGTCCTTGTAGGCTGCAATGTATCCACCTGAGCTACTCGCACATATATCCCAATCATTTGATGCGCCAGAAGTGGCTGGTAGCGCTGTGGGTAAGACGCTAGCAGAAACTGGAGTACCGGTTGTGATCCGGAAGGCGGTTAATTGTGTCCCTTGACCTCCGGAAAAGAGTAGATCTCCTACAAACTTCCCGACAGGGAGCGGCCTATTAATGTATGGATAAGATACACCCCCGATGACATATGGCAGACGGTTCAGATTCCTGTCAAACCTATAGATACGACCTGTTGAAGGCAAATTGGCATAGATAAAGAGATTGTCTTGATAGATATGGGTCTCATAATTCTCTATCCCAGTGTTGACACCGAGCAGAGAAGAGACTTCTGCAGTGCAGTACCCAAAGCCGTTGAAGAGTAGCCCATCATTATTGAGCTTAGAGAGTGTGTCCTCTTCATCATTAAGGACTTCAATTTCGCCAGTATCATTTATCACTGCAACAGAGGTGTTGAGTCCTATGAGGTGCCTCTCGTTGCCGGTTGGTGTGATCACAGATGTAAAGCCAGGTCGCTTTGTGATCTCTCCAGACTTGAGCTGTTCAACATTGAGACCCTGGGACAATGCTTCAGGAGCTCGAAGCTGATCCGCTGTGCTCCTGTCGATTCCACGCACAAGAGGCAGCGGAATGGTTTGCTTTTGGAGCATAGCGTCTCCTAAATGAATAAAATGTTAACTGTGTAGCTCCCTGAGCTTGTCCTCAGATAGATGAATTGAGACGCATCAGGATTACTCACAGATATATCTTGGTATACCTCAAAGTTAGCGCTCTTATTAGTCACGATCCAGCCTTGGGCATTATATCCGAGACCATGGCGTACTAGTGTAGGAGTACTCCCAATCGTGATGTTTTTAAGCAGCACACCCGTCACGGTAGGTGATTTATTCAACACGCGTACGATGTTGAAAATCTGCTCTTGTGTGTCATTGATGGCATCAACAACTTGCTCTTTGTCCGCTATAACCTGTCGTCTGAACTCTAGAGCCATGGTGCGACCTGGTTATCAGAGCCAAAGAATTCATCTCTGACTAGGACGGCATCCCCTGTGATACGGGGCGACACAACATTGATGATGTCCTGGAGGGCATCCTGGCGCAGCTGTATCATGCCGCTTGCATCACGCTCTTGCTTGAGCAGAACACTGATTCCAGCGTCATACACAATGAACGAGTCAAACCCTGCAATGACATCAAATGTGTCACTGCTAGATGTGATGCGTGTTGGTCGTGGCACATAAGTGATGACAAGTTGATTGGTGACCTGAGGGGGTGGCTCAATCCGCAAAGTATTTCCCTGAAGAAAATAAGCTAAGTTAGTGCGCAACATAGCTGGCCTTTGCGGAATGAACTTAGGGTCATTAGAGAGCTTATTTCGGTCGCCAAACTGGATAGCTCTCAAACTAGCCCTATCGTTCCCGTCAACGATATCCACGCCCTTGAGATGCATGAAATCGGAGGGAAGATTGTAAGTCCTCTGGTCAACAACAAGGCTCGTGTTAGTATCCTCAACCTCGAAAAAGCCTTGATACTGAGTAGAGATCTGCCGGTACAGCTTGCCGTAACTTCTGTCTATGCACGTCAATAGATAAGCGTCGGTGATGTTGTTATCTCCGACTGTATCTGTTGCAAGTCGTACATCTTGCATCAACACGGAAGCTGTAGCGGTGTCACTCATTGGCATACTCCGGCTCTGGGAGATTTCTCAGCAGCTTAGGAAGCTCAGCAATTAATAGCTCAGCATCGTTCGCTTGAATGGCCGCAAGGACACGCTTGGCGCAGAGCTCAAGCATCTCCTCAGGGTCAACCTCTGGAGCTTTCATCTGCTCCGGGCCTTTAAGAGCAAGGATGAGGGCGCCAATTTTTTTGTTGTCATTCCCCATCCCGATCATCAGACGCCCCCGGTCAAAGCAGTGTCAGCAACGACGATCTCAAAGAGCACAATAGCTCCAGAGCTCGGGTCAGTTGCCGTGCCACCGATAGAGAATTCTACAGTGAGCGAACCTGTAGAGATATCGTCACTTGTGACAGTAAGCGCCAAGTCCTGAGGAGATGCGAGCACCATTGTGTGCACACATTTCAGCAGCTTCTTGTAACTTCTGTCTAAGCTGATTGTGTAGTTACCAGCGCCATTGCGAACAATAGGAGTGGTTTCAGCTAAACCATAACCTGCTGTTGCTGACACTGCGCCTGTAGACCCGACCGTCAGCTTGGCATACAGGGCCGTAGGGCCCTGCTCAATTGCCAAGATGGGGCCGCGCTTAAAGTAAGACTTTACCGCCATCGCGTTACCCCTTTGCTATTAAGTACGAAGGACAAACTGACCGTTATATGCAGGACCTCGGCACACTAGGTTGCCGTAGCTTGTCAATCGAATCTCAACACCATCTGCAGATGCCTGACGCAAGAACGGAAGGCTATCGGTGTCAAACACGTCGATTAGGGGCCCAAGGCTCCTGAGCTTCCAGCTTCGGCTTGTCATCAAGAAGAACCGTCCTGGGGGAATGGTTCTATCGGCAAGCACTGTGACAATCCCGTTAGAGCCGTGAATACGGATACCGGAGAAGCCGATCGATCCGTACTTGGTTTGGGATGCCGAGGTGGTCACTTCATTGTAGTAAACCTTGCTTCCCAGCGCATTGCGCAGGTCTTCAAAGTCTTCAAAGTTCATGAAGCCGTAGTCAGGGCGGCCGCCTTCTGCTTCAACAAGAGTCACTGCCCGGCTCACTGCTTGCTCAATTGGGAGAGCAGAGAGGTCAGAGGCAACACCAGCAAGCCGTGTAGGATTGCTAGAGCGAGTCACGCCAAAGTAGCTAGCTGCAATGAGCGAAGCACGGTTGTCATAAGGGATCCAAGCTTGGAAGCCGCTCATACAAGCGTCGTAGTCGCCTTCCCTGTAGAGGTAGTCGTTATTAGCAAAGGAGATAATAGCGGCTGCGGAAGTCAGCGTGATGGTTCCAGCAACAGAGTCAACAGCTGCAACAGTTGTTGAACCAGTGCGGAGAGCGCCGCCTGACTTAGTAGCAGATGCTTCTACAGTCATGCCAACTTCAAAGTTACGTGTGTCCTCTGGGTTAGTCAGAGTGATCACGTTCGTCGAAGCGGAAGCTCGCCTTCCAAGAGCACCCGAGCCATCCCGAGCTGCGTCAACAGCAAGAGCCTGAGCAACACCTTCGATGGCGTTGTCCATTTCTTCTGTAAGAGCGCGAAGGAAAGCACCCTTGTCATTCTGGGATGCCTTGATGGTCTCATTGTCTACAAAGCCAAAGCCATACTTTTTAGCGCGTGTAAGGATAAAAGCAGCATACTTAGAGGTAGCTGACTGTCCTTGAGCGTCTGCAAAGGTGGCAGAAATATTCTGTGGGTTGCCGTACATTGTGGTCTCTTTAGAGCTGTCTCCATAAAAACCTTCGTCTTTTGGCAACATCGCAAGCAAAGGACGATCTTGGTAGATCATCTTTTCGATCTTGTCTGGTGGGTAGTACGTCTTGAGTACGGGGGCAAAACTGGTCAAGTCAAGTGACATCGCATCTCCTTAAGGAGGCCCGAGTCACTTCAGGTCTGGCATCTGCTGTAGCGCAAGCTCAAAAAGCTGTGCTTCAGATAGTCCACGTGTGTCCTGAGTTCTCGGTGCCTCTGAGCCAAAATTATTACTGAGCGTGATTGATTTGTGACTTTGGACCTCTGGAGACGAGATTGCTTGGTCGAACCCAAGTAGCTTGCGGACCTTATTGGACTTCGCAAGGACTTTGAGGTTCTCCTCTAGCTGCTTCTCGACTGCTTCCATGGCTGTTTGGTCGTCGAGAATCTCGCCTGTAGCCTGATAGTGCTGACCCATGTAGATGAGCACGTCCTCATAGCTACCAAATTGACTGATTAAACCATAAGGTGAGTCATCCTTGTTTGCAAGATTTTTGAGCGCTTCTAGCTTTTGCTCTCTCACCTTGGCAATCTCTTTGGCCTGACCTTCCGTCTTCTGCACTTCCATCTGTTTCTTCAGTTCGGCTAGTTCTTGCTTCAAACTGCCAACCGTTCGGGAGGTCTCATCCTCAGGTGTCTGACTAGCATAGTAGTCTGTGAGTTGGTCGTAGGTGATACCAAACTTTTCAAGAAGCTGTGCAGGGCTTTTCTTTGCGAGCTCTTTGAGGTTCTCATACTGTTCAACATGAGAAGACTTTTCCTGAATCTCCCTTTCCTTTTGTAGGAGCATCCTCTCTCTCCGGGAGAGGCCGTCAAACTTGCTTGTGAGCTCTGCCAATTTTTTGTCGTATTTGCTGCTCAAATCTTCTTGCTCTTGGGCCTGCCCATCTGTCTGTCCCGGTGATTGAGTCTGCTGCTGGCCGATTGCGGCTAGTGGAGTTGTGTTTGCCTGCATTGAGCTGATTTCCATTTCATTCTCCTTCAAGACGGATTGCTTTTTTGTTTGTAAACTGTTGCCAGCGTTCGATGATGACCGAGCAGTAATGTTCGTCTAGCTCCATGCCGTAGCACCGTCTGCCTGTCTTCTCGCAGGCGATCAGTGTCGAGCCTGAGCCTGAAAACATATCGATAACAGTCTTAGCAGTGAACCCGCTCAACACATCAATCAATCCCTGTATGTTTTTTGCGTGCCCGTGCTTATCTTGAGTGTTCCTAGGTGCATCAATGATTGTATGCCAGTAAGCTTTTTCTGATCTGACACCTATCGCATTATTGCAGTCAAAAATAGTGTCAGCATCTTTCTCAGAAAAATAGACGCCCGTTTGATGCGTGTAGTAAGGCTGCTTTTGATTCATGAAAGACTTAGGAATGTGCGCATTGATAACGAAGTCGAAACGAAAATCAAACGAACGCAAAGAATATAATTCTGCCGCTTGCTTAAATGTGCATATCAAAACAATGTGGCTCACTTTACTCAGAATTAAAGCACAATTCACATCTTCAATATCAAGTTGATAAGGCGGATCAGTAAACACCATATCGGCTTTCTCGCCATCCATGAGCCTCGCGACGTCATCAGCGCTTGTCGAGTCTCCGCACATGAGACGGTGATCACCGAGCTGCCATACGTCACCACGCTTCACGCCATGAATGTTCTGGGGCACCTCTGGGACTTCGTCAGGATCACCTGAATGCTTTTCAGGTTCTTCAACTCCTACACCGAGATCCTTCAGTTCTTCGTCGGTAAACCCAAGCAAGTCTATAGCGTAATCAACGCTAATCAGACTCTCGATTTCGTCCTTCAAAATGCCGTCGTCCCAGCCAGCATTGAGCGCAAGTTTATTGTCTGCGATGACGTAGGCGCGAGCTTGCTCTTTTGTCAGACCATCGAGAGCAATAGTTGGGACCTCTGTGTATCCAAGCTTCTTTGCTGCTTCAAGACGACAGTGACCAGCAATTATGGTTTTTCCATGCGTCAGGATCGGGTTCGTAAAGCCAAACTCTTCAATGCTACGCATCACCTGCTTGACTTGCTCGGCGCTGTGTGTACGTGAGTTCTTCGCATATGGCACAAGCTCCGAAGGCTTGCGCATCGTAATTTTGTAGGTCATTGAACGACCTCATTCGTCTGTGTCACTCCTTGAGCCTGCCCCTGTGGCTGCATGCCCATCTGGGCCTGTGCCTGCATTACCATCTGCTCAGCTTGCTTCTTCTGAATCATGGCAATGTTGGCATCCATGTAGCGTCTTAAGAGACTGAGCTTCTCTTCTCCGTATCCTTTCAGCTTAGCCTGCAGGTAATACTTTTGAGCTGTGGTGTAATTACGTGCGTGGTCCTCATAAGGGTCAGGAGTCGTGTAGATGCCATCATCCAACATCTTTTCAACAGACTGCCGTGAGAATCTGTTGCCAGCTAGATTGCGATTGATGACAGAGCTTGTGTCTGGGAAGTCAAGAAGCTCTAGGGCCTCCTGTTGGTCAATGAGACCAGCGCTAGCAAGCTCCTGAGCAAACTCAAGTTGACCCTCTGGCTTATTTGGGAACATCGAGGTGTTGTGCATCTGGATGATGTACTCATCCTCAAGGAGCTCAAGGTCTGTCAGCTTAAACGATTCAAGACCCAACTCTTTGTCGTAGGTCATAAAGCTCGCGTCTGCCTTCTTATACTCAGGACTTGTCTTAATGAGTTGATTAACGCGCTTAACTTCTCTGATGATTGCCCGAGCAATATCCAGGTGTGCATGTTGTCTATTCTGGCCTGCAATCTGGAAGCGCTCTGATTCAATATCAGAGAATTCTCTAAGCGCTTTGCCTGAATTGAGACCAGCGGGCTTACTAGATGATGCTGCAAGCTGAGAGATGCCCACCTCTTGGTAGGCTTTCTGGAATATGTCCTCAATGTCCCGTGCGAGTGTGTCGGCATATGGCGGGGCCACTTCCTGCACAGGTCTAACACCAGAGTATTCAACAATGGTGTTTGGGCTGTTGGTGAGTTGGTTGGGGGACACCTTAGAAGCACGTTCAACATAGGTGCGGGGGTTAGCACCACGCTTAAGACACTGTTGCCTGTACTCAACAAGGGCATCTAGCTCTTTTTGATGAGTAACTAAGAGCTCAGCAATGCCGATTCCGTAGTAGCCAAATGGGGCCCATAGGTAGTCTTGCTTGATGATAGGGAAGCTGTAATCAGCGTATGGCTCTTCAAACAACACAGCATTCTCTATAGCAAGAATGTGCTTACCACCCTCACCGCTATCATCAGGCAGATGCCAACTCTCAGCAACAAGGGCCTTGCCTGATAGGGCGTCATACCCAGCCGTCTGATTTAGTCTGAGGAGGTCGATCTTGTCCTTGAGATCTGGAAATCTTCTTCTCAGCACTTCTACATCAACTGCCTTGACTCGGCGCATTGTGCGGGGCTCAGAGGTCTCACACTCTGACTGGTCAACAACAATCTCAGCGGGGTGAATACGGTCAACAAGGATAGCAATCTTACCGTTGCGGATAGTGTGGTGCACCTGCACAAAGCCGCTTCCAGACCAATAAGAGTCAAGGGTCTGCTTCATGTTGACCTCATGGACTTTGGCTTGCATGAAGAGGCCATACATGAATCTGTCGGCTTTTTGAGCTTGTCTCTGTGACTCCCAGTCTCCCCCATTAGTTAGGAAGCGCACCTTCTCTCTACGCTTACAGATCTTACTGTGGAGAGTGTTGATGGTTGACTGAATGACGTTGTAATTGAGGCCACGCTCTACAATCTTAGTACTGTCTGCTTTGAGCTGTAGCCTGCCGATTACATCAATGGTCGACACATTCACATTGTCCCGGCCAGTGTATGCCCTCAAATAGCGCAGAATGGCATTGAGTCTTGAGCTATCCGTTTGGTTGATCTTCTTGATCTCATCAAACAAGCATCTAGCAGCGTTCTCGCCCTCTTCATTCCACCAACCATAGTGTTCCATTGTCTCTCCTTACCACCAGCTCGGCGTGTCCGGCTCTGATGTGTATTTGTTGATTCTGTCCTCAAGCATACGCTTTTCTTCTGCCGCTGCTGCCTGTCTACTGCCGGGCTTGGCAACAGGGTCAGGCTCTACCTCGAGAAAGTAGAATGACTCTCGCCAGGCGTACAAAGTAGCATCAGCGACGTCATTAGGCAGACCTGGCTTTTCTACCTTCTTCGAATCGTCCCATAGTAGACTGTTCCACTCTTCAATGACCGGGTTGTCCTCTGCAACAAGTATGCGCCCTTCTCTGAGCTCAGAGTTAAAGAGCTCAATGTAAGAGCGCTTCTCTGTCTTCTTTGCTGCCTTGCAGGGGATTTGATGCCGTAGCCTGAATTCTTCAGCAATTGAGCGACCTAGGCCACCTTCATCCACCACAATGGTGTGGAGCTCGTATGTGGTCATAAGGTCCTTGATGCGTCTAGCTATGTCGTTTGGCAGCATGTGACCGTGCTTCTCACTGTGAACGACATAAGCAATAGGGCTATCTTCTCTGTGAGCGACAATGGAAAAAGCTGTCTTGTCATTGAATCCCATGTCAACACCGAGCACGTAATGGTTCAGAGCTGGCAAGCTGTTCCATATATTTCTGAGCGGGTTGAAGAGATAGACCATCTCCTCAAAGCTTTTGACCCATTTGCCATAGTATTCTCGAAGTAGAATGGGGTTATCGTCACTCCACCCTCTTCTGCGCTTAAGGTCCTCTACCCATTGCTTAGTGTTCTTGAGGTGGGGATTGTCAAAGAGGGTCCAATGAAAGCTTGTCCACTCTTCAGCATTGTGGTTTGCCCTGTAGAAGTAGCTAGAAAAGTCCCAGCTTGGTGTACCCATGATCCAAAGCTCGCCATCCTCATCAAGAGTGGCTGGCTCTAGAATCTCTTCTATCAGTGTATCTATGTGGCCCCGGAATGATGCGCACTCATCAAGACAGACAAGTCTGTATGCATTACCTCTCAAAGTCTCCGCTACATCTTCTTGATTTGCTCCTGCTAGCCATATCTCTGAGCCATTGGGAAATGAGATGATGAGCTCAGTCTCTGAGGCCCCAAATTTCATACCTAAGTCTTGCAGTAGCCTCTTTAGCCTGTTCCATATGAGTCGCTTAGCTGACTTACGAGTGAGCGCTATGTAGACGTTGATGCCGTTAGGAGAGATGAGACTCCTGTGGATAAGGGAGAGACATGCTAGCTCTGTCTTACCGGCACGTCTTGAGCACCGGATGACCTTACGCTTACTTGTGTCTTTGATGGCTTTGAGCTGTTGAGTAAAGCATGACTCAAAGATACCTTCGAGCCTATTCTCATACTCTAGTAGCTTTAGAAGCTCTGACTCACCCAAGTTTAACCTGCTCCGTTAGCTGTCTGATTCTGTTCCTGCGCTGCTCTGCTGTCATCTGGCTTGGGTCAATGTTTGAGACATCTTCAACATCGGGTTGGTCTGTAGGCATCTCATCCTCATCACGCCATTTGCCTATAGTCTGAGCGAGTCGAATGAAGAGCTGATTATTGAAGTCTCTGTTGTTGATATTGCGAAGAGCTGTCACCTCATAAAAGAGGTGCCTCTTCATTTCAGCAATGCACATAGCCTCAGCGAACTCTGGAATGTTTTTTGCCCATCGGTATACGGCAACATGGCCAACACCAATGGTTGCAGCAAAGGCACGGACACTAAGACCCTTGCTAGCCATCTCTATAAGTTTCTCTGGGTAGTCAGGTTGGTACTTCGTCGTCCAAATCTGATCCGGATCCAATAATTCCGCCCTGGCCATCCTGAAGCTCTTCACGGTCGAAAATTTTGGCTTTGGCGGGGCGCCCTCTCCGTCGTCGAACAACTTCTCTTCCGTTTCCATCATCTGTTTCCTCCTCATCAACAATAACATACGGGATATTGGCAAATGGGATGAGAAATGTGCAAAGGGGGTCGTCCTTTGCTCTCAACACCACACCGGCCCCGGAAGGGTGGAATGTCATGTCGAAGAGTCTATCGGTAAAGGTCTTTTGTAGACGGGCGAGGTCACCCCTTGGCCTACTCCCGTCTCTATTCTCGAGTTGTAAATTTTCGTAGGTACAAACTTTCCTTATCCGGACGCTCATGAATCAGTTCCTCATAGATGAATGGGTCGTATTTAGCTTGGAAGCGCTCAGCAAATGCAGCTGCCTTCCGTGTGTCGAATGGGTAATAGATTCGCCCTTGCCAGAGAGGATTAATCATATATCTAGCGAGTCCCATGCGTCTGTATGCTTCTTTGACGTAGACAAACCAGATGATTGTGTTGGTCTGCAAAGGGGTCACAGCTATCCAGCCGTAGCTTGGCTCACCTTCAACATGGGAGAGAATGTAGAAGTCTGCCCACTGCATAAAGTTGTAGAACCTGCCAGTAGCAGCGTGTCTGATGCGCTTCTCATCAGTGCAGCGGCCAAACATTTTACTCTTGGCATGACTCATTCTGAAGGTGTCACGGCAGAATGGCACATCGTCTCTTGTCCAATGTCTGAGTTGGACACGATCTCTAAGTGACTCAGGTAGGATGGTGGTTGGTTGATACTTTTTTCTCATTTTGACTCTACATTGATGAGTTCAAGGATACTCTGGTCAAGCCCGGAGTATTCGAGGCACCGAAAGAAGAGCTCTGGACCCATGAGAGCCTTACCGGTCTTAACTAAGCTGATGTGAGAGTTGGCAGCGGGTAGATTTCTACAGAGCTCTGCCTGAGAGCCAGCAAGCTTGATGCAATGATTCAGCAGGGTCTTGCAGATGGAAGTGACGTTGTTAGTTGTCTGAGCGTTTGGCGTCATCCCCATCCTTTTCCCCTACCGGCGAGTCTTAACCGGAGGGTAGCACAGATGGGACTAAATAAAAGGGCGAGATTACTTGAACCTTTCGCCATCGAATGGGGCAACGTAGTTGCAGATTGTGTACATGTCGTCAAAGCCGATGGTCATCTTATAGACACCTTCCCAGCCCGTTGGCGTGAAATAACCTTGAATGCGGTAAGTGACTCGCATTGTGCCGGCTTTATAATCCTCGGCCACACCTCTGCCGGTGATATCAAAGACACCATCGCTATCGATGGGACCGGTCCATGCGCTCATAGATATGATTTCGGTAGTGGGGTTCATGTTTTGAACTGTCGAGACAGTTTGTAGGGCTGTCTGTTTAACAGTGATGAGACCGTCCTTGATCTCATATTCCATCTGTAGCGGGGTGCTCTCAGATTGCCCTCGGCTGCCGTCGTCACACTCAAAGACAAGAGTGTCAGGGAGAAATGCCAGCACCCCGGTAGTTGGGGGCGCTGGCGTATCCCCCTTTGAGGTCGCAGAGGAGGGCCATGGAGCTCTTGGTTTTTTCTTTTCTACATTGGGGATGTCTAAGTCTTGTTCTTCATATTCTTCATATTCTTCGTATCCGTCTTCTTTTGAGTACTTGCCGTCGTTCTGAATGTTATCGACAACGTCATTGGCTT
>Ga0196905_1000587_pt1 | contig 14591 bp, 24 predicted proteins | sample CB_VirMetaG_3_FD_169098 | JGI IMG/M metagenome (GOLD analysis project Ga0196905, IMG submission 169098) | Freshwater to marine saline gradient viral communities from Chesapeake Bay - CB_1508_1S Viral MetaG (v3) (version 3) | ecosystem: Environmental > Aquatic > Marine > Coastal | place: USA... | reverse complement strand
TCATCAGCTACTGTATCAATTTTTGATGTACCAGGTGTGTCAGTTACTGCATCTGCAATTGAACCATTATCAATAATGTGAGTAAAATTATTACTTAAATCTTGACCAACAATAGTTATGTTGCTTATATTGGTTGTAATTGTACCTATATCACCTGCAACACTTGTAATATTAGCATCATTGGCAGCTACAGTTGTAATATCTCCAGATATACCTGCTACAGTTGTTACTTCAGTTGCTTTAGGTGTTAGTCTATGAAAAGTATAAGTATTTAATGTTGATGTTGTTTCAACTAATACTCCATAACCTGCTGATAAAACTGTAGAACCACATCCAGTAATAGTAACAGTAGATCCTCCTAATGTACCACTTGTAATAGTAACTGTTCCTGCAGTTGGAGTTCTTGTACTTGCAATTTCTTTAATTGAAATAATTGTACCTGCACCATCATTAACATCTGGATTAGTATTTGGAAAACTTGTTTCATTTGCAATAGCAACAAAACCACCAACATCATCTACTAAATCTACAATTCTAGCATCTATAGCAGCAGTAGTTGCTACATAAGCATCAGAACCAGACCAAGTATCACCTGATGATATAGTTTCAGAACTATCTTGTCTAAAGTATCTTCCATCAGAAGCTGATGTGGTAAAGAATGTAGTATCACTTGGTGTATGTCCTGATTGTTCTGCATTAGTTACAATAACTGCATCTGCAATTTTATCTGCTGTTACTGCATCATTAGCAATTTTAGAAGTAGTAATATTACTATCAGTTATTTTTGCAGTAGTAACTGCATTAGAAGCTAATTTAGCAGTAGTGATTTGAGAATCACCAATATGTGCAGTATCAATAGATCCATCTACATAATGTTCACTATCAATACTATCGTCAGCTATTTTACTTCCATCTATAGCATCAGCAGCAATTTTTCCAGAGGTTACATTTAAATCTGCAATTTTAGCAGTTGTAACATTAGCATCTGTAATTTTAACTGTAGTTACAGCATTAGTTGCAAGTTTAGCTGAAGTTACATTACTGTCTGCGATTTTAGCAGTTGTAATTTGTGAGTCTGCAATATGAGCTGTATCTATTGAACCATCAACATAATGTTCTGAATCTATACTGTCATCTGCAATTTTAGAACCATTAACAGAATCTGCACCTAGTTTAGCACTAGTTACAGCAGCATCATTAATCTTAGCAGTTGTTACAGCACTATCAGCAATCTTAACTGTAGTAACCGAACCATCTGCTAAAGTTGCAGTTGCAATTATACCTGTTGGTAAAGAATTATTTGTTTTAGATAAAGCACCAATATAAACATTAGAGATAGCTTCATTAGATAATGAACCACTATCCCAAGTTACATTAATTGTAGTGTCTGTTGAAAAAGATGATGAACTGATTGTTCCATAAATTGTACCAGGAGTTGTTGCAGTTAATTTAATTCTTCTGCCTTCATGGTAAATTGGAGTAACATCAACACCAGCAATTGTAAAAGAAGTAGCTGATGCGTAAGTTGCAGTATAAGCTCCATCTCCATCACCATATTCTACCCATTGAGAATCATTATACCATGATCTAGTATTAACCATTAATGCTCTAATGGCATTATTTAAATTAGATGGTAACATCCCTTCTGCAACTGAGATACCATTTAATGATGTATTGTTTAAATTCGTTGTTGAATAATCTTTTATACCTGCCATTTATTCTCCTATAAACCAAGCAAATGCTTTATTGTTTTCTTTATTTTTTTCATTAATAAGCGCATTTATAGCTTCCTCAATTTGTCTTTGAAAGAACTCTTGAGTTTCAAAACTATATCTTACATTATCTATATCAGTTTTATCTGTCATCTTAATCCTGCTTTTGATGCTATTAAATCAATTCCTTGTGCATGATTCCATGCAACACCACTAGGTGTTTTAACATTAATTTTAATATATCTTCCAGATTGTCTTACTGGATTGATACCAGTTGAGTTCATAGATATTTCACTAGACTCAACAACATTATCAGCTAATCTATCTCTAGTTTTAATTTTAACTGTAGCTTGTGCATCTACTATTGGTCTAATAGATTGAACATTACTTCTAAATCCTGGATATAATTCTACTTCAGAAGTTTCAATTTCACCTTCATTATCAGTACCAGAAAAAATAGCAGCTTTATAATTGTTATCTATAGCACCTAATAATAATTGTCCACCACTCCAAAAATCTGTGTCTAATGCAATATTAATTTGATCTAAGTTTTGAGATATAATATCCATTAACTCAACAGTATATGCTCCTACAAATTGAGCAAATATAGTACTAGCACTAGCATTTGCTAAAGACCATTTTTGAGTTGCATAATTATAAATTAGGATTCTATCACATATTCCAGTAGTATTGGAAGTATTATTTGAGCTAGGGTACAACCATAATGCTAATTGATTAAATGGATCTACAGCAGCGCAAATTCTATCACTAAATGCTTTATTTAAATCTGTATCAAAAAATCTATTTACTTTTTCTGCGCCAATAGAAATAACATTATCACCATTAATTTCAAAGAATCCATCATCAGCATAAAAGAATACACGTCTGTTATCTTGACATACTGTTCTTCCATATACAGCTCCTCTATTAGGAGATATTACTGAAAGTCTAAATACAGTAGCTCCACCAACATAGTCCATACGAATTATTTGGTTTTGTCTAAATACATATCCAATCTCTCCAGAAGTAATATGTACTATTTCACCACCTGATCCTGGAAGATCTTGTAAATCTGATTGTTTAGTACCACTTGCCCAAGTAGCAATATCATTAATACCTGACCATTGGATTCTATTTTGTGCATTAGTATGATTACCAGTAACTAAGAAATCTCTAATAACTCCTGATACTCTAAATGTTGGCAATGTTCCTGATGTAACAATAGATGAAAGATTAGCAAAGTTAGTAGATGTTCCCATTAAATAATATTGAGGTGCATCTATACCATTACTTGCTATAACATAATTACCAAACTGAGTAAAAGTCCAAAAGTCTGTATTGCTACCAGTTAAGGATCCTTTTCTTGATGTAAAGGTTCCACCATCTAATTGATAAATATCTGTGTTGTTAGCTACAAAGTTATATACGTTTCCTGAGTTATCTCTAAAAGAACCTGCTCCTCTAGAGTCTGTGCTAATATTATTAGATGAATAGTCTACCAAAGAAGGAAATCTCTTATAAGAATTAAGAGCATAATAAACATTAGTTGCTACGTTAGCTCCTGGATTCATATGTTGTGGTTGATCAGGTAGCCATTCTCCAAAAGGTATTTGCATTATCTATTCCTATAAAATGATAAATCAGTTTGAACATCTGTTCTTTGTTGAACAGGTGCGCCACCATATGAATCTTGTCTGTCATTATTTTCACATCTTTCTAATGCAGCTTGATACATTCCTAACCAGTTTTGTGCTTGATTAGGTTCTATTCCACCAAGAAAGTTTGATGCATGATATAAAGATCCATATAAATAAATAGCTGGATGATTATTTAAAATATAATTTGATGTATTAGAATCACTAAGAGCTGTGATATTTTTATAGTATGATAAGTAACCAGTATAGCTAGTATCAGGACTAGGGCCAAATCGGAATTGTTCAGTTGCATTATCTGCCTCTATTGTATAAGATCTAGGTCTACCAGTTCTTGATCCACCTCTAATCTCAAACATATTACTTGGTGTAATATATTCTAAAGGATATTTAGTGCTTGAGACAAGCAAGTAAAAAGATCTAACTGCAATAAATCCAGATGGTACTGTTACTGTTTCAGCATTGATTGTTATAGAATCAATCTGTTCCATTTGTCTTATTCTTAACTTAGCATTAAAATCAGCTTCAGTTAACTTAATAAAATCACCAGATATTTCTGATGTAAGATCTGATCTATTAAGCCAATTAGCTATAGATGTTTTTAATTCTGCGTATGTTGAAATAGCCATTATAAATTTCCTGATGCTGTTCTAAAATATCTAAACTCACTAGAGTTTAGTTTAGTTCTCATTATTTTTCTTTGAATTTCTTTTGGTAATCCAAACCAATTATTGGATCCATTATATTCTTTAGCCCAGATCTGCAAAATTAATGGAGGTATACTAGCTACTCTTTTCATTTCTTTTGCTTTGGTTAAATAACCATCATCATAATTGTAAAGTTCTTTATTTCTTTTTAATAAAGGACTTACATCTTGTTGATTATTGATAGTTAATTTACCATCAGACTCTTGAATGTATCGAGTCTTTATACCACCATCATATTCTACAGATCTAACTTTTCCCATTATTCTGATAATTCAGTTACGTATAAATTGACAGTTCCTATTACTGCTACTTTTTCGCCAGGCGAAACTTTAAAATATTCAGAAGTTTTAGACTCCATAAAAATTTTAGAAGTAGTAGCTGTTGGATTTACACCAAACTCAATATGACAATCTGCATCTGGAATAATTCTAACATATTCAATGTTAGGACTAAATGCTGTTGATTGAGCTGATGTACCTGCAGAATTAACTTTTTGTGTTGAAACAGGTCTCATAGCAATGTGCATAAATTTCTCCTAAGTGTTATGGGGATGTTGCCATCCCCAAATTAATTATCTTCTTATAACGAATGTAACTACAGCTTTTGCAGTTCCAGTTGAAGCACCATCAGTTATCATTTCGATAGCTTGTCCTTCATTAATGTCGTTATTAGCAGTTGGCTCAGATGAATCTACATCACCTGCTGCTGAACCTGAATTAGCAATAGTAATACCACCATTAGTAATTGCAGTTCCACCAATTTCAAAACTTATTCCTGCATCAGCTCCAGATATAGCTCCTTGTAAAGCTGTAAAAATTTTAATAATTTTTCCATTGTCTGGTACTGCAACGAATGTTGAAGATGCAGTACTTACGTCTGCGATTGTTGATGTAATAAAGTAATCGTTTAATGTTCTCATGTTATTCCTTAAATGTTCCGACCTTAACCTTCTCTCAGATCTTCATTGTTAGAATCTGCTGGGGGAGCAGATTTATAGGTTACTCCCCCAAACAGGTATATTTATTATGAAGTAGTTAAGTCAGCAATTAAGCCTGACGCACCTTCGTTTCTTGACTCAAGAGTTGCTTCTACTAAAAGCTGTCTCTTTTCAGTATCACCAGTTTTTGCAAGTTCATGCATAGTGAAATCTCTCAAGAACGCAATACCCCAGTAGTTCATATCTAGAACCCAAGCATCTCTATCTCTAGAGAATCTGTTAGGTACTACTTGCAATTGACCGAAGTCAGATGCATATACGTCTACTGATGTGTATAAAGTAGCATCAGCACCTGCATCAAATCTAGTACTGTTACCAGTAAATCCTGATAACTTTTGTTTGTTGAATGGGCCAACCATAATCATAGTTGGATCACCACCAGCATTCCATACTGATTTAATTACAGATTTTAATTGTGCTTCTGTGAAAGCTCTTTGAGTTCCATCAGTTCTAGCAGTATTACCTACACCAGTTCCTGATGCACCATCAGCTGCAAAGTCATCATTAGTGATAACCCATGAACCTAATGTACCCATTTTTCTAGCTGTACCAGAACCACCAGTTACTTCAGCAATGTTAGAAGTTACAGTTGCTTCCATATCTCTTTTTAGTTCTTTTGCTTTTTTAGCAATTTGGTAAGCTAATTCAGAAGCTCTACCTGCTTTGTCTACTGCTTCTTGTGTACCAGATATAGTGATAACTTTGTCCATAATTTGAGCAGAGTTAGATAATCTAGTAGTTGCAGTAAGAGCATCTACAGTTGCTTCGTCACCCTCGATTACAGCATTGTCAGTTGCAGCTGCTGCTAGAGAGTCTGTTTGCCATTCGTGTAAAACTGCAGTAGCTTTTGTTTTTGCTGCTGAGCTAATGAATGGCGTATCTGTTGGAGAGATACTATAGATAACGTCAGAAAGATCTTCTCTTTCACCTACACTATCATAAGTATCAAATGTATTTGTTGGTTGTGCCATTTGTTATTTCCTTTGTTGAGATTTAAGATTAATAATATCAAGCAAAGCACTTTTAGCATCATTCATGCTTCCAGATTTTCTTAGCTTGTTTATTTTGTTTCTTATTACTTCTCGACCTGAACTAACATTTTGCTTAGCAACACCTGATTTAATTACCTTTGGTGCATTAGCTATTTTCTTTTGAACTATAGGTTTCTTATTTTGTAAGGACTTATAATTCATAGCATCTTTAGCTACCATTAGAAATCTATGATCTGCAAGAGTTCCTATTTCTTGATCATTGAATCCATAATCTCGTAATGTATTACGCATATTAAGTTTAAATGTATCAGCTTTATTAGGATCTGCAAACTCAGGTATTCTTTGTGCTGCTAACTCTTTTTGTGTTTCAAGGAAATCATTGTATTGTTTTTGTTGAGCTGCTCTTGCTTTAGATTTCATATCTTCAATCTTTTCAGATTGTTGACGTAATTGAAATTCTAAACGAGCTGCTGCAACAGGATCTTCATCAAATAATTTTTGAAGATCTTGACCACCTTGTTGTTGTCTGATAAATTCATCAGCAGTAGCAATTGTATCGTTAAGTTCTTTTAGTCTTGTTTCATAAGATTGACGCAAACTATTCTTTTGTTCTTCAAGAGATTTTCTTTCTTGACTTAAAGAATGAGTTTTTTGTCTATAATCTGAGTCTCTAGAATAACCAGCTTTCAGCTCATCAAGGCTAACCTCAATCTCTTGACCATTAACTTTTAATCGGTGGAGATTTGGTTCCTCTAATTCTGTTTGTTGTTCTTCTGTGACTTCAGTATTTTCAGATTCTTGTTCATTAGTTGCTTCAGACTCAGCTTGACTTTCTTGAACTTCCTGTTCCTCAGGTTCAGATTCTGATGGCTCTACTTTTTTAATTTCAGTTTCTTGTTGATCTTGTGGATTCAATAATCCTGAGATTTTTTCAGCAGCACCTTGTAGGTTTTGTTCTGATGACATATCGTTCCTTTCTCGGTTGACGAATTTGAAGTTGCGTTAGCTTAACTTCTTTTATTTAATTGATCTATCTCAGCTTGAGATAGTTTTCCGCTTTCCATGACACTTTGTAAATGACCTCTGATTTTGTCTACAAGATTGTAGGCTACCCAAAGGTATGTACGTTTATCATCTTCAGCGAATTTTGTATTAAAGATTTCTTCTTTGTATATTTCTAAGAGATCTTCAAATGCTTTCTTCAGAAGGGGATCGTTCAGAAGCTGTTCTGCTCTCTTGCCCTCCCTGATCTGTATTTCCTTGTCCATTAAAGAATTGTCCTTGACCTTTCACTATTTCTTTCATTAAATCACCAGACTTATTAAGATCAGCTTGTTCTAGCATTGATCTTCGTTTTAATTCTAGTTCATCAATTTTAGTTCCATATTTTAACTCAAGATCTTTAATTTTCAACTCAAAATCTAATAATTGTTGTCTCATCTGAGCTTCAATACGTTTCATCTCAACGTTATTTTTCATAACAGCTCGTTGGTTTTCACCTTGAACTTGAGCTAATGTAACTTTTTCAAACTCAGTAGGAGGTTTAGGAGGAAGTGGAGGCATTTGTGCAGCACCTACTTCTGGATCCATAAAGAATGGTTCTATACTATTTAGACCAGCATTTTCTACTAATTTCTTTAATGAGTTATAAATGTTTCTTAAATTAACCATAGGGCCATAAACATTTTGTTGTAAGTTTATAGCCTGCATTTGTCTTTCAAGAATAGCATTAATTAGGATTAACTGTTGTTCTTTTGATCCAGTACCTAATCCAACTCTAACAGTAACATTAACCCTATCCTTCCATTCATATGGTCGCATAGGGATATATTTACCTCTTATTCTAACAATCTTTTCTTTTTGTTGGTATTTACAAATAAGTTCAAATAATTTTAAACCTAAATCTTTAACACCTGTTTCTGCAAAAATTCTAGCAATTAACTCCATTCTCATTTGAGATTGAGTTAACACTTGGTTCATACCTGTTGCAGTTTTATTATTTAATGAATCAGGATTTAATCCTTGTGATGTTTTACTTACACCAGTTCTGGATTCTTTAACTGAATCTAAATAACCTAACATCCCACTAGCTTGTTCAGTAATGGGTTGTGCCTGCATAGGCATCATAACATTTTGTGGAGGTTGTTTAGTTCTAACAATTCCTCCTGGTCTATTTGTTAAAAGATCATCCATAGCTACTTGTCCATCTTGGATAGCTATACGATTATTATTAGTTAGATACATATTATCTAACATCTGTCTCATAACAGTAGATTTAATTAATTGTATATCTTCTACTAGCTCAGCAATAGATCTACCATGAAATCTATGTGGCATGATAACTGGAGTCATAGAGATGAAAGGCATATTATCTACTTCTTCAATATCTAAAAGTTTAGTAGCTTCACCAGCTGTAGTAATTTTTAATAACTCAGCTTTACCATCACCATCTACATCCATTCGAATATAGGATTCGTGAATTAATACATCTTGTGTAGATTCATCTCCATCTGTTTGACCATGTGAGAAATCTACATTTTGGTGTCTTACAAATTTATCTTCAGTATAATAATCTGTATCACCAGTAGGTAATGAATCAACTAGCTCTTGATCATAACCCATTTCAATTAATTCTGTTTTAGTCTTTTGAGTTCTATGACAAATAAAATTTGCAGTTTCAATAGACTTACATCTTCTTTCAATTAAAAATTCTTCAGGTGGTACTGGTTCTATAGTAACTTTACCATATAGTTTAGTTCTATGAATAACTACATCATGTAGTTTAATTTTATCTATTTCTTTACCACGATCATCAGTAATAGGTTCTTCGTATTCTGTATGAGCTGATACCTTAACTTCAGGATTATCAACAAGATCATTAAACTCATCATCAGTTAATCTTGTATATTCTTCTCTTTCAGTTTTTTGTGAGTTATCCCAAAATACTTTTAAGATACCATTCTTTTGAATCAATGCATCTTTAAATGCAGAATACAAAGCTAAGAATCCATTGTTCTCTTTATAAAAAATATGATTTAAATAATCAGAACATTGTCTAGCCATTTCTTCATCTTCAGGCCCAACACCTTCACATTCAAATACATTTTCACCAGCAGTAAAGATCTTCATCAAAGAAGGCATTAAACTTTCTACTGTGTCCAGGACATCATTTGAAACTACTTGAGATCTACCTTCTTGTTCATTACCAAGAGGCATACCTAAATAATATTCTAATGATTTTTTTCTTCGAGCTACAAGCTCACCACCAATATAACCTGATGCTGAATGTATTTCGTTAGCTAGTATTCTTAATATTTGTTCTTTTGATTTCATACTACATATTTTGTATCCACATTAATTGGTCTATCCCAATCAGACGTATCTAATGGTTCTGCAACACATCCATATCTGAAAGCATCAGATGCGTGTGAACACCAATCGTGGAGAGGTTTATTTTTAAAAGTTTGGTTTTTTTCATCCCATTGTTTTCTATATTGTCTTAATGCATCTAAACCTTGTTTGCATTTTTCTCTATCAAACCAGCAATTAGGTAAAGTGTTTCTAACAGATTCGATACCATGATCAACTTCTAATTTAGGAGCTATATCAAAATCTATACCAAGTTCGTTAGCAACTTCAAGTCTAGATTTTCCAGTTCCTAATTCTCTAGCCATTATATCATGAGGTGCGATATGAGATGAATAGGCATATCCTTTATCAGCTAATACATCAGCATAATGAGCAAGAGATTCACCAGAAGTTTCGTAGTAGTCAATAAGATGTATTTCTTCCCCTACTCTTTGAGCAAACCATATTGCTGTAGAGTCGCCTATACCCAAATCCCACCATGTTTCTACACCTACATTGTCGTCTACTGGTACATCAGTTATTCTACCATCTTTGTCAGCTTTAGTTATTAATCTTCCATAATAACTTCCACTAACAGCAGCAGTAAATGAACATTCAAATTCTTGTTCATACTGCTCAGGTGTCATAATTGCACGAGCTTCTTCCAGTTCTTTTTCTGGAATAACTTTTGTATCTGATGCTCGATATAACTTAGCATACCAATCATCACGACCTCTTAAAGCATAATCATAAACTTCCCAGAATTGATTATGACCCATAGGTGTACCGATAAATAAAACCCATCCTAATTTATCAGCAACAGCTGGTCTTATAATTTCTGTCCATACTCTTGGAGCCATAATTGCGTACTCATCAAGTACTACAGCATCAAATCCCATACCTCGAATACTATCAGGATTATCAGCTCCAAAGATTTGGATTCTTGACCCATTAAATAAATCTATTCTTAATTCAGATTCATTTCTTGTTCCACCAATTTTAAGCAATGGTGTTGTATAATATTTTAAATATTCCCAAGCAATACTTTTACCTTGTCGGTAAGTAGGTGCAACGAAAGCACATAAAGCTCTAGGTTTATCACAAGCAGTTTTAATTAATTCGTTAATTGATAAAACTGATTTACCAAATCGTCTATGACAAACTAAAACACTAAATCTTTTTTTGTTTTTATGTACGTCTAATTGATATTCTCTAGGCTTATAAGGAATTTCAACTATCTTTGTTTTCGTCTTTTTGCCATTCGACTTTGACTTTAACTGGTTCATCTATACTCATTTTTGTGTTTGAAGAAGCAAGTCGTGGATGAACATATGGCGCAGCTTTTTCTGCTGCATACATTTTTCTTTCAGGACTACTTGCAGGATTGTTTAACACAGCTAATAGATAATCTAAAGGAGAATGTTGATATTTTTCTGCCATTTCATCCATAGATTTCCACAAGCTTTTGCTTTTAGATCCTACAGGTCTACCAGCTCCTGGTCTTTTACCACCATGATTAGATTCTTTTTGTTCTTCTGGCTTGTTATCCATTATAATAACCATCTTCCTTTTTTGTCAAAAGTTTGCTCAAGTGAACGTTTAGAAACTCTTTCACCTTTATTAACAATACCACGAATTACATCAGGAGCAAAAAATAATGCAGTTGTTGTTATAGGTTTAGTGATTGCAAACTTAGCTGCTTTACCAATATATTTAGGTAAAGTTTTTCCCAAGAATTTTTGTTCAGCTGTTGCTTTACCTGCAAATTGTTTACCAGCTTTTTTAATTTTTTGACCACTAACTCTTATTCGAGATTTAATAGATTCTATTTTAGAATAAGGTACTATTTCATTTTTTTTAGCCATTATTTTTTTCTCCCTTTTGCTGCCATCTTTTGAAACTTAGCTTTGCCATATTTCTTTCTACCAATAGCAGCAGCTAAAGCCTTAGGATCTTTGACACCTTGTTTTTTTAGTTTAGCAGTAAGTTGCTTAAATCTTTGTCCAGATCCTAATTTAGGTTTTTTCATATTAGTATTTCTTTTTAACTTTCATCTTTTGTTTTTTTGCTGCTTTCTTAGCTTCTGCCATACCTTTTTTAGTGTATGGATATTTTTTCTTTCCTACCATTGGCATATTATTTATCCTTGTTTGTTTTAGCAACTGCATATCCAGAAGCAGCTCCTGCTCCTGCTGAATATTTTAGTTTATGTTTTTTAATGTGTTTCTTAGTTTTAGCAGACAATGTTTTCATAGCATCTGAAGCATCAGCTGCATATTTTTTAGCATATGTCTTACCAAGAAACATATAAGTTTTCATTCTCATCTTAATAGTCCTCTCATTGCTGCATCCCTAGTAGTTGGCATAGGCATTTGACCACCTGGTCTTTGGCCCATTTGCGCCATCTGTGGATTTTGTTGTTGTAATAAGCCTTGTTGTTTTGCCATCTCAGGCATCATTCTAGCTTTCATAATTAATCCAAGCTGTTGTCCTTCTTCAGGACTTAAGCTCATTAATTGATTTGCTAATTTTTCTAATTTCTTACTCATTATAATTTAATCCAACTTGGTAAACTTTTTTCAAAAGTAGAATAAGATGTATCTATTCCACGTTTATTTATATTTTTAACTCTTTTTTTATAATTAATAGCTTTAGATCCTTTTAATGTTTTAATATTATTAGCAAATGAAATTTGCCCTATATCAAAACTATAACCACCTAAATCATCTTGTCCTCTTTTTTTTCTAAAATTTTTTGTCATTCTAGAAGTTATTTGATTTTTAGATAAATTTTGCCTAGTTTTAAGATGAAATATTTTGTGTCTAGGATTTGCAAACCCTGCATTTACATCAGCATCATCAAAATTATAATGTATTCTACCTTTTGCAAAGTGATATTTAATTGGTTTTTTTATCATATTAACAATTCCATTTTCTTAGTGATTTATTTATTCTGCTATTAGGATCTCTCGCTGTTTTAGCAGATGTTAGCTTACGTTTCATGCCTGACATTCTAGCACAAAAAGATTTACGTCTAGCAGCACGTTTTCCTTTTGGATTTCTTTCGGTAACTGCCATTGAAAGTTTAGATCCAGGATTAGCTCGTCTATAAGACGCAATCCCTTTTCGATTTAAACCCCCTGATTTGGATTTACCTTCTTTTCTTTGCCATGCTGGTGATTTAGCCATTATCTTTTCTTAGCAGTTTTAGCTGCTTTTTTAAATTGAGCTGCTGTGGGTCTGCCTTTTTGTCCTTTTTTACGCATAGTCTCGCCTGAACCAGATTTGATTCTAGCTCTTTTTGCGTGGATGTTTGCGTATAAACCTTTTTTAGCCATTATATATTATAAAAGTAATCTTTAATTTTAGCTGTTTTTCTAAACTTAGGATCTTTTAAATTTTTACTAAGTTTTTTTGCTTTTTCAAGCTTTTTTTTAGGATCTAATTTAAACATTGGTAACATTAAACCCATGCCTAGAGGATATTTATTCATCTGCCTTGCCTATTATATTTTTTAAACATACGTTTTTCAGATTTGTTCTTGTTTTTTTTATGGACTCCAGGTCGTTTTTTGGGTTTTGGTCTGGGTACATAGTGAACAAACTTCTGTTTAGCCATTATTATTCATCATCAAACATATCCCAAGCTATTGCACCAGTTACTGCTGCAGTAGATTTTGGATATTTTTTAGCCATTTTTTTAGCATACATTGTGCCTTTGTGTGCTTTTTGTGATACTCCTGTAATAGCTTGGCTAGTCTTTGTGAATCCTTTTTTGGAAGCATAATCTGCTGCCATTTGAGATCCTGCGCCTAGTTTTTTCTTGCCTTTATATAGGATTCGTAGCATTTTCATTGCTGCTCCTCCTGCCATAAATGGAATTGCCATAGTAGTTACTCCTTATTTTTGCTTTTTGTTAAAATAAACCCCCCATATGGCTCACTAAAGGCTATATCTGAAGGTATCTGTATAAAACCCCCCTATTTGCACTATCGACTGTTGTCGATATGTTGCAGGGGTGACTTTAAAACCCTGTCAATCGCTATTGGCGATTGTCTTTATGTCGTTAATTGTCAGCAAAGCTGACTTTAATTTATCGGCAATGTTACAATTTAGTTGTATGAGATTGTCACCAAATTGCCAGCAAGCTGGCACCACTGCGTTATTCGGTAACAATCGTTATCGTTAGTATTCGGTAGTCAGTTAACTTTCGGCTAAATCGTTTGATTAATTGATTGCCGAATATAATTTAACTCTTTGATATTACAGTAGTAATTGATTGCTGTGATATTATAAGACATACAAATAAGTGCTATATTCCCACTATTTAACAAGTGTGTGTGTATAGTATAATTAACCAATAGGAGATTGATATGTTAAGTACAATAGTGTTAACTTTGTTAGGTGTATGGTTAACTTTAATGATAATTGGGTGGATTATAGGGGGTGTATTCTCTTATAAAATGTGGAAATCCATACTATCAGATGACAAATCTAGTAAGTAATATAATGTACCTAGCCTTAGTGCTAGGTATATTAATAACAATATAGGAGATGATATGTATAAAGTGTATCTAGCAGATAGAATGAAAGCAGAAGTTGTAGATGGAGATTTACAACTATTCTTTCCATTCCCAGATGATTATGATGTAGCAATATCTAATCATCACCCATTGGATAACAATATGAAGAAAATATCTTCAAAGTTTATTGTTGCCAGCAAAAACAAACTTTGTCAGAAAGGAGAAAAATAATATGACAAATACACTAAAAAATAAAACAGCTGAAGAAAAACAACAGTATGTTAATGCCAAAGTAGCTTATTGGCCTAAATCAATACTAGGTAGATTTTCTGAAATGGAACAGAAAGTTAACGAAAGTACTGATAAACAACAAGCTATGTTTGATATGTTATCAGAATTAGATAATAAAATGAATGAAATATTATCTAAAAAAGTTAAGTAAATAATATTGGCATGCCTAGTCGCCTTTTAGGCTAGGCATAGCCTTAACAGGAGGTGATATGAATATATATGATTTAGCACAAGTAAGTGAGAGTGATGTTCGTGATTTAGAGTATAAGTTATTTGAAAGCATGAATATTAATGAATTTACAGAAGATGAGCATAAGTTAATTTATAAGTTAGCTGGTTCTGATCTTCTGACTTCTACTATGAGTAGAACA
>Ga0196905_1000583_pt1 | contig 14626 bp, 5 predicted proteins | sample CB_VirMetaG_3_FD_169098 | JGI IMG/M metagenome (GOLD analysis project Ga0196905, IMG submission 169098) | Freshwater to marine saline gradient viral communities from Chesapeake Bay - CB_1508_1S Viral MetaG (v3) (version 3) | ecosystem: Environmental > Aquatic > Marine > Coastal | place: USA... | reverse complement strand
GATAAGTAGAAATAATAATAGCCTCATTTTCAGGATTATAAATTTGAACTCCTAGTTTTCCAGCTATTAACTCACAATTTTTTTCAAAATTATCAAATTCTAAATAATTTACTCCTTCAAAATTATCCCAATAATTTAAGTATACTGGGAGGTTATATATTAAAATTGGGATTTGATATGAAACTGCTTCACGAATTACTAGTGGCATTGTTTCTTTATCATTATTTGTTCCGCGAGAAGTAAACAAAAACAAATCCATTGCTTGATAGAATTTATCTACATCAGTGCGTTCGTTCCACCAAGTTAAGTTTGAAGGTTGATTATTAGCTAAATCTTCCCAGTACCATTTAAAATTATCAGCTCTATTACCTAAACTATGGAATTCAACATCAGGAAATTGTTGAGCATATTCAAAAAATTCTTTTTGATTTTTTCTAGGAGTGTATAACCCAACGTGTAAAACATGTTTTTTGTTTGGATCTAATCCTAATTCTTTTAATGCTTCTTCTCTATTAGGACGTTCAACGTATTCAATTGGGTAGTATACTACAGTTTTAGGAATGTCTATATCTTTATATTGTTGAATTTGCCACTCAGATACAAACATAAATTTGTCTGGGAAGAATGATTTTTCTTGGGTATTATAAGATGAATCATGGGATGTTTCTACAATTCTATATTTACGTTTAGTAGAGTATATTTGTTCTGCTACAGATCTGTCCATAAAAAATTCAGGAATTTCTTCTAAATGAACAATATCAGGTTGAACTTGATTGATTATATCAATAAGTTCCATTTTATTATCTCCTAAAGTAAAAAATCTACTAGAATCTATTAAATCTACAATTTTATTTCTTGTAACTACTAAAACTCCCCCAGTACAATCTACCCATTCAACTAAATAAATTTCATATGTATCTTTTAATAGCTCAATTTTTTTACATAGATATTGAGGAAGGCCCCCAGTAGATAAATGGGGAGCTATATACAATAATTTCTTCATAGACTTGTTTTAGTTTATAACTAATTTAATAACTTTATTTTGATTTGCCAAGTTGTTTTAATCCTTCTTCTTTAGATAAAAGTGTTCCCTTAGATAATATTTGTTGAAATTCTTCTAAAGTAACATAATGAATATTACCTCCACTAGCTTTTATTTTATTTTCTAATTCAGGGGTTAAAGGTATCATGCTGTATACATTGGAATTACATAGTCTGTTGCTCCTACTCTAACGGCTAACCAGCTATCTGGGGTACCTAATACATTATCATCAGCTGTTGCTCCAATAATATCACTAACTCCATTTCTACCACCAGGAGTATAAGCACTACCATAAGATCCACTATGAATTAACTTTAAACCTGTATAAAATTGGTTACCTACTTCTAAATAGTTTGTACTATTAACATATAAAGCATTACGAGAAGTTCCTCCTGTATCTTGGAATCTTAAAGAAGCTGCGGGTACGTTAGATCCTGTAATAGATATTGAACCTGAAACTGTTACATGGTGAAGTGGGGCTGCTGTGTAATTAACTGCTAAGAAAGTGCTACCAGTTAATACAACATTACCATTAGTAGTATCATAATAAAAATTAGAATAAACCGTAGGATCTCCAGATTTACCATAAGTTGTAATACCACCTACAGTAGAACCTGCCCAGTTTACGTTTACAGTTCTATCAGTACTTAATGATCCTCCTCCATTTAAACCCGTACCTGCTACTATAGATACGTAAGTACCTGCTGTACCTATATTACCTGAAATACCAGATACACCTGAAGTGCCAGAACTACCTGATGATCCAGCTTTACCTGCTGTACCTGAACTACCTGAAGAACCACTAGGGCCAGAATTACCAGCGTTACCACTAGATCCATTTGAACCTGTAGTTCCTGAATTGCCTGATTTACCTGAGTTACCATTGTTACCGCTTGAACCATTAGAGCCTGTAGTACCTGAGTTGCCTGAGTTACCTGAGTTACCATTGTTACCGCTTGAACCATTAGAGCCTGTAGTACCTGAGTTGCCTGAGTTACCTGAGTTACCGGCATTACCATTTGAGCCGTTTGAACCTGTTGTGCCTGAATTACCAGATTTTCCTGAGTTACCTGTAGCACCTGCTGAGCCAGAAGAACCTGTAGTACCTGAAACAGCTGAAAGGCCACTTACACCTGATGTTCCTGATGAACCTGAAGTTCCTGATGAACCTGATGATCCAGACTTGCCTGAGTTGCCGGAATTACCAGAATTACCATTTGAGCCGTTTGAACCAGTAGTACCTGAATTACCTGAGTTACCTGAGTTGCCACTTGAGCCATTGGAACCTGTTGTACCTGAGTTACCTGAGTTACCTGAGTTACCGCTTGAACCATTTGAACCAGTAGTACCTGAATTACCTGAGTTACCTGAGTTACCGGAATTACCACTTGAACCATTAGAACCTGTTGTACCAGATTGACCTGATTTTCCTGAGTTACCTGTAGCACCTGCTGAGCCAGAAGAACCTGTAGTACCTGAAACCGCTGAAAGACCACTTACACCTGAAGTACCACTTGATCCACTTGTACCAGATGAACCTGATGATCCAGACTTACCTGAGTTACCTGAGTTACCACTAGATCCATTTGAGCCAGTAGTACCTGAATTGCCTGAGTTGCCTGAGTTGCCACTAGATCCATTTGAGCCAGTAGTACCTGATAATCCTCCTACGCCTGAAGTACCTGATGAACCTGAACTACCTGAAGAACCTGAGCTCTGGCTTAAACCTGATGTACCTGTATTACCTGATGAACCTGAACTACCTGAAGAACCTGAGCTCTGGCTTAAACCTGATGTACCTGTATTACCTGCTGAACCTGAAGAACCAGATGTTCCTGATGAACGGCTTAAACCTGCTTTACCTGAGTTACCAGAGGAGCCAGTAGAACCTGCTGAACCAGACGAACCTGATGAGCCAGAAGTACCAGATAAACCACCTACACCAGAAGTACCTGATGAGCCCGAAGAACCAGATGAACCTGCTGAACGACTTAAACCGGAGTTACCTGTATTACCTGATGAACCTGAACTACCTGAAGAACCTGAGCTCTGGCTTAAACCTGATGTACCTGTATTACCTGATGAACCCGAAGAACCTGATGAGCCTGAAGAGCGACTTATACCAGAAGTACCAGTATTACCTGATGAACCAGATGATCCTGAAGAACCTGAAGAGCCTGAAGTGCTTGATAGTCCACCAACACCTGAAGTACCTGAAGAACCTGAACTACCTGATGAACCTGAAGAACCTGCTTTACCTGAGTTACCAGCATTGCCACTAGATCCATTTGAACCAGTTGTACCCGAATTACCAGACTCACCTGAATTACCACTTGAACCATTTGAGCCTGTAGTACCTGATAATCCTCCTACGCCTGAAGTACCTGAAGAACCTGAAGAACCAGATGTTCCTGATGAACGGCTTAAACCTGAGTTACCTGAGTTACCAGAAGAACCAGTAGAACCTGCTGAACCAGACGAACCTGATAAGCCAGAAGTACCAGATAAACCACCTACACCAGAAGTACCTGATGAGCCCGAAGAACCAGATGAACCTGCTGAACGACTTAAACCTGAGTTACCTGAGTTACCTGATGAGCCTGTTGAACCTGCTGAGCCTGATGAGCCTGAGGTACCTGATAGCCCACCTACACCAGAAGTACCTGATGAGCCTGAGGAGCCTGAACTACCTGCTGAACGGCTTAAACCTGAGTTACCTGAGTTACCAGAAGAACCAGTAGAACCTGCTGAACCAGACGAACCTGATGAGCCAGAAGTACCAGATAAACCACCTACACCAGAAGTACCTGATGATCCACTTGAACCTGATGAACCAGAAGAGCGGCTTAAACCTGAGTTACCTGAGTTACCTGATGAGCCTGTTGAACCTGCTGAGCCTGATGAGCCTGAAGTACTTGATAAACCATTTACACCAGAAGTACCTGATGATCCACTTGAACCTGATGAACCAGAAGAGCGGCTTAAACCTGATGTACCTGTATTACCTGAAGAACCTGCTGAACCAGATGAGCCTGAGGAGCCTGAAGTGCTTGATAGCCCACCTACACCTGAAGTACCTGAAGAACCACTTGAACCTGATGAACCAGAAGAGCGACTTAAACCTGATGTACCTGTATTACCTGAAGAACCTGAGGAACCTGAAGAACCAGATGAGCCTGAGGTACTAGATAATCCTCCTACACCTGAAGTACCTGAAGAACCACTTGAACCTGATGAACCAGAAGAGCGACTTAAACCTGATGTACCTGTATTACCTGAAGAACCTGAGGAACCTGAAGAACCAGATGAGCCTGAAGTGCTTGATAAGCCACCTACACCAGAAGTACCTGATGAGCCTGAGGAGCCTGAACTACCTGATGAACGACTTAAACCGGAGTTACCTGAGTTACCAGAAGAACCAGTAGAACCGGCTGAGCCTGAAGAGCCAGATGAGCCTGAAGTGCCTGATAAGCCACCTACACCAGAAGTACCTGATGAACCCGAAGAACCAGATGAGCCTGCAGAGCGGCTTAAACCGGAGTTACCTGAGTTGCCTGATGAACCTGTTGAGCCTGAAGAACCCGATGAACCTGTTGAACCCGATGAACCAGAAGAACCTGAAGAGCCACTTGATGCTCCTGAACTACCTGAAGTACCTGTTATACCAGAACTACCTGTTTTACCTGTAGAGCCAGATGAACCTGAAGTACCTGATGATCTACCAGATGAGCCTGAGGTGCCTGCACTACCTGATGTGGAACCTCCTGAGCTACCACTACTGCTTCCACCTCCACCACCACTTACTCCTCCTATAACGTATCTAACTTGCTTTGAATTAGGATTAATTACTAAAGCATAGTCTTCAACAGAACCAGTGGGAACTGATAGTAAAAATAGGTCATTTATAACCTTATTATCTTGACCTGAGTCTTGTTTTTTCTGGACAGTATATCTTTTATTTTCACCCATTATATAGAGGAATTCCCGTGTTTTGTAATAAATATTTTAGGGTCTATGAATAGAAAAAGGGGCATACACCCCTTTAACTATATAAGATGAATTTTAATTTATTTACTATTTTTTAATTCATCAAGCTGTGTTTTAAGTTCTTTAACTGCTTCTATTAATACTGCAGTTAATTTTTCATAATCAACAGTTTTAACTATTTGAGGGTTGTTTTTATACTCTCCTATTTTAAGTTCTTTTTCTCTTACAATGTGAGGGATAATTTCTTCAACTTCTTGGGCTATTACACCTAAGTCATGTTGTCCTTTTCTACCACCCGCATTCCAATCATATTCAACACCTCTAAGTTTAGTAACTTTATCTAAAGCGTTTTCAATAGTTGTGATATTGTCTTTTAATCTTCTATCTGAAGTTGTAGTAGAGTAAGCAATTACGTCACCGTCAGCGTGGAAATCACCATCATTTTGAATTAAGGCATCTAAGTTACCATCTAAGTAGAATTCAATTTGAGTAGTGTTAACGTGGATATAATCATTAGTATCTCTACCAATATACCAAGCTTCACCTCTTAAGTCATCTTGGAGTGATATAGTCCGGTCAGTAATCAATGAACCACCACCTGATAGACCAGAACCGGCTGTAATTGATACATAAGTACCTGCTGTACCTACATTACCTGAGATACCACTTGTACCATTTGTACCTGAAGTACCTGATGAGCGTGAACTGCCTGAACCACCTGCGTTACCATTAGCACCTGAAGTACCACTTGAACCAGTTGTACCAGATGTACCTGAATTACCAGAGTTGCCTGAGTTACCGTTGTTGCCATTAGTACCATTACTACCAGATGTGCCTGAATTTCCTGAAACTGCTGAGTTACCTGAGTTACCTGCATTACCATTGTTACCAGAGGTACCATTTGTACCTGAAGTTCCTGAAGTTTTGCCTGTTGAGTTACCACTAGTACCTGAAGTAGTAGCTGAAGCACCTGAAGTACCATTTGTACCACTTGTACCTGAAGTCCGGCTAGTACCTGAAGAACCTGAAGAAGCACCTGAGGTTCCAGAAGTACCATTAGTTCCAGAGTTACCTGAGTTACCTGAGTTACCTGAGTTACCTGAGTTGCCTGATGAACCTGTTGTGCCTGAAGTACCTGAGTTACCTGAGTTGCCTGAGTTACCATTGTTACCTGAGGTACCGTTTGAGCCATTAGTACCTGAAGTACGGCTTATGCCAGAAGCTCCAGTGTTACCACTATTACCATTTGTACCAGATGAACCTGAAGTACCTGAAGTCCGGCTTAATCCTGAGTTACCGTTATTACCATTAGCACCGTTTGAACCATTAGTACCATTTGTACCTGAAACTCCTGAATTACCTGAGTTTCCGTTAGCTCCATTATTACCTGAGGTACCGTTTGAACCAGTTGTGCCATTTGTTCCTGATACGCCTGAGTTGCCTGAGTTGCCACTAGCTCCATTATTACCTGAAGTACCGTTTGTACCAGATGTACCTGAATTACCAGAGTTGCCTGAGTTGCCTGAGTTACCAGTTGAACCATTAGTACCAGAAGTTCCTGAGTTGCCTGAGTTGCCTGAGTTACCATTGACTCCATTGTTACCTGAGGTACCATTTGAACCTGTGGTACCTGAGGTTCTGCTTAAACCTGAATTGCCTGCGTTACCATTAGCTCCGTTTGAACCATTAGTACCAGATGTACCTGAATTACCAGAATTACCTGAGTTACCTGAGTTACCACTTGAACCATTTGTACCTGAAGTACCTGAGTTACCTGAGTTACCAGCATTACCATTGTTACCACTTGAACCATTTGTACCTGAAGTACCTGAGTTACCTGAATTGCCTGCGTTACCGTTGTTACCTGAGGTACCATTAGTACCAGTTGAACCTGAGGTTCCTGAAGTACGGCTTAATCCTGAGTTACCAGCGTTTCCTGAGTTACCTGAAGTACCATTTGAGCCTGAGGTTCCTGAAGTAGCACTTACGTTGGATGAACCAGCATTACCGGCAGCTCCGGTTGAACCATTTGTACCTGAAGTTCCTGAAGTAGCACTTATGTTAGATGAGCCAGCTGCTCCGGCATTACCACTAGAACCATTTGTACCTGAAGTACCTGAAGTACCTGAGTTGCCTGAGTTACCAGCATTACCATTGTTACCACTTGAACCATTTGTACCTGAAGTACCTGAGTTACCACTATTACCAGAGTTTCCATTAGCTCCTGAAGTACCGTTTGTACCTGTTGAACCACTTGTACCAGAAGTCCGGCTTAATCCTGAATTACCTGCATTGCCTGAGTTACCTGATGTGCCATTCGATCCTGAAGTACCTGATGTATTACTTACGTTAGATGAACCAGCATTACCAGCAGCACCGTTTGAACCATTTGTACCAGAAGTTCCTGAAGTGGCACTTACGTTAGAAGATCCTGCTGCTCCAGCATTACCATTTGAACCTGAAGTGCCTGAAGTGCCTGAAGTAGCTGAATTACCTGAATTGCCGGCGTTACCATTGTTACCTGAAGTACCATTGGAACCAGTTGTACCAGAACTTCCTGAAGTTCTACTTGAACCTGCAGTACCATTATTACCTGAAGTACCATTTGTACCAGTTGAACCTGATGAACCTGATGTCCGGCTTATTCCTGAACCACCATTATTACCGTTTGAGCCTGTAGTACCAGATGAACCTGAAGTGCCTGAAGTAGCACTTAAATTACTACCACCAGCAGCTCCTGCTGAACCAGTAGTACCAGATGAACCTGAAGTACCGGAAGATTTACTTAAGCCTGATTGTCCAGCTGTGCCTGCGTTACCAGTAGTACCGTTTGTACCGGTTGATCCACTTGTGCCTGAATTAGCACTAGCACCTGCAGTACCATTATTACCTGAAGTACCATTTGTACCTGATGAGCCTGATGAACCTGATGTCCTGCTTAAACCTGAACCTCCATTATTACCATTTGAGCCATTAGTACCAGTAGAACCGCTTGTACCTGATGTAGCAGAATTACCTGAATTACCGGCGTTACCATTTGAACCATTAGTTCCTGAGGTACCTGAAGTACCAGAATTACCAGAGTTACCAGCATTACCTGAGTTACCATTTGAACCTGTAGTGCCTGAAGTGCCTGAAGTGCCTGAGTTACCTGAGTTACCAGCATTGCCTGAAGTACCATTTGTACCTGTTGAGCCACTTGTACCTGAAGTTGCACTTAAATTAGATTGACCAGCAGCACCAGCAGAACCTGTAGTACCAGATGAACCTGAAGTACCTGATGTAGCACTTAAATTGCTACCACCAGCATTACCTGCTGAACCAGTTGTGCCTGATGAGCCTGAAGTGCCTGAAGAAGCACTTAAGTTAGATTGACCTGCCGCTCCTATTGAACCAGTAGTACCAGATGAACCTGAGGTGCCTGAAGATTTGCTTAAGCCTGATTGACCTGCAGTTCCGGCGTTACCTGTAGTACCATTTGTACCAGTAGAACCTGAAGATCCGCTAGTAGCTGATGCGCCTGATGTGCTATTATTACCTGAAGTACCGTTTGAACCAGTAGAACCACTTGAACCTGATGTAGTAGCCGCACCTGAAGTACCAGCTGCTCCTGTTGAGCCTTGAGTACCTGATGAACCTGAAGTACCTGATGTAGCACTTAAATTACTACCGCCAGCTGCTCCAGCTGAACCAGTAGTACCAGATGAACCACTTGTTCCTGAAGATTTACTTAAACCTGATTGTCCAGCAGTACCTGCATTACCAGTAGTACCGTTTGTACCTGTTGAACCTGAAGATCCGCTAGTAGCTGATGCACCTGATGTGCCATTATTGCCTGAGGTACCGTTTGAACCTGTGGAACCACTTGAACCTGATGTAGCAGCTTCGCCTGAAGTACCGGCGTTTCCTGTTGAACCTTGAGTACCTGATGAGCCTGAAGTACCTGAAGTTGCACTTAAATTAGATTGACCAGCAGCACCAGCAGAACCTGTAGTACCAGATGAACCTGAGGTACCTGAAGATTTACTTAAACCTGATTGACCTGCAGTACCTGCATTACCAGTAGTACCGTTTGTACCTGTTGAACCTGATGAACCTGAAAGTGCTGATAATCCTGAAGTACCAGCGTTTCCTGAAGTACCATTTGTACCAGTTGAACCTGATGAACCTGATGTAGCAGCTTCGCCTGAAGTACCGGCGTTTCCTGTTGAACCTTGAGTACCTGATGAGCCTGAAGTACCTGACGTGGCACTTAAATTACTACTACCAGCTGCTCCGGTTGAACCTGTAGTACCAGATGAACCACTTGTTCCTGAAGATTTGCTTAAGCCTGATTGACCTGCAGTTCCGGCGTTACCTGTAGTACCATTTGTACCAGTAGAACCTGAAGATCCGCTAGTAGCTGATGCGCCTGATGTACCTGCAGCTCCAGTTGAGCCTGTAGTACCAGATGAACCTGAAGAGCCTGATGTTGAAGATTGAGCAGATTGACCAGAAGTACCCGTATTACCTGAGGTACCATTCGAACCAGTTGAACCTGATGAACCTGAAAGTGCAGATGCTCCTGAAGTACCAACGTTTCCTGAAGTACCATTTGTACCAGTTGAACCTGAGGATCCACTAGTAGCTGAAGCGCCTGATGTGCCTGCAGCTCCTGTAGAACCTTGAGTACCTGAAGAGCCTGAAGATCCAGATGTAGTAGATTCGCCTGAAGTACCTGCGGCTCCAGTTGAACCAGTGGTACCAGACGTACCTGATGAACCTGAAGTTGATGATTGAGCAGATTGACCTGAAGTACCCGTGTTACCTGAAGTACCATTTGAACCTGTAGAGCCTGAGGTACCTGATTGAGCTGAAGCTCCTGATGAACCTACATTTCCACTTGTACCATTTGTACCAGTGGAACCTGAAGATCCGCTAGTAGCTGATGCACCTGATGTACCGTTATTACCTGAAGTACCGTTTGAACCTGTAGAACCAGACGAACCTGAAGTATTAGATAATCCTGAAGTACCATTATTACCTGAAGTACCATTTGAGCCTGTAGAACCTGAAGTTCCTGCTAAACCAGAAGAACCACTTGTTCCTGATTCGCCTGAAGATCCTGAACCTGAACCTACACCACTAGTACCAGTTGAACCTGTAGTACCTGATGAACCTGAAGTAGAGCTGTCACCGGAAGTGCCTGCAGCTCCTGTTGAGCCTACTGTACCGGAAGAGCCTGAAGTACCAGAAGTTAAACTATCACCTGAAGTACCTGCGGCTCCTGTTGAGCCTTGAGTACCAGAAGATCCTGAAGAGCCTGATGTAGCTGCTTCTCCTGAAGTACCAGCAGCTCCGGTTGAACCTTGAGTACCTGATGAACCTGAAGTACCAGATGTAGAGGCTTCACCTGAAGTACCAGCAGCTCCGGTTGAACCTTGAGTACCTGATGAACCACTAGAACCTGAAGTAGCACTATCTCCTGATGTGCCCGCAGCACCAGTTGAACCTGTAGTACCTGAAGAACCTGAAGAGCCTGATGTTGAAGATTGAGCAGATTGACCTGAGGTGCCTGTATTGCCTGAGGTACCATTTGAGCCTGTAGAGCCTGAAGTACCTGATTGAGCTGAAGCTCCTGATGAACCTACATTTCCACTTGTACCATTTGTACCAGTGGAACCTGATGAACCTGAAGTTGCAGATTCACCTGAAGAACCTGAAATACCTGATGTACCTGAGCCTGCACCTGTACCACTTGAACCTATAGTACCTGAAGATCCTGAAGAGCCTGATGTAGCTGCTTCTCCTGAAGTACCAGCAGCTCCAGTTGAACCTACTGTGCCCGAAGAACCTGAAGTGCCTGATGTAGTAGATTCGCCTGAAGTACCTGCGGCTCCTGTTGAGCCTTGAGTACCAGAAGAGCCTGATGAGCCTGATGTAGCAGCTTCGCCTGAAGTACCTGCAGCTCCTGTTGAACCTGTAGTTCCAGATGAGCCTGAGCTACCTGATGTGCCTGATTGGGCAGATTGGCCTGAAGTGCCTGTATTACCTGAAGTACCGTTTGAACCAGTAGAACCTGAAGTTCCTGATTGAGCTGATGCTCCTGATGATCCTATATTACCTGAGGTACCGTTTGTACCAGATGAACCTGAAGAGCCTGAAGTTGCAGATTCACCTGATGAACCAGATTCACCTGAAGTACCAGCACCAGCTCCTGTACCACTTGAACCTATAGTACCTGAAGAACCTGAAGTACCAGATGTGGCTGCTTCTCCTGAAGTACCAGCAGCTCCGGTTGAACCTACTGTACCTGAAGAGCCTGAAGTACCAGATGTAGTAGATTCGCCTGAAGTACCTGCGGCTCCTGTAGAACCTTGGGTACCAGAAGAACCTGATGAACCTGAAGATCCAGCTTCACCTGAAGTACTTGCTATGCCAGTTGAACCTGTAGTACCTGAAGTACCAGAAGAACCTGAAGTTGAAGATTGAGCTGATTGACCAGATGTTCCTGTGTTACCTGAGGTACCATTTGAGCCTGTAGAGCCTGAAGTTCCTGATTGAGCTGATGCTCCTGATGATCCTAAATCTCCTGATGTACCAGCTGAGCCTGAAGAGCCTGCTGAGCCTGAAGTTGCAGATTCACCTGATGAACCAGATTCACCTGAAGTACCAGCACCAGCTCCTGTACCACTTGAACCTATAGTACCTGAAGATCCAGCTGAACCTGATGTACCTGATTCACCTGAAGTACCTGATTCTCCTGTTGAACCTACTGTACCTGATGAACCTGATAAACCTGAAGTAGCATTATTACCTGAGGTACCAGATTCACCTGTTGAACCTGAAGTACCAGAAGATCCAGATTCACCTGATGTGCCAGACTCACCAGATGAGCCAGTTGTGCCTGAAGAACCAGATGAACCTGAAGTTGAAGATTGAGCTGATTGACCAGATGTTCCTGTGTTACCTGAGGTACCATTTGAACCAGTTGAACCTGATAAACCTGAAGTGCCAGATTCACCTGATGTGCCAGACTCACCAGATGAGCCAGTAGTACCTGAAGAACCTGAAGAACCTGATGTTGAAGATTGAGCTGATTGACCAGATGTTCCTGTGTTACCTGAAGTACCGTTTGAACCTGTAGAGCCTGAGGTACCTGATTGGGCTGATTCTCCGCTTGAACCTAAAGCTCCTGATGTGCCAGCTAAACCTGAAGAGCCTGATGAACCTGAAGTTGCAGATTCACCTGAAGAACCTGAAGTACCTGATGAACCTGAGCCTGCACCTGTACCACTTGAGCCTATAGTACCTGAAGAGCCAGCTGAACCTGATGTACCGGATTCACCAGATGTACCACTATTGCCTGAAGAACCATTAGTTCCTGAAGAATTAGATTCGCCTGAAGTACCTGAAATTCCACTAGTACCTGATTCTCCTGTTGAACCAGATGAACCAGATGAACCAGATAAACCTGATGTACCCGCAGCTCCGGTTGAACCTACTGTACCTGATGAGCCTGAAGTGCCTGATTGAGCTGAGGCTCCTGATGAGCCTAAATTTCCACTTGTACCATTTGTACCAGATGAACCTGCTGAACCTGAAGTTGCAGCTTCGCCTGATGTACCTGCAGCTCCTGTTGAGCCAGTAGTACCTGAAGAGCCGGAAGAGCCTGATGTTGAAGATTGAGCGGATTGACCTGAGGTACCAGTGTTACCTGAGGTACCGTTTGAACCTGTAGATCCACTTAAACCTGAAGTGCCAGATTCGCCTGAAGTGCCAGATGAACCATTTGAACCTGATGAACCTGAAGTACCGGATGAGCCAGCAACTCCTGATGAACCTGAAGTACCAGATTCACCTGAAGAGCCATCAGCTCCACTTGAACCTGATGAACCTGAACTACCTGATGAACCTGAACTACCTGATGAACCTGAACTTCCTGATGAACCACTTGAACCTGAACTACCTGAAGAACCTGAACTACCTGATGAACCTGAACTACCTGAAAAACCGCTTAAACCTGATGTTCCGCTTGAACCTGATGAACCTGAAGAACCACTTGAACCTGATGAACCTGAACTACCTGAAGAACCTAAACTACCTGATGAACCTGAACTTCCTGATGAACCTGATGTTCCAAATTCGCCTGAAGAGCCTGAAGTACCTGATTCGCCTGAAGAGCCTGAAGTGCCTGAAGTGCCTGATTCGCCTGAAGAGCCGGATGTACTAGATTCGCCTGAAGAACCTACGGCACCTGAAGTACCTGAAGAACCACCAGAGCCTGATGTTCCTGAAGTAGAACCTGATTGACCTGAAGATCCAGTAATACCTGAAGTACCTGCAGAACCTGAATATCCTGATGTTCCAGATGAGCCAGTTGTGCCTGAAGAACCTGCGGTTCCAGATGTGCCAGAAGTAGTGGATTCACCACTAATAGAAGTTACGGAAGGGCCAACTGTTACTTGGTCTAGATATCTTATATTTGCCATTTGATCTCAGGTATATCTAATAAATATAGATTTAAACAATAAAAATTAAGGTACTAAAGTACTTTTATTAACTCTTTTTTGTGCTTCTAATTCTTGAGGTGTTGGAGTTTCTATTCTACCATCTGAATTTTGGTTTCCAATGAATATACCAGGATCACTTACAGTTTCCATTGAAAATAAAATTTTAGAACGCTCAGAAAACTGTGGAAAATTTACTCCATTTTTTTGGATTACATCAGGAATTAAATACCCATTAAGTCTTATATTAAAATTAGCTCTAACTACTCTATTATTATCCTGAACAAGTTCGGTAGGAGTAGCAAAAGAATCAATCATTGCTCTAAATTGAAAACGTTGTGGGTCTCCCCAATATGCATCAGAAGCATAATTTATAGCCTCAACTATTTTATTAAGTTGATCTATATAATAGGTTTGAATTAAACAACTATAGTCTAAAGTTACATAATCTGGGACTACAGTAGTAAAATAAGTTTTAGTAGGGATTCTATTGTTTAATACATTAAATTTAGAATAATAATTATCTTTATTCCAAGTTGTACTTACAACTGCAAAATTATTAGGGTTATTAGCGTCTAATTTATTAGCTATAGTTCTATTTTTTTCAATAGTATCTCTTTTAATTACAATAACAGGAAGCATAATAGCTCCATTTTTATCTCGATAATATCCATCCTTTTGAATAGCTTTCCATTTTTCAGGAGCACCATATAATACAGGAACTTCAATTTTATTTCCGTTTTGTACTACAGAAGGACGAATAATGTTTTGAAAATAATAAAATACTGCTTCATCAATATCTTGAATGCCAATAGTTAAAGGTTTAGTAGTTTCTCCTTGTGCTGATTTTTGAGTACCTCTATTAGAACGACCTGAAAAATTAGGGTTACCTTGTTCTTTATCAATTGCAGTATGTTTCCCAATAGATATTTCTTTTTGGGTTTTTGGTATAGGTTTTCTTCCAGTAGTAGCCATTACATTCTTTCTTTAGTTATACCAACTTTATCAGCAGGTACATAGTGAGTAGAACAAATAATTCCAACATTATATCCAAATCTATCTAAATCAGTTTCTAAAGGATTATTACCATTATCATCAGTAAATGGGT
>Ga0196905_1000582_pt1 | contig 14635 bp, 10 predicted proteins | sample CB_VirMetaG_3_FD_169098 | JGI IMG/M metagenome (GOLD analysis project Ga0196905, IMG submission 169098) | Freshwater to marine saline gradient viral communities from Chesapeake Bay - CB_1508_1S Viral MetaG (v3) (version 3) | ecosystem: Environmental > Aquatic > Marine > Coastal | place: USA... | reverse complement strand
GCTCCTCCTTGGTCGCCTCACGACCAAGGTAGGAACCCATCGCCTGGTTGATGAGTCGCTTCGCGGTATCGGCGTTGGTGATGTTGGTCGTGGTGACAGTGGTGGTACCACCGCCTCCACCCCCACCGCCTCCACCGCCTCCGCTTGACCCATCGCCCGGAGCACCGAAGTACATTCCTGCTGCGATGTCCCCAAGGATCTCCATGGGGTCACGGTTGATACCCATGGCAAGAAGGTTCTGGGACTGAGCCACGGCCATCTGGAATACCTGCGGGTAGAGTGAGGGCCTAGACTTAGAGATGTCGTATCCAGCAAAGGCGAAAGCCGCCTGATCCAGCAGGCGTAGCTCGCTGGGAGTAAAGCGATTCCACCCGGCCCCACCGTCGAGGTAGCCGTACGCAGGAACGGTGGTGTAGGGGTTCGCTGGGCCTCGACCGCGATCACCGGGGCGGTACGTACCAAACGATGGTACGTATTGCTGCGGGATCCTGATGGGCACGACAGGCTCTGGGACAGGACCGTAAGTCCTGTCCGAGTAGCGGTACATCCCGTTGGTCCCCTGTGTATTTGGGCCTGCGGTCGAAGATGACTGCGCCGCCAGCCAGCGAGCGTAGCCGTCGGCAGACAGATTAGTTTGGGCCCACTGCTGCTGTTTGTCCTGCCTCGTGGGGGTGTCACTGTTATGTCCAGGAATATGTGTCACGGAGAAACACCTCCCATAGCCATCTCGGGTTGCTGCAAATACTCGCTCTGGAGAACGATTCGATCCTCGGGATCTCCAGGGAGCAGCGTGTCGTAGTCGAGGAAACGGTTGTAGAAGTCGGCAAACGCTAGGTTCTCTCGCTTCTTCTGCAAGACCCATTCGTCCCACATCATCTTGATGGGGGCGTTCGTGCTGGAGTTGATGTTCAGGCTCGCATCGTCGCCCAGCTCGCGCTTCTGCTCGATGAGGATCTGACCGATCTCACGGCGCTTGTCGCGCCACTCGGCGACATCCACCCACAGTGGCTCGTCTCCGTGCGCATCCATGAACTTCTTATTGCCCAGGATGAGGTCGATGTTCTTGACGACAGTCTTCCACTCGCCACGATCGAACACGTCCTTCTGCCGCTCCCACTCCGGGTTGGCCTTAGCGATGTCTGCTTCGAGGAGCATCTTCAGATCCTTCAGATCTTCGGCCCCGGTCTGCTCGAAGCTCGTCAAGCCTCGCTCCTCCAGCATGGCCTCTAGGCCATTCATGCCGTCTCGGTACAGAATCCACCCACGGGCCACCTGGCCCTTCTTGATGACATCCTCGGGGTCACCGCCACGCATCAGCGTGGTCGAGTTCTCGAACGCTCGATTCATCTGGTAGGCGTACACGGGCTGCGAGAACTCTCCCGAATACGGGGAGGTAATCATGGCTACGTGGTCGATCTCACCGCTCGTGGCGAGGTCACTAGCCAGGGTCGGGTTCTGCTCCAGGATCTTGTACTCGCCTACCGAGGCACCCACACCAGCTCGGCCAGATGCCGACTGGGTGAGGTAGAAGAAGGGCTTGCCGTGCAGATCAAGAAACTCTCTCAGTGCTGCCCGGTAACCAATCGGCTGATCGTCAGGCAGCGGCACACCGAATCGTGCCGCGCTGTCCTGGATCTGCGTGTGCTTGTCGCTGATCCGGCGCCACTCCTCAACGTACGGCTGGTACTTGGACTGGTAGCTGACAGCGAAGGGGAGCGTGAAGGATCCCACTGCGCGCACCGCGAATAGCTCGCGGGCTCGAGCAGTAGCCTCCTCCGGCTTGGGCGGGTCTCCTTGGCGCCCATCACGCTCCCAGTCGATTGTCATGTCTCGGCGGATCTCCTCCACCGTGCCAACAAACTCGGCATCGCTCCAGCCGAGGATGGCCGTCAAGGCCCTGCGGGCCGTGGTCGGAGTGAACTGATCTAGGGCTGCTGCCCAGATCTGCTTCTCCGCCGTGGGCCTCGCGAAGGGCACCACGGTCTTGGTGATGGCGTCACCAATAGGCAAGCCACCCGCCTCGAAGTTGATAATCGCGTCGGCATAGTCAGGCTTCTGCGCAGCAATCCAGCTCACGGGAACCGAAACGATCGGGCCGAAGTTTGTGAGCCAGGGGTAGTCGCCCTGGAGGGCGACGTTGAGTGAGCCCTTGGAGATGCGGATCTGACCCTTGGTGCCGAGGTCCAGGCCAGGGATCTTGCTGATGTTGTCAGCAACACCCTGGGGTAGCGAGAACTGGAGGTACGCCTCGCCTGGTGCAAACAGCGCCTCGGGCAGTGCGAAAATGCCCCGCTTGGCCTCGATGGGATTGCCATCCCCATCGACAACAATGCCCATTGAGTTGGGCGCGTTGTAGATCTGGGTGTAGCGCATGAGGTTTTCGGGACGCTGCACGAACTCGCGGGCCCAGAATCGAAGTGCATTTTCCCAGGCCGGGAAGAACGGAATGAGCAGACCGAGCGCGGCGGCTGGGGTCGACAGGCGTGAGATCGTGTAGGTCGTCTCACGAGTGGCGCGCAGCGCACCAGCGTGAGCCGAGCGCCGCATAGCATCGACCTGAGCCGGAGAGAATGAGGTGACCCCATTCATCTCGTACTCGTCAACTTGCTGCTGCATCAGCTCCTTCCACCGCTTGCGGTAGAAGGGGTGACGGATGAGGTTGTCCTCGGGGATAGTGCCCAGTCCGGACATGGCCCGGTTGAGGAACCTGCGGTACAGGTTCCCGATCTCGGCAAGTTCCTTCTCCTCGATGGTGACAAGGTCGTCACGCCAAGCCAGCTTCGCCTGGATCTGATCCGGCTGGAGCGGTCCACGCCCAGCCGCAGCCATCAACTCGTCATCGGGAAGCCACTGGTAGACCTTCTCGCGCAGTTCCGCGATAGTCGTCTCGAGGTTTGCCGTGTCATAGATGCCTGTCCTCACACCCTGGAGGAAGGCATCATCCTGGACCAGCTCACGGATGAGGGCCTCGTTCTGAGCGGCGATGGCGTCAGGATCATCCAGTGCAACTCGCGGCTGCTGGATGATGCGTCGCATGATTGGGTCCTGGCGAATGTTGTCATTGACCAGGCCAGTCATGGCCAGCCAGTAGCGGTCGTCCCCAGGCTTGTACTTGACGAAGTTGAAAGATCGCTCGTACTGGGCGTAACGATTCTGCATGTAGCCCACGATCATCAGATCGTGGAAGCTTCCCGAGGACGCCAGGCTCTGATACTGACCGGAGAGGGCCTCGTTCGGGTCAAACACTTCGCCCGTGTCGAGCCGAGCCTGACCTTGGCGACCGACAATCTCTACTCGCTTCTCGCTCTCGATTCCACCCGTAACCACTTTGCGGCGGGCCTTCGGTCGGAGACGATCAAGGGAGTCTCCTAGCTCCCTGAGAGTTGCCCGTCGCTGACCGACAGACTTGTTCAGGGTGGCGCCGATGCGATCCAATTCACGCATCTTGGCCATGTCGTCGGCGTACTCAGGACTCTTGGCAAGGATCGCAGCCACGCGATCATCGACCTCGTCCTTGAGGCCAAGACGAACGTAGGCCAGACCAGCTCCGTCCTGACCGATCAGCTCAGAGGCTGACAGCAGGACGGGTTGCTTGCCCTTCGATGTCGGCAGAAGTACGTGGGTGAAGCTGCCACGCTCCATGAACATGGCGAGCTTAGCCTTGTCGTTACGACTGAGCGTGCCACGGAATGCGCGCTTGGCCAGCGCGGGGTCGTACTCCTCGAGAATCTGGCGGCTTGCGGAGCCAGTGCTGATGTCGATGACAGACGGGTTACCTCGGCCTGCCTCGGCCACCTGGCCGGGGATCAGGTTATCCAGGAAGCCTTCGTTGGTGCTCACCATGTCAGGCACAAACAGTGCCCGGAAACCCTCGGTCGTGGCGGGGTCATCCACGAGTACCTTGCCGTAGCCGCGCTCCCGCGCGTACTGCGTGAGCAGTCGCTCAATCTTTGCATTGACTGCACCGAAGCCCTCGCCTGGCTTGGGGTTAGTGATTGACATCGAGCGAGCGTCGTAGCCAGCGCCACTTTCATAGATCAATCTGTCGCGCGCGGCATTGGCCTCAGTTGCCCTCAAGGCCCGGAGCCTGCCCTCCATGGAGCGCATCTCCAGCCCGAGGTCGGAGATGTCATCTAGGCGAGTAAGAGGTATGTCCTTCGCCCACCATCCGTAGACAGTCTTTCCTTCGCCCCCGCTGATGTGGGTAAATCCGTCGTACCCAGCTTTGCGAATCGCATCGAGGATCTCGTAGGTCATGTCTGCTGCCGAGGCTGTTCCATCCCCGATGCGCCTCGCTCTTGGCACCTCGCGAACCCAGCTCCAAGCATCTCCGACGTTGGTCAGGAGCCCGTCGTCGATGACCTGACTGAGCATCGCGCCAAGGGTCGTGGATGTGCCGTCCATTGAGAACTTCGGGTCGTCCAGGACCTGAATGACATCTGCAAGCTGAGGGTTCAGCTCACCGTCCGCCAGGCGCAGCGGTGCGTCAAGATCGAGCCAGGCGAAGTCTCCCGGATCCGGAAGTACATAGATGACTGGATCGGCGATCGGAAGTCCGGATCCATCTATGTCCGCCCTGGCCTGGACGTGTGCCAAGTAGTAGCCGCGCGAGGTACTCGGAGCGTCGTAGATCGAGTAAAGCCCAGGTCCATGCAGGTAGTTGAGAGTCGTTCCGTCGATGAGGATGTCTGAGAGAGTGTCGTTGGCAATCTCTCTGCCGCCATGTAGTACCTGACCCTCTGGGTAGTTGGCGGGGTCATTCAACTGATCGCGAATGTCCTGGCCGCGTTGCTGGTTCTGACCAATTTCGCGCTGGATACGACGCTCTCTGCGAACAATCTTCTTCATCTCTGTATTGGAAATGATTAGTTTGTTCTTGGTTGCCCAATCGATGAAGTCGTCTGGAAGTCGATCTGCATTGTCTTCGATCCACTTGCGAACCGCGATTGCGCGCGCAAGTTGAGGGTCCTTGCTTGCCGCCACGGCAGCAGCTTCAATGTTAGCGAGGACTTCCCTGTCGGTAAGCAGGCGACTATCCGTCAGCAGGTTAGCCAAGTCTCGGCCAAAGGTTGCTACTAGCGCGTCATTAGCGCGCTCCAGAGCATCCCGTCTGGCCAAGTTCAGTGGCGCATCCATATCCTGGAGAGCTTCGTCCAGGGTCTGGTTTGCGAGCGATGCAGTGCTTAGCTCTGCTCTACTCGCAGCAATTCCCTCTGGCGTCTCGAGGTACCTGAGCTCGTCCAGGGGATCCTGGATTCGCTGGCTGGCAGCTCTGACATTCAGCATCTCTTGCTGGACATTCGTCCGAATGTCCAGGACTCCGCCGTACACATCGGCCTTGGCATAGCGGGGATTCACTGACTTGGGAACCGCGACGATTGCACCGGAGTTGAACTCGTCAAAGGTGATGTCGTCGAACGTGCTAGAGCGAATAACCTTGAATCGCCCGTCTCGGTCAATACGACCAATCCGGTAGTCGGACTTGGCGAGCTGACGCAGGCGGCGTACATACGCAGCCTGGAGCATGTCCTGGTGCTCGAATGCGGCGGCGTCATCGACCCACGCGCCAGCGTTCTCATCCCAGTAGGCGGCAACAAACTCGTCGTAGTTGCGCAGCATGCTCGGTGTCATGAAGTCGCGAGGTGAGAGCTCGTCGGCCATGCCGCCGATCTCCACGCCTTCCGGCCCCATCATGGATCGGGTGAGAGCTTCGGCGTCAGCGACGCCGACCCCAGTGGCCGGGTCCGGCTCGAGTAGTCCACGAGCGGTGATCGAGCTGGTGGCGTTCGGGTCATAGATGAGAGTGTCCGCAGTGTCCAACATGCGGACCTGAGCCTCGGTCAGGTCCTCAGAGATCTGAGTCCAAACTGGTGACTCCATCACCTGCATGGTGGTGCGCCTGCGACGCAGGAACTCTTGCTCGGCTGCTCTGCGCGCAGCCTTGCGACGCCTGGCCATCTGCTTGGCCAGTGCGCGCCGCTCCTCACGGTTGAGCTTGAGGTCGGCAAGGTCACGATCCTGCTGCTGACGCATTTTGGCCATGTTGCGGCGGATCTTTCGTAGGCCCTGCCGCTTGACGATCATGTTGCGGAAGCGGTTGGTCCCCCCGGCGATACGGTCACCGGCATTGAGAAAGAAGTTCTTGGAGCTTGTGCCGACATGGCCAGTGGTCGGCACCTCACCAAAGGCGGCAAGTGTGCGCAGATAGCCTTCGGCCACGTTGCGCTGGGTGTAACCCAAGCGCAGCAGAACTAGCGGACGCCAGACGTAGTCAATGGCGGTAAGCAGCTTCTCGGCAGCCCCGCGCGCCTTGCGAGCTCCAGCTCCAGACCGCTCGATCTTGATGGAGTCCTGGAGCCACTTGAAGTCCATGAGAGTGTAGCCGTTGCGCTGGGTTGCAAGAGTCATCTCGTCGAGGACGACAACCTCGCCGTTATCTACGACCCACTTATGGTTAGCCAGGTGCCCGCGCACGAATGACCGTCTGGATACATACTTCTTGGCGATTGCCTGCATCGCCGCAGGTGACTCCCCCAGGGCCGAGGCCATAGCCTCGACCATCTCCATCTCGAACCGCTCGGCAAATGCAGCCTTGGCTGCGGGAGTGGACAGTGCTACTTCCTGCGCCTCGGATAGGAGGCGGGTGCGAAACTCCTCAACAGACTCTGTGACCGTGTCGCCGTTAGGAAGGCGGCGAGTAATCAGCCTGCCTTCGCCAGTCTTCTTGGCTGCTCTGCGAAGGAAGGGTGCAGTCTCGAGTGCTGCGCGGAACTCGCGCATGAACTCGACGTTGTCCTGGAAGTTGAGCACGCCCGTCTGGCGATGCTTGCCCAGGTAGTCAAGACCGCTTCGGATATTGACGAATCGAATGCCGCGATTCATTCCGGGGAGCTTGATGACTGTGTGCTCGTAGGCCGAGCCAGTGAAGCGCTCCATGCGACGCTGAGCCTTGGCCTGCATACCGCGCGCGGAGCGCTTGCTGTAGACGCCAGCTCGCTTGTCGTAGCGGAATGTCCGACCGCGGCCACCGCGGGTGGCCCGCCCAATCACCGGATTGAGGGACACCTCTGTCCCGAAGCGACCCGTTGTGAATGCCGAGACGGTGTCAGCCTTGGCTACGTCATCCTTGAGGGACTTGACGGCACCCTCTGCAATATCGGCGAGCTGGTCGTAGTGGTCCAGATTCTGCGACACGTCGGTGCCGAAGATTGCTGCATAGTTGTCGCCAAGATCGGTGTAGTCATCGAGGTTGCGGTCGGCTCCGTTGCGGATATTCCACCGCAGGGCATCGAGCTCCTCCTTGGCGCCAAGAAGGTTGTCGTACAGGTCAATGCGTTGAGCCTTGAGGCGACTAGCTGCTCCATAATCACCGAGCATGGCAAGGAACGCATCGGCAGCCTGGTCCTTGGAGTCGAATGTGGTTCCGACAATTGAGGCAACCAGGGCCGGATTATCCGAGTCCAGCACGATCGGGTGATGCGCAGCTTCCTCGGGGGTCATCCGGTAGATCTCGTCAATGAGCTGACCCTCGGCGGTTACCTCGACGCCAGCGTTATGTGAGATCACGCGAGCCTTGAACTCGCCCGGATTGATCGATCCTCGAGACCCGCCCGTGGCGAGTACCTGCTGAGTGGCCTTTCGGTATCCACCCATGATGCCCTTGGCTACGAGCACGTCAATGCCAACCGCAATCGCGATCGTGGCGTCTGCGGCTCCAGTGATCCATCGGCCAAGCCCCTGATTGAAGGCTGAGTCCTTGTCGTTCTCCTCGAAGGGATCGAAGTCTGAGTGCAGTCCCATCAGCCACGAGCGCAACTGGCGCTCGTTGGTGGGATCGGCCAAGCGTGCCGCGTTGTCCGCCTCGATGTAGGCGTCCAGCTTGCGCTGCATGTCCAGGCCGACAATGCCGTTGAGGAACTTCACTCGGTCGGCCCAGGCAATACCAATCGCCTGACCGGGAGTGATCTCCGCATCCCAGACCTGGCCGTAGTAGTTCCAGATATCACCCAGGGTTACGCCGTCCGTGGGGTCTGCGTCGAAGCGAGTAACGTAGCTCGGGTTGTTGAGAGCCATCGTCGTACCAGCAACGGCGGTGTTGAACGCCCGGAACGGTGCGTCCACGACTTGCATGAACTGCTCACCGGACTGCTGCGGAGTCTGATCCGTAATGCCTTCGATCACTTGGTTCTGTGAACCGACTGCATCGAAGTACGGGCGGAAGCCGCGCGTACCCGTGTAAGCCTGACGCTGGCGGGCCTGAGGCCCGCTCGTGTAGTCGTACCTCTTGACCGCACCCATGAAGTCGACGTACTCAGCAGACGTTCCGTCTGCCAGGGCAGGCGTGTACGTCGGAGCATTCTGTGCGTCAATGCGTGCCTGGGTGTCGTACTGAGCTTGACGCTGCTGCGCCTGCTGCTGCTGGGCATAGACGTAGCTACTGCTCATGGACGAGCGGAAGTCGGAGAACTTGCTCACGCTTGGTCCTCCCTGGCGATTAGATACAGGAACTCGTCAAACTGCTCGACGCTTTCCCAACCAGCCGTAGCGAGGCCCCACACGATCGGTGAGTTCTCCAGGCCGAGCACGTTCACTCCGGAAGCAATCAGCTTCTCGAGAGTGGGTGGTGTCACTTGGGTCTGTATCCCTTCAGATACCTAACGAACATTCGGAACGACTGGGGTGCGTCTGGGCTGTCGGCCCGAGACTCCAGCATTGGCAAGTAGCGAGCGATTGCTCGCATGTCCTCGCTGAGTGCGTTGTCAAGGCTGGGCAGCGCATCCATGCCAGGGCCGGGACCCATAGCCGCACCAGCGGTAATGGGCTCATCGGGGCGCGTAGTGGGAGCGTCAATGCCCAACGGCATTGGCGCAGAGGGTCCGGACTCCTCGTACATCGGAGCTGCACCCTGGATGTTCATGAACTCCGCCTGCTCGCCGTACGCAGCGTCGGGGATTGCACGCATCGGCTGGCGATCGGCGGGACCGCCGTCAGTGCGCGCAGACATCGCTCCTGGCCCGGAGACCGGGGCGGGATTAGAAGGGGCTCGATAGCCGCCTTGCTCAGCCATCAGTCTCCTTCGCTTCGATTAGCTTGGCGATATCCGCGGAGGTTTCCTCCGCGAACTCATCGCGATCCGCCTGAACCCACTCATGCGCTGACTGGCCCAAGGCCAGCATTGCCAGGTTCTGGAAGTGATCTGCTGCTGCCTGAGCCATCTGAGACGCGAACATCATGGATGTGGCGACCGTGTCGGAGTTGAACCATGGCGTGGCTTCGACGACTACGGGTTCATCTTCGACAATCTCGATGATGTCGTCTTCTTCCATGGTTACCTCACCACTTGACTTTGTCGGCCCAGTAGGCCGCGCTCATCTTTCCCTTGGCGATGTTCTTGGCATGGCGTGCCTTGAAGGACGCCTGCCGTTTCGTAGGCTGCCTGTCACCCGTCACACCCTGCTGACCAAAGCGAATCGTCTTGATCTGCGAACCTTCCTTAGCCACAACGACATGCGACTTCGTGGGATGTTTAGGTGTGCGCTTCGGCTTGTTATAGCCGGAAACACCAGCACGAGTCAGACGTGAATCCTTCTTAGCGGCCATTACGACTTCGGTGCCTTCTTGTTCTTCACCTTGCCGTACTCGAAAATCTGCTCAACCTGCGACTCAGTGCGCTCATGCTGCTTCTCCGTGTCAGGCATCTTCCGACCGCCGTAGCCGTTACCGACCTTGGCTTGGCATCCACACCAGTTACACATTCAGCGACCACGCTTCTTCACGGGTGCCGACCGCTTTGGACCCTCAGCCCCAGCCTTCTTGGCTGCCTTAGCGGCAATGCTCTTGGCCTTATTGGACACCATCTTGTTTGACACGGGGTACGCCTTGTCCACGGCCTTCACCACGCTTTTGCCGCGGATTGCGGACTGTGACGATCCTCGACCTGAGCCTCCGCTGTTGCGAGGAACGGCTCCGCGAGTGGGAAAACCTTTACGTCCTGTCCCATATGCGCGGCCACTACCGACGCGACCAGTTGAACTTCCCTTAGCCGCAGGCATTAGCGAGCCTTCTTCTTGGGCTTGTAAGTAATCTTGGCGCTGGTCTTCTTCTTCGGCTTGTAAGTAATGCGTGCGGGAAGCTCGCTGAACTTACGGCCACTAGAACCTTTACCAGTTTTACCTGCCTGAGCCTTCATTACTTTCTCCGCTTCTTTGGCTTGTTCGCAGCGACTCCGGGGCCAGCATGACCCCGGCCAGTGCCGCTCTTGGGGGTAGCCTTCTTGGCCGCTTTCGCAAGCTTGCGGAGGGGATTCGAGGAACCAGCCGCCTTGTACATCTTGCGATAGCTGCTCGCGTTGCTACCGCGAGCGGCCTGAGACTTCACTTACCCGAGCCCTTCGAGAACTTCGGGAGCTTGCTATTGGCGCCAGCCTGGGGAGGCTTGGTTCCCTTGATGCGGTCGTTCATGCCAGGGCCCTTGCCAGTCGGCGCGGACGGCGGGAACGGGGGGTGCGGGTTCGTCTTCTTGACGCCGCCCTGGGATGCCTGAAGTGCCATGTATTTCTCCTTATTGAGCGGCAGGAACCTGCCGGACCACCCGACTTGCCATCTGCGGCCTGCCGGACTCTGACAACCCAGCCAGCAACTGCTGCATGGCTGGGGGCGCTTGAGGCCCCGCCCCCAAGTCCGGGGGGCCACTCGGAGCCATCTGATCTGGGGCGGCACCCATCTCGGGTGCCATGGGCTCGGGGCTGTCAGCCGGACTTGGCGGGGGCGGAGCGAAGGCTGACTTGACAGCCTCCTCAATGGGCACGCCCTTCTTGCGCGCATCCACTAGAGCGGCAAGCACATCAACGACTTGGCCAGGGTTCTGGCCGCTCGCCGCCATCGAAGGGATGGCCTGGGCGTAGCCCTGCACTGAGGCGAGAAGTGCGTCACGCAACCTCTCGACATCAATGACCTTTTCTTCTTCCGCCACATTCATGCTCACGGGCAGATTGCGACGGACGAAACTCTTGGATGTCAGGCCCGCGCCAAGGGCCTGGAGTGACCACACGAGGGCACGATTGGGGTCGAGTCCCGCCATGATCCCGTACTCGTAGGCGACGTTGTAGTTGCCCTTGATGTCACGCTGCGGGGTGTACTTGAGCTCGTACGGTGTGCCGTTGTGTGCGGACTGCACAATCTTGGGCTGGTCGGGCCACAGGGCCTCATCCATCTCCAGGCACATGCTGATCGCGTCAGCGATCGCCTCGCCTAGAACGGCTTGGGCAGTCTTGATGCGAGCGTCGAAGCCGCCCATGAGAGCTTGGACGCCACGGCCTGTGACAATGGATGCGTCCAAATTGCCTGCACGGGCTTCTGGGAATCGCGTACCAAGTCGAAGTTCCTCATCCAGAACTCGTCCCTCAATGAGCGCCGACTGCGGGAGCTCGAGGGGAACCCTGCGGATTTGCTGAGGATTTTGGCTACGGATAATCGAGTCGGGCCCAAATGCCATCTCCTGAACGTCTGCGGGAAGCGCAATCGGCGCTTCAACTGCCTTCTGAACCGCCTCCAGGCTGAGCATGGCCAGCTTGGCCTTCGCTGCATAAACCCAAAGAACGTCGTCGAAAGCGCCTCGCATCTGGTCATCAATGCTGGGGCGGACTGCCACAGCAACAGGTACGCGCTTGATCGGGTTCGCGTATTGCGCGAGGACCAGTGCATCGCGCTCCGGTACGAACAGCACGCAACGATCGGCGTCCCACCACTTGACAACCTCGATGGTGGCTTCGCTAGAGCGTCGGGTCTTGTACGGGTCCAGCTTGTCCGCGTACTCGGGGAACAAGGCAGCCAGATCCGAGACTTTCTTGGTCCAGCGCTTGCCATAGGCAATCACGCTCCCCCATCGGTCGAAGTCCACGTAGGCGCCCATCGGGTCATCAACGTGAATGTGGGGTCGCATCTCGTCGTAGTTCGCTTCGATGCGCAGCGGGAGAAAGCCGTAGGTGTTGAACCGATCGGCGCCGACCAGCAGGCGTGAGCCGAAGCGGGAGGCGTAGGGGTAGTAGTTCGCGATCTTGGTGAGGCGATCAGCACGCGAACGCTTGGACTCATCGAGGATCGAGTCACCCGCAGCCGTAAGGGTCGGCATAACGCCCACCATCTCGGCGGTATCGGAGGCGACAACGTCGATGAAGTTGGCCACGATGGGCTTAGGCCACTCGGACGGGAACAAACCGTCGAAGACGAGCTCGGAGTGCCCAGAGCGCACCGCCAGAATGTCCCGCATGCGCTTGTCACGGTCAGCGTTCTTACGCTTGAGCACGTCAAAGCGAGCGGAGATGTCCTTGGCGAACTCAGCCAATGTCACTCCTAAAGGTAGACGGACTGGCTTTCAGCCCATTCGTCGAGATTGACCACCATCTGCCGGGACTTGTCCCGATCGGACAGCATCTTGTTGGGCATGTGCCAGGTTTGGTGCTTGCGAGCACTGGAGAGCACGCGCCGCGCCGACAGTTCCGCGAACCACAGCGCCATGACGGTGTCCTGCTTGCGATGCTTGGTCTTCACAGCCGGAGACCACGACACCAACTGCTCCACGAGTAGCCGCACCCCCGGTGCGGTCGCAGTCGGCAATTCGATCAGGTTGTCCTTTTGGTGCTGACGCAGTCCCGTCTTAGGATCTTGCGCGACAGTGCCGAACAATCCGGACATCGAGGCGACACCAAAGTCAGGATCCATCTTGTTGGAGCCTGTGTGGTGCGGCCTCAGGACAATGCCCTTGTTGGCCAGGTACTGGCGCAGGATCTCGTCCTGTGACAGGTACCCCTGAAAGGCGTTCTCCTCGATGACCCACTCACTGGGCTGGTACACCTCGGTCATTTCCGAGATCAGCTCGCGAATCTGCATCGGGGTGGGACTGGAGATGACGCGCATGTCCAGGACCCACCGCTTGCCTGTCTGACGGTCCACACTCAACGCAACTGCCGCACAGTCGCCGGCGATTGCCGGGTCCATGGCGCAGATCGTGTAGAAGCCGTCGACGTTATCGGGGTGAGCTGCCAGGTTCGGGTTCAGCGGGGCTGGGGTTCTGCGTCCATTGATGCACCCGCGCACCGCCACCGCATCGAAGGTGGCGTTCTCCTCGACATCTTGCTGCTGGTAGATCAAGCTCCACTTGGTCGCGCCCACCTCGTTGCGCACCTGAGCCAGCCGCTTACCCGTCCAGCGGGGGTAGACCCCTTCACTGACAGGTTCGTCCGCTTCGGACATGGGCTCGTCGGTGACGGGCCACAGCGTCTCCCAGTCTTCCTCGGTGTCGGCGTAGTTGAGCACCGCGGGCATCGCCAGGTAGGACCAGGGCACTACCCCATCGGCGTAGTGGTCGGAGTTGCGCAGCTCCCGGTACAGATCCATCGGGGCCACGCGGGTGCCCACCACCAGGAGCTGACCGTCCGACAGACGGGAAGCGACTTCCTGGCGGATCCAGTCCATCTGCGATTCCCACTGTCCAGCGTTCGCCAGGGTCACCGTGTCGTCGAGGATGATGAGGTCGGCGCGGTTTCCATAGATCTGGCCACCCATTCCGACAGCTTCGACGCTGGGGTCCTTGGATCCGTCCTGAGCTTCCCCGCCCAGATACACCTTGGTGGCTGACCACTGGTCAGACGCCGCGCGCCACCCCTCCGGGGGCCCGAAGGCGAGCTGAAACTTCGCATACCTGGGGTGGGTCATGCGCTGCTTGATCGCGTAGAGGAACTTCTTGGCCTGGTCTTGGGTCTTGGAGACCACCATGACCTTGAGATTGGGGTTCTTGGCTAGGCGATAGGTGACGTACTCGATGGTGATCGTCATCGACTTCGCGTGGTTCGGGGGGATATTGATGAGAACACGCTTGGATCCGCGGGATCCGGGTTCATAGATCATCGAGGGGTGTAGCCAGGCAGGCTCACGCCCCTCCAGGACATCAATCATGTTCTGCTGGTGGGGCCAGATCTTGCGGCCCAGGTACTCCTGGCAGAACTCCGCGAACTCCCCCACCTGCATCTGCCGCAGATCCGGGTTCGATACGACATTTCGGATTGCGTCGATCTTGTTCGCCCAGTCGCGGTCCCCGCGACGCTGACCCTCGTACCAGGACCTTGACCTGCCGACGATCTGGAGGGCCTCAGTGATGTTCGAGCCCTGCCGGAGCAGCTCCTCGAGCTGCGTGCGGATCACCTCGGCAGGCTTATTGTCCCGCTTCTTGTACTGAGCCATAACAAAGCCTCCTAGTGTCGAGCCTCAACCCACCCGTCCGGCTCGACGCCCCACGTCGGGACGGCGGGGAGGGGGTTGGGAGCGAGACACACCCACGGCAGCCCGATACCGGGCGCCGTGATGAGGGGCTCTAAGGGAGCACCCGTAGGGGGTGCTCCCGGAGCTGAGCCCCTGAGGCCCCCCGCCCCTTCTCCCAGGGGGGTCGAAGGGGCTCTAGGAGTAAAAAGGCTTCTATTAGGTAAGGAGGCTTGCATCAGACCCCTATGCAAGGCCAGAGGTGGTGTGATTTGGATCACAGCCCTCTGACGTGGGCAAACATTCCTTGGAATCTGCCCGGGAGCCCTGGTGAGGGGGTGGGAGTGATGGTGAAAATTTGTCAGGGGGCAGGGTATTAGGGG
>Ga0196905_1000579_pt1 | contig 14684 bp, 29 predicted proteins | sample CB_VirMetaG_3_FD_169098 | JGI IMG/M metagenome (GOLD analysis project Ga0196905, IMG submission 169098) | Freshwater to marine saline gradient viral communities from Chesapeake Bay - CB_1508_1S Viral MetaG (v3) (version 3) | ecosystem: Environmental > Aquatic > Marine > Coastal | place: USA... | reverse complement strand
GGAACAGACCCTACGTTAGGTCTACGATTTCGCATGAGTCACCAGAGCAAGCTAGTGTTTGACTACCAGAAGTATTGTCCTCTACTTCATACTCCTTTAGCTTAGCCCAGTCAATAGCTTTTGGCATAACAGCTAACAAGGTTTCATAATCTGACTTGCTACACTCTTGGTAAGGTGCTTGCTGATATGTATGCTCATTGTAGGGCAAGAAAGATACACCTGACATCTCATCAAAGTGTTCATACACAAATGCACCTACCTCGAACCACTCATTAGACTTGACGTTGATAGTCACAGATGGTTTGTGTTCACACCAGTGACGCTGATAAGCCAACCACATCTTCAACTGGTCAATGGCTGATAGGTCTTCAGTTACTACAGCATTATCAGGAGACTTCATAGGGAATGAGAAGACTGTAGTTGTATTTGGTTTCCTGAAACATGGCTCAGATGGAATACCCTGATCCTTCATGAACTGTGTCAGTGGGTCTTTGTTGTCACCACGGACAGTACGAATGTAATAAGGGCTGTGACGAGCATGTATCCCACTAGCAGAATCAACAAGTTGGGAGACAGTGCCACTAGGTTTGACACAAGTGATAGCAGCAGCAACAGGGATACCAAGGTGCTGGCTCCATTCAGCATTAGTACTAATAGCAACATTCTTTAAGTGCTCCAATGTTTTCTCTAGACCTTGGTTCTTTGTGGTCATGAGAGGGTTGTCCATAATACCTGTAAGGCTTACACCCAACAGACGTTCTTCTTCTGTGTTCTTCTGCCAGATCTTACGAAGGTAAGGGAACTTAGTATACGTAGACTGAATAGTCCCTAAGATTGTAGCAAGACGAACCTTACGTTCTAAATCTTCTAGGGTATCTGTAGCACGTACTACACACTCTGTCAGGTTACAGAACTGATATGGACGTAGGATGATTTCTGAGCAAGGGTTAGTGCCGAACTCGTAGTCTGTATCACGTCGCCCATTCTTTGCAGCCTGTTTCTTACTGGCTTGGCGGTTAAAGATACCACGTTCACCTGACCCAGACTCAACCAATGCCATCCACTCACGCATGAATGAAACAGCATCAGGCTTTTCCGTGTAAGCTACAGAGTTATTAGCTAGAGCACGGTAACCAAAACGGTAGATGTTCTTATTGGGTTCATCCCACCATTCACCTGACTTAGCATGACGCATACGGTCATCACTCAGGTTAGACAAAGAGATCATAGCTGATCGACGTACACCACCAACTACTACAACCTCACCGATCTTACACATGATGTCATGTGCCTCGATAGAAGATAGCTTACGTCCCTGTGCTTCTTTGAACTTAGATACAACAAAGTTAAACAAGTCCACCAGAGGGGCAGGACCAGAGGCACGTCCACCAAACGTCTTTAGTCTTGCACCTGCAGGACGAACTTTGCTAACGTCCCACTTAGGGATCTCACCACTATAGAGGAGTGCGATCACTTGACGCAGAGCTTTAGCCCAACCTTCTTTGCTGTCCTTCACGACGATTGTGGTATCACTCTGGAACAGTTGTGGTACTTCTGGCAGCTTAGTCACGAACTGACGTTCAACAGAGAAGCCAACACCAGTACCACACAACAGAATGAACATGGCCTCGTCGAAACTCTTGGGGTCATCTACAGGTAGATAAGAACAGTTATACCCTGCAGTGTTGTCACGCTCAAGTGCTGGGCCAGCTGTCATCATAGCTCGCATAGAAGGCATAACCTCTAGGTTGAGAATAGCAGTCTCAATAGCATCAGCTGTTTCTGCATCAACCTTATCATGAACCAAGTTATCCATGTAACGTGATACTGTTTCGCTCCAGCTTTCTCGCCTCCCTTCGTCCTCTAGCCATCGTGCATAACGTGATGTGTGAATAAATGCTTGGTAGTCTGTTGGTAGATAGTTGCTCATCGGTTGTCCCCGCTTCCTTGTAGTTTGCCACGTTTCTGGCGATCATCTAGTTTCTTCATATTAAGGTCAATTACTTCACGTAGACCTTTACCGTAAATGTTTGCTAGGGCTGTAGCGTAGAACACAACGTCTCCTAGTTCTTTCATAATCTCTTCATTTGTAAAGCGGCTGCTGTCACGTACAAGCTTCTTCATCTTCTCTGCCACTTCACCTGCCTCACCTACAAGGCCAAGTGTATTTTCATAGAGACGGTCATTCCCACTTGTTAGGATCTTTTTCTCTACCCAATCTGAGTAGATCTCCGTCCAGTCCTTACCCTCATACTCTGGAAACATCTCGTAGTATCCAAAGCTCTCCAAGTCTTTACTGCTAATCATTATCGTTCCTTAACGTTTAAGTTTTCTATTTCGATGTCGTCTACGTCATACATAACATTAGTAATCAGATCATATATATCCTCTTCATGATTGCTGTCATAAGAAGATAATATATTGTTGTCATCATCGACAGTAATTAGAAATGATACATAAAACTTCTTCATTTATGCGTTTCCACCCATCGTTTACGCAGCCTGTTTAGATACCAGATAGCTTTATCAATATCCTCTAGACCGTTCTTGTATTCACACCGCCACATATACTTTAGTACATTGGCTGCATGTGGTGCAATAGAACCAGACATATTCTCTGTCATAGCCTCAATAGCGTCAATACACTCTATGTTTCCATGATTATAGTGTACTGGGTTATTTACCGCGTCTGTCATGCGTTCCCCTCTGTCTTTGTCCATACGTTTAACTTGATGACGTTACCCTCTTTGGAATAACCTTCTTTCTGCTCTACTTCTGCTAAAGCTTCTGCATAGAAGTCTGGATACATCTCTTTTAGTATTTCCTCACGAAAGTATGAGAGTTCTTCCTCAAAGTCTGGGTATGCATCTAAATAAGCTATGGATGCAGCCATATTTATTGCAGACACTACAGCAACATGTCCAATCGCTACATCCTTACCTACATCCTTACCAATCACAAGACCTACATCTACACCAACAGTGTTGTCCTTAATATATTTAGGTCTAATGACAATGGCTACCTCGTCTGTGCTTAGTGTATAACCTTTTTTCATCTACGTTTAACCTTTACTCGTTGATCTTTCATTCGACTACCACTCTCTAGTAGCCATTCTTCTGGTATTACACGGTGCGCCCACTTAAACCCCTTCTGATCACACCAATCGCAGTAACGAGATGTAGCACCCTTATATAGCTTGGCATTAGCGTTACTAAATACAAAGCGTATATCTAATGTAGGGTGCTGTTTCTGTATTTCAATATGCTTACGCCTATCTGCTGCAGAAAAGATGCCCTTCGTTTCTATGATGATACCGTTGTCTAATTCAAAGTCGGGGGTGTATGTACGATACTTTAAATCTTCCCATTCGATCTTTAGCTTTTCGTACTCTACCTTCTTCTGCCTAGACTTTAGGTATGCAGCAGCCTCTTCTTCGAGGCCACTACGATATGTTTTACTCAGATGTTTTCGTTTCATCTGGTTCTTCTTGTTTATTTGCTTCCGTAATAATAAAGCTTGCAAGAGCCTTAGTACGTTCATCTAATAGACGCATCAAGTAATCCATACGCTGCATCTCTGAACGTGCTGATGTCATCTCATTATACGCAGACATCTGCTCTTTACTGAAGTCGTCTGTGTAATAGTCTTTGTTGTCGATTGTTAGTTTAGGCATTTTCATCTCCAATAAATACATAATCCACTTCTGGTGGGTTTATTGCTTTAGATGCGCGTGAAGGCAAGCTTTGTAGTGTCGGGTGACACTTGTGTTTGTAACTACAAAACTTACATCCAGTAGGCAAGATTATATTACCTGTAGGTTTTTTGTAATACGTCTCTGGCACTGGCTCAAAGCAACGCTCGAAGGGTTCGTCATTTTCGATATAGTCAACAAGGTTTTGGATCTCTTGTAGCACAGAAGCTTTGTCTACTCCTGATGCGTCTACGTACTTAAACTCTCCGTTAGCTTTGTTGATTACCCACCAACCGCCTACTTCTTTACCTGCACCTTCTGCATAACCAACTAGCTGTGAGACGTAGCCGAAACTGTCCCCTTGTGCTAGTGTGTCAAAGGACGCAAACTTATTCTGATAAGACCAGGGTGAAGCTGACTTAACGTCGTCGATCTTACCGTCTAACTCCATGTCGTACTCACCTTTGATCTCTTGACCGTTTGGTAACTTGAGTACTACCTTGTCGTTATCTTTAAAGTTAATACCTGCTGCACGTAGTAATCCTTTAAATACTGCTTCAACAATATCGCCAAGGATCATATTTATTAGGAAGTGTGGAGGGAAGGGTGTCCTATCTTCTGGGTCATTCTTTTCAAACCACAGCTGACACTTAGGCTTACCAATGTTAGACATACGTAAGCGAAACTCGTCACGTGGACCACTATCAAACTGCTTGTACAAAGCATCCCGAACATCGGAGGCGACTTTATCAGCCACCTCCTTGTCCATAGTAGTCTCACCTGCCATAGCTTTCTGCAAGAAATTGAAGACAGCTAATTCTGCATGATGATTCATATTTAGTCCACTTCAATAAAGTCGTTGTTAAGGATGTCGTCCACGATTGCAGCATCCTCTCTGGTAAGGCTCTTATCATTGCGCTGATTGTGCAAGTCCAAGATCTTACCATTGCTGTACTCAATAAGCTCTAGGAAATCCTTAAGCATATCGTTATCACTATCTTGAATGTCTAGCTTCTGACCTACAGATGCCTCAATCGTAGCATACTTATTTCCAGTAGGGAGTACACCTTCGACACTGGTAAGATTAATATTTGCCATGATAGGAAGTAGCGATTGCTTTTTAAGCTTGTTAAGAGCAGCGTTAATGTTTTTCAAGGAGTCACGGTTCTTAACATCCATTACAAAGGGAATGTCTTTGTAGTTAGATGCATCTAGTGGTTCACCCTTTTCATCAACTGGGTTATTAAGAGTTACTGTACCGTAGTAGACAGTCACACGCTTAACGCTACGGATGATAGCCTTTGTAGACTCTGGTAGTGCATTAAAGTCTTCAATATAACCAGACGGTCTGCCAAGGTTAAAGCCACCAATGCTATCCTTCAAGTCGTTGTTAATAGAGGTGGACTGTACTGTCTTCTCCATCTCATTAGTTGAATCATTCCAACGTTGCCATTGTTGGCGCTGGGCGAAGATACGGATAGATGCGGTTGTAGAGTATGCCTTATTCTCACTCTGTGTAATAGTGAATGCACCAACAGATATAACCTCTGTTTTAATCTTCTTACCGTTAAACTCTACCTCACCCATAATGGGTTGTTGCAGTATGCTAAGTCGTGCGATAGATGGGTAAGATTCTGTATTAATAGATACCCCCATCAATTCTGCCAATGACTGGCCACGTTCTGCTGCGATTGCTAGTTCTGTACTCATTTCTATTCCTTTCAATAGAGATAAAGAGAGCTTAGTTATACACTAAACATCTTTTGTGTCAAGCCAATTTGGACCTATTTTAGCTTCTAATAATAGGGGTACATTCATCTGTACTCCATACACAGATGCCACTAGGTCAGCCAAGCCATTGTTCATATTGTTCACCATGTCGATCACCACTTGCTCTTCATCTGGGTGTATATCAATAACCATTGAATCGTGAACTGTATTTACTAGGCATGACTGCATAGACTTAAGACGTTTATGCATTTCGTTTAAAACTACAGGAACCACATCACCAGTGGCAAAACCCTGTACTGGATAGTTTTTAATCATGGTGAAGTGTGTCACACTACCATTTGACCGTCGTGTCACATTAGGGAAAGCATACTGCCGCCCTGACACGTTAGTTATTTTGTTGAACCGTATAGCTTCATCAGCCAGGTTTTTATGCCAGTTAGCTACACCCTTGTACTTCTCTGTGAAGTGTTCGTAGTACGCCTGTTCAGCTTTAGATCTGCCATAACCTGTTGCACCAAACAGTGGAGCGAAGGTGTGAGCCTTTGCATCCTGACGTGACGTAGGCTGTCCTGCATCAGATATAACCTTGGCTGTATAGCTGTGTACGTCAAACCCTGTTGCAATCTCTTTCATTGCCACATCATCCTGCGCTAAGAAGGCAGCAACACGAAACTCTAGCTGAGCAAAGTCTGCTTCCATAATCTTACCGCCATCCCAACGTGATACAAACACACGCTTCACTGGGAATGTACCACCTCTTGGCATGTTTTGCATGTTAGGGTTTCGTCCAGAGAACCGCCCTGTACTGGTAATGTGTTGGGTAAGACTGACGTGTAACAAGCCTGTATCTCGTTTTGTGTAAGTGCTAATACCGTCAACAAAACTGCTAAGATAACTAGACACAGCATTAAGACGTTTAAGGTCACCGAGGAAATCCACAGCATCAGCCATGTTGTTGTTCTTAGCAGTAGCAACAAGAGCGTCGATATTTGTTTTGCTAGTGCTGAAACCATTGGCACTTACCCAGTTCTTATTTGGTGCAGAAAACCGTAGACCAGCAATCTGAGGTGAACTCTTTAGTTGAAACCCTCGTGCATCACAGTCTACGCACTTATTAGGTTTCCTGTATGGTGTACCATCCTTTTTAACTTTGTATACCTTTCCACTGCCCGTACATGTTGGGCAAGTTGATGCCTTAGTACGATACACAGGAGTCGAGTTAGCTTTTACTGCCGCCTTAAATTCCTGTGGTGTATTTACAAACTCGAAGAGGTTAACCCATTCCTTTTTATTGTTTATGGATACAGAGAATATAACCTGTGACATCTGCTCTGGTGAGTTTAGGTTAATAGGCGTATCACCCATAATCTCACGCACCTTACGCTGTAGGCGATCCTCTATGTCTGCTTTCTCCTTCTCAAAGTCTTTACGTACCTGTTCTAGTGCATCAAGATCAACCTTAATTCCAGACATCCGAAGGTGTGTTAATGTCTTACACGTTTCGAATGTAACATCCCTAATAGTTTTAAGAGATAGTGATTCCTGTTTATTGAAGTCCTCCTCCTGTGCAAGAAACAATTCTCTAGTGGTTAGCAGGTCACCCTTTAGATACATACTAAGCTTTGCTAGATCCGTTTCGTTTGTATTGATACCTGCCTTTAGACATTCCTTTAAGTAATCACCCTTTTGTTCTGCTAATCCACGACGCTCTGCAGTGGCAGCAAGATTTAACTCTACTGTCTGTCCTCGTGCTAAGATGTACTCTGCAAGCATCGTGTCATATATCAGCCCATCGTATTTGTATCCACAAGCCCACAGCCATGAAAGATCGTGTGTTGCGCTATGCATGATTAGCAATGTTGTTTCACTAAGGACGCTTTGGATAAGGTTACGCCCAGCGCCAGAAGTATCCTTATATTCTACGTGGTCTAGATTGACTATAGATAACTCCTCTTTATTATCTACATTAACCATACCAACCTGGGTCAGTGAATTTGATGGTTCGAATGGGTCATTGAAGGTAACACCATCTCGCCATGTAACACTGTTTTCTACGTCCAATACTAATCGCATATCTCTCTCCTACATTTCAAAGGGTTTGTACTTTACTCGTCGCAAGCCGCCTGACCCTTCTTTAATATCATAATCTGCCCAAATGTATGCGTTACATGGTTCAAATACCTGTTGTGAACCTCGCATAACTACAACAGTGTCATCCCTATCCATCAAGCCATCCTCTATAGCCTTACGGATTAGTGGGCCGATAACACCCTTTGTTTCGTTTGTGTAGCTTAAATGCTTATACACTGCTTTGTTGTGTTCCTCAAGATAAACTATATGTGTCATGCTGAATACAAGCTCCGTGAACCATCTAACTCACAGTGAATAACACCATGATAACCACCCTTAAGTTTATTCTTAGCAATGTTCAAGTGTCGCTGTGTGTCTGCCTCTTCTGCACCCTCTACTAAAGGGTTCTTAGAGATAAGGATCATCAAGTCAGCCTCTGCAGCTTTACCTGTCTTAGATCCTTCCATCATTGACTGATCTACAAACACCTTACCCTCTGCTACAGCAGACAGCTGAGACATCCAGATAACACAGCACTTGTATTGCTTGGCGATGTTACGTGCATGAATGGTTGCATCCTTGAGGTACACATCAGACTTGTCACTGTTCTTTGTAGCAAACTTGTCGCCCATATCCAACACAACGATGTCAGGCTTCTCATTCTTCACAACAGCCTCAACCCACTGCATATCCTTATTCGTGCTATCCTTGATACGGATATTCTGACGGACAGGTTCATAGCGGGATTTTGCTAGAGCAATGTTCTGACGTACTTCATCCATAGACATAAGCGTAGCTGCACTTAGATAACGTGCGCCAACACGTTCATAGCTTTCCTCGTTACACAGGACAATACACTTTGCACCTTGTCTAGCCCAACCATCTGGCCCTGCTATAAGAGAGGCATGGAAAGAAGTCTTACCAGTATTTGGACGAGCGCCAACCAACAGAAGATGACCACCGCTAACGCCTTCCACCTTCCTACGTAGACTTGGAAGGTTAAACTTCCACTGCGTTTCAAGATCGTTGGCAGCAAGTAGTGTGTCAATGCTAATGTCATTCCAGTCAACACGTAGGTTAGGAGTAAAGTCATCCTTGTAATCCTCTAGTAAGCGACGCAGTGGCTCAAGGCTGTTCACTGAACCATTAACAAAGTCAAAGCCAAGGTTAGCAACACAGTCTCCTACGTGCTGCTGAAACATCTTGCTTAGTACGTCTTCTGCAATCTCTGGCTTGATAGGGTCTGCCTTTGTAATGCGATTAAACAGATCGTCATAGGCTGTCTTGGTTGCAGTAGTCATGCTTTGATTGGTTGCAGTGAATGCAGCGTGTAGATCCTGTACTGTAAGGTCACCCTCATATGCTTCCATAGCAACATCAAGAGCTTGTTTGATCTTACGAACATCCTTTGTAAAGATCTTGTCAGGGCAACGAATGCCCTTGTGTTGATCGTAGAAGTTACGGTTAAGTAGTGTTTTAATTAGTGCCAGCTCCATCATCATCTCTCTCTCCTCGAATCATGTGGTATATAACTTCTAGTGCTACAAGCGGCCACATAAGGGCAAACCTGTAATGTGCATTAGGGTCATTGTCCTCGTCTATAGGTTCACTAATGTGTAATAGAAGAGGCAACCCTAGCACATACATAAACATTACACCACTAAAAAAGTTAATCATATTATTTCCTTTGTAGGGTGTAGTAAGCACCCTCTGTTTGTTGCATTGATGCAAAGATGTCAAGTAGCTGTTGGTATGACATGTATATCACTTGGTATTCATTAAGGGCTTCCTCATACTGTCGCAGATACACAGAACCATCATCTGCTAAGATAACCTCAACGTCTTGGTACTTATCCTTCTGATCTAGTGTTGTAATAACAGTCGAATCTTTTTCAAACTCTACAGTAAACATTATGTTATATCTCCGTCTGTCCAGTTGTCCCAGTCGTCATCCTGCTTGTTAAGCTTCTCACGTTCCTTGGCACGTTGTCGTTCCTCTGGTGTCATATCACGTATAACTTTCTTTGCTCTGTCTACAAACCACTCATCTGGTATGGGCTTACGCCCTTCTGGGATCTTAGCCATCTTTATCTCCTATATATTTTGCTTCTACCATATCTGCGAAGTCAAGATCTCTACCAAAGTAACCACCTTTTAGTATATTCCACTCAGCGCCTTTAAGATAAGTATAATGCCATCTAGTTTTACTTCTTATCTTTCCTGTGTTAGTGAAGTCGTCTGCCTTAGTTACTTTGCTAGTAATTACAGCTGGTCTATTGCCATTTCTAAGATAGAACACCTGACCTATTCGTTTAGGCTTTGTTGATGTCTTAGTCTTCTCATATTTATCAGGGTTCAACCAAGCTATTGCCTTATTGTAATTATCTATGTCCATCGTGCCACTCCACTACTCGCCCTGTGTTCCATGTGTTAGCCTCTGCCTGTGCTTCCTCTTTGGTATCGTAGAGTTGAACAGGTGTTTGGTCAGTGAATACTTTAGAGTTCTCCCTGACATAATCTGAGTGACCTAACTCTATGTCAATCATCACTGCGTACTTCATCTTTGTTATACTCCATGTGGTCTGCGATAAAGTCATACACTAAGCCTATGTCTAGCTTGGCTGCGGCGCAGTAGAGTACCAACCTCAAGCCTTCCTCTGCCAGTAAGCCACGGGCATGTGCGTCCATGTGAAACTGATAGTCTGCACTACCATCTTCATGTTCTTCAATGGTTTCGACACCAATCATACCTACGTCCTTATTCATCATTCTTCTCCATCAGTGATTCCCAAGACACAGGGAATAACCTAGCCATCTCTGCGCTGATCTGGTTAGCTACAAGACGTGACTCGTACTGTGTGTCAGGCTTACAACGTAGGTGACACATCGAAGCAAAGGCATCGAGGCTACCTGACCAGTGCCACTCGGTCATGGTGGACTGTGGCAGTACCATCCGTGCTTGCTCAGGGGCTACACCATTCTCAAGCAACTCTTTATAGGTATCAAGACAAGCTGTATAGCAATAACCAACCGATATATCTGTATCTTCATCATACCACTCGCCACTACTACCTTGCTTCTTATCCTCACTACGTCCACGCCAAGATCTAGGCATATAAAACTCAGGTTCATCATCCACGTATCGCCTCGATATTTCGTTCCATCTGAGATAGGAATGCTTCACAAGTTGACGTGCTACAAAGATGGGTGCCTTGACGTGAAACGATGCAAAGGCATGACCGAATGGGCTGATGTGTTTGTGTTTGGCTAGATACTTGATCAGCTTCACGTCACGTTGATGTAACGCTTTCTCTAGTGGGCCATTAGTATCAACCCCAGAGTAAATGTACTCACTCTTCTTACCAAAGGACACCCGTGCTGCGTTCACTACAGATAGGTCAGTACCCATGTGGTCAATGTATGTTGCTGTAATCATAATAGTAGTTCCTTTAGTTTATCTATATCTTCTGGTACACCATACTTGATGTCGTCATGTAAATATATAGCATGTGTCTTTATACCTGTCCAGAGTTCTATTTCTCTGCGGTATTCTATTGTTTTACCCATAGCATCTGGATCTAGAGCAATAATAATCTTATCAAACTCTGCTATTTTTTCCATATGTTTAGGTGACAGAGATGTACCTAGAATGGCCATACCTACAATGTCAGGTAAAAACTTGTTCACTTTAATAGCAGATATAACGTCCTCTACCAAGACAACCTTGTCTCCCATCCCACTGACATACCAATTAGCAACACCAGTGTAGCGATACCATTTAGGGTGCTTACGTTCGCCTACTGCACGGCCTACAGCATCAATGATACGGCCCTTGTAGTAGATAGGGAATACCACACGTTCTTGCTGTACGTCATACATCGTATATCCTTGTACACCCCACCGATTTACAAAGGTATTGTGTAGTGTATGCTCTGTGCTAGGATATACAATCTGAGCAGGTATCTCCATTGTCTCAGGCTCTTTATGTGGTGCATCTTGCGCTGGGCGTAACAGTTTCATAACTTCCCTTGCAGTCATAGCCTCGTCATACACACCACCAACATCACAGCCAAGCTTGTAGCAATTCCATTTAAGTGTGCCTGTGTCCATAGTAGCACTGAATGTTTTCCTACCACCACAGAACGGACAGTCACCCCTCCAACTGCCCTGTGATGCTACATCAGACGCAAACTCTTTCTGTTTGTACCAGTTACTCATTTCTCTTCCTCGCAGCTAATGCTTTGGTTGCACCACTCAATGTATTCACTTGATAGTTTTTAAGTGATGCAATGTTCTTATGCCCTGTAACCTGGATAGCTGTCAAGAGATCTGCGCCACCTTCCATCATTTCTTTCACTGCTGTGCGACGAAGATCCATAGCTGTAAGTTTACGTGGTAGTTTAGCTTCGTCTAGTACCCTATTGATGTACATATATATTTGCTCTTTAGGGTATGGCACATATGCACCTGCTACTGGTGTAGGCTTAGGTGCTACATACTTCTGAAAACCAAAAGTCTCTTTCTGTTGCTGTAACATCTGGCAAAGGTCTTGAGAGATTGGTAAGTGAACCTCTGCATTACGCTTGCTCTGTGTCAGGTCTAGTTGGCAACCATCTAAGTCTAACGAATCCCATGTAAGGGTACGCATATCTCCAACCCGTTGCCCCCAGTCGTATGCCATATGCACAATAAGACCTATACTACGGAAATTGAAGTCGCTGTATGCAGCATTGAGAAATGTCACAATCTGATCACGCTCCCACACTACACGCCGTGGTTCTGACGATAGAGTTTTAACAGGGCTGATAGGATTGGTCACCACAACATCAAAGCGCAGAGCGTTTTTCCATGCAGTGGACAACACAGCCTTGCGGTAGTTTGCAGTGCGTACACCTACTGTAAGCCAATGCTCGTATGCCTGTGTCACATGTCGGACTTTAAGTTTATTGCAACGATACTCCCCAAGATCTTTGCCCTCTACAGGTGTATTCATCACTGCGACTAAGTGGATCGCATAGTCACGCTGTGTCGTATTCTTTAGCCGCCTAAAAGATTCAGAGTTCATGTAAAACTCTATGATCTGCGACACTTTAGCATTGCTCTTGGGAATGTTCATTACCAGTCTCTCCTTGTTTTCCAGTATGTCCAAGACATAACGCAGTGATCCTTACCTAGTATAGCGTCAATTAGCCATACTAAATTAGTCTTACCTTTACGTTTTCTCTCCCAGTTTCTAGCTGAGAATGTTTGGTTTAAGCAGCCCCCTAGTATTACATTAAGTAGTACGCTTAGTGCTGTCAGTATTCTTAACAGGTAGGTTGCCAACCCAGTGAGTACAGTCATCATGTGGATCATCCATCTTTACTACTATCATAGTGATCACTCAATTCTATATAGGAGTGTGCAATAGCATATATAAGACCTACTACATACACCAAAATTAAAAAGCTTGGCAATGCCATTGTTAGAATTGAGGATACCATGTTTTTCCTTCCTTAATGTACTGTTTAACATCATCTGCCTTTAGTTCTAGCACATTAGCTTCGTCTTCATTGCCTATCCAATACGCTTCGTCAATCTCTTGCATAAGCTTGTTGTGATACCACTGTGAAGGCATCAGGTGTTGTGTGTTAAAGCTATAGTTATTCTTCATCGTCGTCATCCTCTTGCCACTCTTTCCAGTTTTCATATTCAACATCAAGACCCCAAGTGTCAATCAAGTGTTGCGGGATGTCGTCAGCCCAATCCTCGTACTCAAAGTCTATCTCAAAACTTATATCTATGCCTAAACCACTGTCATACTCACCAACAAAGCACATGCCTGACTCATAGTATGATGCTTCGATGTGTACGTCATCATTGACATCTGTATAGTTTTCATAGGCTATAGTGGGTGGACTCCATGCGCTATCAAAGTTAAGCGATAGCGTTTGTTTAGCTTCGTCTAAATCCCAGTCAACACCCTGTAGATCCCGCTTAGTACCCCAGTTATCTACGGCTGTCATATAGTCCCACTCACCAATAGGAACCATAGTCTCTAGCATCTTGTCTTGCTTGATACCCTCAACGATAGCGTTAAGCTTTTCGATAGGGCCAGTGATTGTTGCGTTATTCATACACCAGTTAGGCATTGTTCTGTTCCTTCAATATAGGTTTAACTTCATCAAGTGATACTTCAAGACTAGACCCATCTACAAAGTGCATTACTAAACGTCCTGCTACACCTGCTAGGTCTGCGTCTGTTTTCTTTGTTACTGTGTACTTAGACATGATATGTTATCTCCTATGTTACGTTCACTCATTTTCAATCCTCTATATGATGTCTGTTAGCGTATGTATGTATGGCATGACAGTTTGCGCAAAGCACTTCGCACTTCTCTATCTCTGCACGAATGTTTATCATAACACCTTTCTTTACAAGTTCTGATACGCTTTTTGTTTTAGTGTCAGGGTTTATATGATTTAGGTGTAATGCTGTAGGGTGTTCAGCATACCCACAACGACTACATCCATGCGACATCTTGTAGTGGTCAACAAAAGCTTTAGCCTTTGCTGCTCTCACTACCTCTAACTGTCTTTGCCTAGTGCGTAAACTGTTCATTGGCCCACTCTGGTGCATTACAAATGCCCCCCTCTATTAAGCGTGTTGCTGTCCTACCGTACCACCCTTGTAACTGCCATACGATAGCTGTGTCAATAAGGTGCTGCCATGCGTCTGTGATGTGGCCCTCATATTGCTCAGGCTCTACACCCTCAATAATCATGATTGCTTCTTGTGTGTTCATTGTTCTACATCCTCGTCCACAATATATGAATTGATTGTTGTTTCGATCAGGTCATGCAGGGCATTGAAGCGATCCTGCCCTTCCTCTGTGTAAGTTGTGCAGCATGTGCCACACTCATAAAGATCCTCTGGTGCTGTGACTGTACCCCAGTAAAGAGCATCGAGCACTTCACCCGCTAACACTGCGATCAAGTCTTTTTTGTCTGTGATATCTAGCCGTTCAATCATCATGCGTTTTCCTCTTCATCCCGATAAATATAACCTTCCTCAACGATCTGATAAGGGCATCCAAAATATCCATCCATCACATGGACAGCTAGCATGAATGCTTTCAACTCAGCCTCAGTATCAAAGCTATACGTCTTCGCTATGTCGCCGTATTCTATTAGGTCTTCAGTCCATAAAATAC
>Ga0196905_1000578_pt1 | contig 14717 bp, 17 predicted proteins | sample CB_VirMetaG_3_FD_169098 | JGI IMG/M metagenome (GOLD analysis project Ga0196905, IMG submission 169098) | Freshwater to marine saline gradient viral communities from Chesapeake Bay - CB_1508_1S Viral MetaG (v3) (version 3) | ecosystem: Environmental > Aquatic > Marine > Coastal | place: USA... | reverse complement strand
CTATTTGATCTTGGCGTCCACTGACCGCTGGAGGTAACAATTTCTGTCGTGCTTTGCTTGCGCAAAATACGGGCGGCAGAAAAGTACGCCGACATTGAAGTGGAGACGCCTGCTGCTGGCAGGGTGTCTGGAACCGGCCCGGTCTCTCCGTTGAACGTGGCGTTCAAGCTGACTGCGCCAGTCGCGTCATAAAAGGTCCGCATCTCGCTAAAAGAAATCGGGCCAGATGCGGGCAGTGCGTCAAGGGAGGTTATTGTCATCCCGTGCTACCTCAGACTGTGCCAAACGCCGTGATGTCGCCAACAACTGTGAGATTACCGCTCGCGTCTAGTTTCATTTTATTCACGCCGCCAGTGGCAAAGTACAAGACCCCCGCGCTTTCTGTGACAGTCCAGTTGCCAAAGTCCACAGTGGTGACGGCAACGTCGCCGGAAGCACCGTAAATAACGGCTCTGGAGTTCACCACAGTAGCGGCAGCGGAACCATCCAGCAGGTTCAATTCAGCGGTGGTCGCTGTAATGCCATCCAAGACAGCCAGTTCTGTGCTGTCCAGCGATCCAAGGAACGTGGACAGGTTCGACCAGTTTGTGTTGAGGGTGTTGCCCCAAGTGTCCTCAGACCCGCCAACGGTCGGGGCAGTGTACGAAAAAGTAGCCATGTCTCATCCTCGAATGCTTGGCCTACAATGCCATTTTACGCCGCTTCTGTCCATGTTTCCGAGTTTTCCGCAGCAGGCGTCCAGATTTCTCCTGTGGCGGCTTGTTCGATCCACGTCGGCCCTGTGGTGCCAACATCCGGCGCACCTGTGGTGATGCTGTCGCCAAGCAGGTTGTGGACTTGCTGCGCCTGCGCTGCACCCAGCGTCGGGCGGCCTGCGGTGACCGCGCGAGGTGCCAGGACGTGGATAACAGCCATCGTCGGGGCCGCCACAGTGGGCGTGCCAGCAACAATCTGCGCGCCCGCAAGGATGTATATGAGACCCACCGTGGAGGCCGCCACAGCAGGCTCGGCTGTGGTGATGCCAGTCAGGGTGAAGACGTGCGTCTGAGAGGCCGTAGAAGCGCCCACAGACGGTGCCGCTGCCGTGATCGCCGTGGCGGTCAGGCCGTGATCCTGCACGATGCTGGGGCTGCCCACGGTCGGGGTGCCTGCAGCAATCGGATCAGCGTTGAACGTCTCCTCCTCCGACATCGTAATGCCGGGAACAGTGGGCTGACCAGTGGTAATGTCGTTACCAGACGGAACGCTTGTGATCTCTGCGTCAGCAGCACCAACAGTGGGAGCACCAGTTGTAATGTCGTCACCAGCCAAGACGCTTGTGATTTCAGCATCAGCAGCGCCAATAGTCGGTTGACCAGTCGTGATGTTGTCACCAGCGAAGTTGACCGTGATGACAGCATCGGAAGCGCCAACAGTCGGTTGACCAGTCGTGATGCCATTTCCCGAGAAAGAATGTTCCTGCTCAATCGCAGAGGCACCGACAACAGGCTGACCAGTTGTAATCGGATCGGCAGTGAGACCAGTTGCCTCAATGGCTGTAGCTTCACCAACGACAGGTTGGCCCGTAGTGATGGCCGTAAGCGTTAGATCGTGGTCCTGAGCAATGTCAGACGCGCCGACCGTAGGCTGACCTGTCGTGATAGCCGTCAGTGCAAGATCATGCTCTTGGGCAATCGCAGGCGACCCAACGACAGGATTGCCCGCAGTAATGTTATTGCCGACCAGTTCGTAGACGACAACCGCCCCGTCATCCGCGAGGGGCGCAGAAGCTAGTGGGGCGAAGCCGAGCATGGATTAGACCGCCAGTGCAGCGTTGCCTGCCGCAATAGCCTCATCAATCGGGGTCATATCCTCGTCAGTCCAGAAGTCAGCACGGCGCATACCCTCAAGGTGCTGAACATTCCGCTGGATCACGGTGTCGTCGCCCGTGTATTTGTCAGGGTTAGCGATTGCATCATTGATGACCCACACGCTGTCAAGGCAGGCCGAGTAGTGCTTGGCGATGCGCTCAGGTGTCAGTTGATCTTCCATGTGTCACCTCAAGGTTTGGTGGGCCAAGTGACTTCATACGGGAAGCCAGTTTGTGTAGTTATATCACGAAGGGCCTGACGATACAGTTCCCAAGCTGCGGGGATGTTCGTTCCCTTCTCGGTGTGCATAATGACGACCCAATCAGTTTCTTTCAGCAGGCTGTCACGGCGGGAGCGGATGTTGCGCTGGGCATCCTCAAGAGGTAGAGCCTCAAGTTTGTAAGGTAGCGACCAATGACCTTCCGCATCCTGCACAAAGGCATCGTCAACCAGACGCCATGCTAAGCTGTCGTATTCCGCTGGCGCAGGCCGAGTGTAGGGATACACGTCATAGCTTGCCAGAAGATCGTCAGGGATCAATTTGGGGAAGCTGGTCTGCGGATTATCACGGCGCAGTTGTCCCAGTGTGTATTTGGCTGGGATGCCGTTTGTGAGTTTCAGGTGCATTTATGTGGTCTCCCTAGCTTAGCACAAAGGTTGCGCCTACAGATGGCTCTGATGTCACTATCCCAGAGAAAGCATCTGGATCGTATGTGTCAGAAGCGGTAATCGCTAGATATGCACCCATCACTGAGCAAGCCACTCCAGAAGATGCTGCGCCAAACGTATAGCCTGTAGGCGGCAAAAAATCCTCTTGGGCTGGGGCGCTTGTATCGTCTAGAAACCCCAATGCAACTACCATATTTCCGTTTCCAGCAGCGACTGAAGGCGGATTTGGCATTCCGTTTGCAACTACGTTTATTGCAGGTGGAGTTGAAACAGAAGGTGAAGAACTTGATCCCCTAAAAACCATTGCCATGTGAGTTGTATATGTGTCGTCTTTTAGCCCTACTATTTCCGTATCAACAGGATCAGCCATTGTTTTATACGCCCACATATATCCAACACTAGAGGTGCTACCAACTTGACCGAGAGTATAACCCGTGGGGACAAAGGGTGTCCCAGAATCCTGCATAGAAGCTGCAATAACTATGTCTCCCACCTCAATCCCCTCAGGTAAGGCAAGGCTGCTTGTCGGTGTAATGTTTGAGCGTCCAGTGCTTGCAACAAAAGAGATTGTGTTGCTAACGGAAACCCCAGCCCTCGCCATCAACAGTTTCTGTGCAGACGTTATCATGCCATCGCATCCCCAGCGAGGAAGCCATACCAAGTCGTGCCTCCGTTCACTGTCATAAATGTGTAGATATCAGTCTCACCGCTTGCAGGGGCGTCCGGTGCCGTGCCGCCAGCCCAGTCAACCGAGGCAGGCCATGTCAGCGTGTGAGTGCCACCAGCCGTGATGATGAGGCTGAATGTGCCGACCTGACCAGATGAGGGAACACCCGTGAAGGTAAATGTCGTGTTGCCAGATGTCGTCAGCGTGTAGGTGTCCCGTGCGCCCACGTCCACCGATGGGGTGGTGCCTGACAGGGCAGCAGAGGTGTTGTCGATACCTGCACCCGGAATACGGAAGCGGGTAATACTGCTATTCCCCAGCGTGATCTCGTTGGAGACTGTGGCGGAGGATGCTTCGGCGTCATACCCAACGCAAATGGTATTTGACCCAGTGGTAGTTGTATTCCCAGAAATCCGACCGATATGAACGTTCTGGCCGCCAGAGGTGACATTAAAGCCGCTGCCTTGACCAACAAAAGTATTTTCAGAACCGTTAGCAAGATCGTAGCCAGCGGCGGCACCTACGATAGTGTTGGTTTCTCCCGTAGAGTTTGAACCCAAGCCAGCCGCCAAATCTCCTATAACAGTATTACTTGAGCCACCAGTCCAATTAAGCATAGAACCGTTGCCGATTGAGATATTGCCAGAAGCACTCGTATGGTTGGACGCTGCCGACGCTCCAATAAATACGTTATCAGTGCCACTCGTCAGGTCATACCCTGCCTGATACCCAATCGCTACGTTGTCACCAGAAGCAGCAGTAGCCACCCCAAGACCCATAGCATCTTGACCAATGGCGATGTTCCGACCACCAGTAGTAGCAGCATCCAAGGCACCATTACCGATGGCTACGTTGTTGGAGCCTGTGGTTAGGTTGGTGCCTGCGAGGTAGCCTCCGAGGAAGTTGTAGCCTCCCGTGCTGAGATCGTAGCCCGTTTCAAGCCCGATGCCGACGTTGCCTTCTCCGGTTAATTTAGAAACTGAACTTCCGTAGAGTGCCTGATTGCCAACTGCCGTGTTGTTCGGGCCAGAACCAATGTATCTCCCCGCCCACTTCCCAACGGCAGTATTTCCAGAGCCTGTCGCATTTCGCAACGTAAGCGCACCAAATGCAGTACTACCAGTCCCCGTTGTTACTGCTGCCGCCGAATAACGTCCAACCGCAGTCGTATCTTGTCCCGTAGCCAGAGTTGCAGAATTTTGACCGATGGCAATGACCGCATCACTGTTGGCTGATTTTCCTGCCTCGGGGCCGATAGCTACGCTGCCTATAGAAGATGTTAATGCGTTCCCTGCGTTTTGGCCTGCCGCAAAATTGTCTGTCCCAGTTGTCAGGTTGGCTAGTGTGGAAATCGCATAAAGATTGTTAGACCCATCAGCAGTGAATGCACCACCAGCCGTGATCCAATCATAGTCGCTGCCAGTCCACGACAGAACCTCGCCAGACGAAGCCGTGCCAGTGTTCAGGTGAGTGTCAACGTCAGCATCGGTGTAGCCGCTGATCGTGGTGAAGGACAGAGTGCCAGCGCCATTGGTTTGCAGGACTTGGCCTGTAGAACCATCCGCAGTGGGCAGCACGAAGTTGTCAGCGAAGTCCACCAACTCTTGCAGGTCAGCAGCCGCAGCCGACACATAGACAACAGCATTGCCCGTCAGGTTCAGAGCATTATCAGCGTTAGAACTTTCAATACTGCCACGGGTCAGTGTCGTCCCAGAGGCAGTGTAAGTGCCAAGGCCGATTTCCCACGCCGTGCCATCCTCGATGACGTAGCGCACGACATCCCCGTCAGCCACGCCTGCGTCAGCGAAGGTCTGATACCCGTCAACCGCTGACCCAAGCGTGATTGGGCTTCCCGTGCCAGTGCTGGCCGTGGTCATCTTTGCGCGGTTGACGAGTTTGGTCATGCTTCACCTGTGCTGTTGTCGTTGTTTTAGGTCAGCCTATCAGGCCGGGTCAGGAATGCCGATGGCGACCGACGACAGCGTGAAAGTGTTGCCAGAAGTGACAGACTGCGAAGCCGTCAACGACCCGGTGGCAAGCAGGCGGCTGTTGCTGGTGTCCACGATAGCGTAGTGCGTGGCGGTGCCGGTGCCAGTCACTGAGCCGTCAGTGATCGCAGCAACGACGACCTCGCGGCCACCGCCAGAGCGGTCCTGCGGCGCGCCAATGGACAGCGAGGTGCTGTTGCCCAGCGTGTAAGTGCTGGTTGCGGCGGCGTAAGTGGTCGGCTCCTGCGAACAGATGTCGATGCGGTTTGCCTCGGTGTCGAGGACGGTCAGGCCATTGTCAAAGACCCGATCTGCAAGTGTTGCCATGATGGCCTCCTATGATTGCTTGGGCATATTACCACGCCCGCGACGTTAATGACAGATGCGCGTGTTTTGTTCATTGTGGACGATTATATCGACAAGCAGCGCGCGGTCGTTTCGTAGTAGCCAGTCCACGGTTTTCTGGCTGTCAAACAGCATGGGCGAGGTGATGTCGCAGTAGCTATTGGTCGTCATGCCGCAGCCACTGATTGGCGCGATCAACAAGGTAAGGATCATCCAGCGATTCGATTTCATCGGCGACCTCTTTGGCGGTCCTGTAGTTGTCAATTCGGCGCGCATCTATCCTTGCCTGCTGACGGGCGATCCCGCGCTGCACACCGGCCATGTAGATGCCCAGAACGCCAGCCGCGAAGGCCAGTGCCAGAAGGGCGTACAGTTGCAGTCTAGCGCCGACCATCTGCCCAAGCCTTCAGCCGCTCACGCATGATCCAGAGAGCCAGCAGGACGACCAGCGCGCACCCGCCAATCGCGACAAGCTGTGCAGCCCCATCCAGCGCCCCTACAGCCGCTACAGCGCCGCCAGCGCCGCTGGCGATCTGCACTGCCGATGCCTGCACTGTGGTGGACTGTACGGCTGATGTGCGGGCAGGCTTGGCAGGTGTTTCGCCCAGCCAGCGCTTCAGATCAAAACCGGGGCAAGCCTTGGCCGCGTAGTCGTGATGCGCGCTGACCTTGGTGATGCCGTGCGCTGCCTTGAGGGACGACAGCAGCTTGCGCAGCGCGGCATCCTGTTCTGGCGTGTAGTGATCCGCAAAGTCGTCCGTCTCCGCGCTGCCGTGACCGCCTATCAGGCTGACGCCAATCGTGCCTTTATTGTGGCCCTTCACATGCGCGCCGATCTTTTCGACCGGGCGTCCTGCGGCCACGGTGCCGTCCCTGTCGATAAGGTAATGGTATCCCACTTGGGACCAGCCGCGCTGCCGATGCCATGCGTCAATTTCGGCAACCTTGGCGGCGGTCGGCTTGCTGGCCATCCATTCCGGTCGCGTGGCCGTGCAGTGTACAATGATTTCGTCAACAGGTCTCATCACTTAGCCTCTAGCGCGCGGAGGATGCGGTCGGACTGATCCATCAGCGCGTCCAGGCGCGTTTCGATCCGGCCAAGCTGCACCGCCTGTGCTTGAGCGGTATCCTGAATTTCTTCTACCTGCGTTTCGACTTTAGTCAGTCGGGCCGAATTGTTGTCGATGTCAGACGACATCTGACTGAACATCCAGACGACACCACCGGCCTGAACTACCAATCCAATAATAAGCGTCACGGGGACCGACTTATTCAGGTGCCAGCTTTCAACGTGCGCCATGTCATCCCCCTTCAGGCCATAGGCTTGGCGCGCATGCGGATGGAAGACGATCCGATGCGGGCGCGGTCACTTTCAATCTGTATGGCGTTCAGTGCCTGTTCCAGCATCATACCCCATACTTGGGTGCGGTTGTCCTCGCCAAGATACGGCGCAGCCTCCATCAACGCACCGTACAGGTACACATCAGGGGCAGCCGCCAGCAGCCAGTTGCTGGTGGTTTCGTCCGTCAGGGCGGGGATGCTGCTGTAATATGTCAGTTCGCCAGTGTAAGTATTGCTGTCAGGCGCAGGGACCACCTGAAACTGGCTGCCAATCATGGTGAAAAACTTGGGACGCCCGGTCGAAGAAAAGATGACCCTTTCTTCTGCCGCTTGGTCGGGCGTCACATATTCCAGCGTGGTGATCGGCGTGGTGTTAAGCTGAAAGCGGATGTTTTCCAGCCAGTCAGTCGGCACGACGAAATACCCAGTGTCCACAGTCGCGGTCGCACGCTTGACCATGCGATAGTCGCGAATGCGGCGGTTGAACTTGGCCTCTGCCAAGTCAATGAAGGACGGAATGTCCTGCGCCACAGCGGGCGTATTGAGCCAATTCTCAATCGCCCGCTGCAACTCGGTATACGTCGTGATCGACATTAGCCGATGACACCATCAGGCGTTTCCGCCGACTTGGACTGATTGTCTGCCGGGGCAGACAGCGAGAAGCCCGCCGCTTTCAGGTCATCAAACGACAGCGTCTGAGACGACCGGACCGCCTGCTGGACCTGCATGGCCACTGCGCTCTGCATCGCCTGCGACCGCGCGTCATCCATCAGGAACGGCGATGCGTGCATCAGCGAGGTGTACAGGTAGATGTGCGGTGCCTGCTGGATCAGCCAGTTCACAGCGCTGTCACCAGACTGCGTGCCGTCGCCACCGGACGACAGGGCCGGTATCTTCGCATAGTAGTCCAAAGCGAAGGTGGTGCTGGCAGAAGGTGCCGGTGCAAGCTGCATCTTGCGACCGATGATCGCGAAGAACTTGGGCGTACCGGCAGTGCGCAGGCGCGCACGGCGCAGCGTGATAAGCTGCTGCGGCGTCACTTGCTCCAGCGGCGAACTATCAGCGCCATCCACTTGGGCGTAGATCAGTTCCAGCGCATCAGCGGGCAGAGAAACGGACGACGTTGTCGTGGTGACCGTCGAACTCTCTGCCATGTGCGATGCGCGCAGAACGTCGTTCAGCGTGCTTTCTGCCAAAGTGATGAAATCAGGGATTTGCTGGTCAAGATCGGCGCGGTTAAGCCAATCTGCTAGTGCTGCCTTCAGCGTCCCGTAGTTTGTAATAGCCATTACATCGGTCCTTTACAGTTGGCCTTCGCGGGTGCGGAACACTCGGTTGTCCGAGTTATTCAACCATTTCTTCAGCGCCGCTGGATCATCAGCAATGCCGCGCCGCTTCAAGTCATAATACACCGAAAGCGGAATTGATGCGACCCTGTTCATGTCCCCCCACTTGGTACGCTTGTCTGTTTCGACACGCTGGCGGCGGTTGCTCTGATCGACATCTATGTTCTGGACAGTTTCAATGACGTATTCGCCATTGTCCTTCACATGCCAGTATCTGGTGATGCCTGTCGCGGGGTCAGTATCAAATACACGTTTCTGCATATCATCTCCGAATGGTCAGCGGGGCGAGCCGCAGCCCGCCCCGCTTAGTCATTACGACGTGGTCAGGTCGGCCACGATGCCGTGGGCTGCTTCCTGCGAAATCTTCAGACCGAATTCGCAGATCATCATGCCCTTCTCGGCGTCACCGGTCTTGGCCAGTTCGACCTGCTGGATCGGACGCAGGTAGCAGACCGATGCATATTCAGGGTCGAGGACCAGAGCGTCACGCGCACGCTGGAAGCGGTTCGGCACAACCGTAAGTGTACCGAAATCGCTCATGTAAACGTCAGCCGCGCCAACAATGGTGGTCGGCGAGTCGGACGGTGCCATGTAACGCTGCGCTGCGATGCCAGCGAATGCCGACACTGCCTGCTTGTTGAACGCGCCAACCATCAGGACGGACGGGTTGCCACCCGATGTCCATGCCTGCTGCATCACGTCTTTCAACATTGCCTCGCTGAAGGCCCTCTGAGTCCCGTCAGTACGGGCGTCAGTGCCGTCGCCGGTCGGTGCTGCACCGCCAGTGCCAACGCTGTCGTTGGTGGCAATCCACGCGCCGATACCTGCAGTTTCAGGTGCGGTCGAGGAGTTACCTGCAGCGCGGGCATTATTGTCCAGCAGGACAGCTTCCACGTCGCGCTTCAGTTCCTTGCCACGCTTGGCAACCTGATACGCGACTTCGTCAGCGCGGCCAGCCTTGTCCACAGCGGCAAGGTTGTCTGCAATGACGTAGGTGCGACGACGGATGTGGGTGTAGTTGCCCAGACGGGTGGTCGCCGATGTCGCGTCGAACGACGAAACGTCGTCACCGTTGATGACAGCGGTGGTCGAGGTTGCCGCCAGCGAGTCGGTCTGCCACTCGAAGAAGGTGTTCGAAACAGACTCGGAACCCACGTTCGACTGGAACGGGGTTTCTTCCGGCGAGATGTTGGCAATGGTGTTTGCCAGCTCTTCACGAATGCCCTTCGCGTCGAAGGTGGTGAAGGTATTTGTCACGATAGCCATGACGATTGCTCCTATAGCAGAGATTTGATGACAGAGGCCGCGTCTTGGACCCGGCCAGTTTGCTTCAGGCGTTGTTGCGCCCTCTCTACATCAGAACGTCTGCGGGGCTGTGTCCCCTTGGAACCTGCTTTCATCGGCTTGGGGCCGGTCGTCCGCTCGCCCTTGGCTTGCGAAATCTTGGCCTTTCCACGTTCAAAAAGCATGGCATTGCGTGCCATTGCGACGACGCCAGCATGCTTGATGCTGTCCACGTCATTCGCGTCAAACCCCTTGGCCAAAAGAAAGTCGCGAATTTCCTTCGCTTCCCTCTTCGCAACGTCAGCGTTGCGCCATTCAGGGATCAATTCAGGCAACCGGCTCTGTTCAGACTGCAGGACTTTCTGCTGCTGATCGGCCATCTGTCTGTGCTGAATTTGCAGCATGCGCTGCTGTTCAGCTTCGACCGCCTGAATTTGGGCAATGCGCTGCTCCTTCGCCTTACGCCACTGGCGCTCCAGCTTAGTCGCTTCGATGGGGTTCTGTTCGTACAGACTGTCCCAGTCGGGTTCCGCTTCGACCTGTTGCTGCAGTTGTTGCCGCATAGCTGGCAACAGAGTTGCATACTGGTCACGTTCTGCCGCCATTTCAGCTTCCATAGCTTCCAGCGCCTTACGCTGTTCAGCCAACTGCTGAGACTTGCGGGTGTAGTCCGATTGCCGGGAATACCCATTCAGCAATTCATCAAGCGTGACCTCGATTTCCTGACCATCCACCTTGACGGTGTAAGTCCCATCGGGTTGCTCGACCTCTTCGCTTTCCGAATAGTCGCCTTCGTCGGTCGGTTCATATGCGGCTTCCGCCTCATAATCACCATCGGTCTCATCGACCGGCGCATCATCGCTTGACGCCGTGTCCTCAAGGGGGGCCATCATCGCTTTGACTGCTTCAGTTGCTGAACGCAGGTCGCCCGGAGCGTTGTCTGCCATAGCTACTACCTCATTTTTATCACCTTGCGGTCTTTTCGGCAACTATGCCGTCTTCGACGTAACCAACCAGCCGCTGCCGCACTGCGTCCAGCCCGTGCTGCCGGGCTTGGACACTGGCAAGCCTGCCAGTATCTCCAAGCCCAGCAGCGCGGAAATCGTCGAAAATCTGTTGCTGCATTTCGTCTAAAAAACGCTGCAGGTCCGGGTCATCCAGAAGCCGCTTGGCTTCACGGGCGTCCGACAGGATTTGCTGCTTGGTTTTCTTCGCCACGAACTGCATCCTTCACCATTTCGGCCTGCGCCTTCATTACTTCACGCGCAATAGCCGTGCTTTTCTTGACCTGTTCGGCACTAAGTTGCGCGCCGTACTTGGCCTCCAATTCAGCGGCCTTCATGTAGATGTCGATCTCCATCTGGTCGCGCTTCAGTTCCTCTTCCCGCATACTCTCTTCGCGCTTACGGGCCATCTCTTCACGCTTGGTCTGCACGTCGGCCTGAATTTGCATGATCTGCGCCTGAACAAGCTGTTCATTCACATCAGGCTGCGGCGGCTGCGGCGGGGGCGGCTGGAAATTCGCCGGGTCAGACCAGAAACGCGACGTGTCCTTGAAGCCAGCCAAGGCGGTCATCTCGGTCAATGTGTTGTACAGCTTGTCCAAGTCAGTCAGCGGATTGACCAAGCCAAATGTACCCATAGCCTCTTTCTGCATCTCGCCAATCTGGCGCAGCATCATCAGGCGTTCGCTGTCAGAGCCACGGCCCAGCGCGACAGTCGCAATGCAGTCCATGGACGCATCCCAGCCGCGCGGATCAATCGGCACGAACTCATTGGTTAGACGCACCATCCGCTGCATATCTTGGTTCTGCACGATCAGCCGCAAGATGCCCTGAAACAGCGTCTTCATGCCTGTCTCGGCGAAGATGCGCGCGATCATCTCGATGTGCTGCTGTGCGGCATTCACAGTCGCCGCAACAGCCTGAACCGTCGAGGACTGCAACGCATCAGCGTCGAGGCCCGCAGCGGCCTTGCTGATGCCAGTCCGCGTCTGCCGGATGTCATCCATGTAGGCCAAGACAGGGAAGGCTTCCTTGCCGACAAACGGCATTGACAGCGGCTGGACCTGACCCGGTGAACGCTGGCGGATAATTGCACCCGTCTCGGTGTTCATCACGTCTTCCAGATTGACCTGCCCCTCAGTCACAGCAACGCGAGGATGAATGGACATGGCCAAGCTGTCCAAAGTATTCCGCATCACCACAGACTTGATGCGCTGGATGTCCATGACGATGTCGGCAATCGACATGCCAAAGAAATCATGCGGCTCTGGATCAGGGCAGAAGGTGGCAAACGGCAGGGCATCGCAGGGCTGGTCGTCCAGAAGATCGTTGCCAGTACCAGCCACACAAACACGACGCAGTTCGGCGATCCCATCGCCGTCGCGATCCACCTTGATGTAGCACTCGGTATACGTCACCTTCCGAGCCGCTGGATCACTGCGGTCCGTATTGCGATGCGACAGCGCCGGGTTGCGGGTGTACCGCTCCACATTGGTGTCCATCTCATCGGTCGTGGACGCCAGCTTAACCACCTCATCGTAGTCGTAGCCCATGGCTACAAGGTCGCTGACAGTCATCACGCGGCGGTGTGCAACAAATTCAGCATCCTGCAGCGAGGTCGCCCGGCGGTCGATCAGGAACTCTTCCGGCGGCAGAGCCTCCACCTTGACCCGGCCCTCTGGCAGACGGTGCGTCACGCGCACGTCGTGCATCAGCGGCGGCTCCGGGGGCTGCATGCCCATGGCCTCCATCATGGCCAGTTCTTCCGCCGGGATTTCAGGCATCGGAGCGGGGTAGCTTTCCTGAACGTCCACGCTGGTGTTCGGATCGGCAGTCAGGGCCGCCAAGGCCGCATCATCCAGACCAGACATGTCGGTGACACGCACCTTGTACGACGTGTCCCAGTAAAACTTGATGATCCCAGCCTTGCGCACCAGCGCATCCTTGAACGCGCTGTGCAGCACCAAGAAGCCCGGATTGTCCTTCTGGAAGACGTAATTCACATATTCGGTGGCCTGCTTGGCCATCGGAACGTCTTCCGGCCCGCGCGGAACAAATTCCACAGTCTTGTCGCCGCTTGTAAAGACCCGCATCAACGACGGCATGATGGCCTGTACAGTATCCCGTACATCCATGCTGATGACTTGGCTGCGGCCCTCTTCCTCGTCGCCAAAAGGCTCGCCACGGTAATATTCCGTCGCCTTCGCCCGGACAGGCGAAACCACATTGTCGATGAAATCCTCGGCGTCCTCGATTTCCTTCGCGACGATCCCCTGCAACTCATCATCCGACATGTAGTCAGGGTTCACGATCTCTTGGACCTCATCGGTCAAGTCATTGATAGTCGGGTCCATGAGATGGCTCCTATTGTACCAAAAGGCCGGGTGTTCTTGGTGCTGGCTGCCCCTGCGCCATGGCTGCCTCTACGTCCGCCACAGAGACGCCCAAGACGGCAGCCGCGCCTGCGATGCCGTATTTCCGCACAATGTTGATGAGGTTTTCGTCAAAGACGACGAAGTTGCGGGAGCCTTCGCCAGCATTGCGTGACATGGCGTCAAAGTATTTGATGCCGGGGATGCCTGCTTCGCGCATAAACTCTGCCCTCGCAGGCGCGCTAGGGTCAGACATGGTGCGAACTTTGTTGATGTCTCCACCAGCCATCTGCAAAGCCTCTTCGTAAGTTTTTGCACCCGGCCCCCAGCGACCGTCGTCGCCCATCACGGAAAACCTTCTTTGGGCCGCACGGAACCACCCATCTTTACCAGTAAGTTCTTTCCACGGTTCAGGCATCACCGCTAAACGCTCTGCTGCGGCCTTTTCCTGAGCGGTGAGCGGCCCAAACAAATCTTCAAACGTGTCGCCTTTGGGGGCGGAGAACAGACCGCGCAGTCTAGCTTTCTCTGCGGCAATGACTACAGGGTCAGAGTAACCGAGCCGTTCAGCAACCTTTGGTTGCTCACTCAGCGGCTTATCCCAATCAAGGAAGTCTTCTGGGTTGGCGTTGATGTTGACTTCGTACATGCGACCACGGGCTGGGTTCCTCTCAAACCGCACGCCATCATTCTCTTTCACGAAATCAAGAACCTTCTGCGCTTTTCGTGTCAGTTCATCCCGCAGGCCACCTTTTCGCGTCTGCGCCCACTCAAGTTTGTCCTGTGCAGCCTTCAGAAGTTGGTCGTAACTGGTATTGTCCGGCTGTTCGCCAAGCAGGCTGTAAAAACCGTCTGGGGCATCAAGCACATCTACCGTGTCGCCAGAAGGTTTGACAAAAGTCCCCAAAGGGGCGTCCCTGTCAGACAGCGCATCCCGATACCCACGCGCCACGCCTTCCGCCTCGGCAGCATACAACCCATGCCCATAAGCCTGCGCGCCTTCGCCGGTACCAATCTTGTCCATCCTCATTCGGCCCATAGGGAAGTCCTGCAAAACCTCAGAGCCAGATGGAACGTCGGGCAAAACGTCTGGACGTCCAACGATGTATTCCGTGCGACCATCGGGATAGCGCACAAGACGCTCCGCATTGAAGTCGTGCGGTGAACCTTGATAGGCGCGAATGCCTGTCGGCGTTTCGGCAGCCGCAGCCGCCAGCAGCCCAGTGGATTTGTCGGCGTTGGCGGCAACAATGCCTTCATCCCGCAACCTATTATAAGTGCGCCGGAGTGATGCTTCGCCAGCCTCCGTCAGACCGCCGGTGAGGGCGTACGGGTCTTGGCTCCGCATCAAGTATTGAAGTTCGCTGCCGATGCCCCTGCCCCGCATCTCTCCGACAACAGCAAGGTCAGTCATGTCACCACGCGGCATGGCGTAACCAACAACGTCCATTTCCCCGACATCAGGATTGAACGCAGTAGCGTATGCCGCGCCGTCAGGTGCCTGATAAAACGAAACACCCTCCCGCTCGCTTACTTTGCGAGCATTACGCGGCAGCATCCCATACATATCTCCCATCATTAAATTAGGGCGGTCATTGGCGTCCACACGGAGACCTTGCGGGTTGACCCTGCGAAGATAATCTTCAAAGTTGCCTGCACTTGCAACGCGCCCACCCACGCCGACACTGCCCGCAGGGCGAACAGCAGCCCCGCCAGCGCCCATGGCAAAGCCAGCCGTCCCCAGCGCCTCCATGGCAGCGTCTTGCGCAGGTATAAGCCCAGCAGCCGCAGCGCTGGGGGCGTCAACAGCAGCCGCAGCAGCCTCGGCACCACCCAGCAAGAACCCCGGCA
>Ga0196905_1000573_pt1 | contig 14795 bp, 19 predicted proteins | sample CB_VirMetaG_3_FD_169098 | JGI IMG/M metagenome (GOLD analysis project Ga0196905, IMG submission 169098) | Freshwater to marine saline gradient viral communities from Chesapeake Bay - CB_1508_1S Viral MetaG (v3) (version 3) | ecosystem: Environmental > Aquatic > Marine > Coastal | place: USA... | reverse complement strand
AACGATTGCGCAATCTGCTGCATCTACAGTCTGGAACAGCACAGATCCTACATCTACAGCGTTTTCTATCGGTACAGATGATGGCGTCAATGCATCAGGCAATACATACATCGCCTACTGCTTCCACTCCGTAGATGGCTACAGCAAGTTCGGGTCATACACGGGGAATGGTTCTACGGATGGCCCGTTTGTGTACACCGGATTCCGGCCAGCGTTTGTGATGTTTAAGTCAAGCAGTAGCGCGTATTATTGGATTGTTCGTGACGCACTTAGGGATAACTACAACGCCACAGAAAAAGAACTGTTCCCAAACGATTCTCTTGCTGAAACCGTTGTTCCTCGGGCTACGGATTTTCTATCAAACGGCTTTAAGCTTCGACACACTGAAGCTACTGAAAATCAGTCTGGACAAACCTACATCTTCGCGGCCTTCGCCGAGTTTCCATTTTCTGTAGGTGGGGGTATTGCCCGATGAACGAACGCAGAGAAGGAATAAACATTGGGCAGCCTCCAAAATATATTGGCTACGAAGATGATCTGTACAAAGTAATCTCTGTAACAGATGAATCGGACGACTCCAGAAAACTCATTTATGAGTGTGAGTGCAAGTTATGTGGCGGAATCCACCAAAGAACTGCACAGCACTTAAAGCGTCAATCTAGATCAAGAGAATGTCCTGAATATAAATCATGGAATTGGTCTGGCCTTGATCGTGAAGATGCCATTATTCGCAGACAATATGGCATAACAATGCAAGAATTTAAGGAACTTCTTGAGTTTCAGGGTAATGGTTGTGCAATTTGTGGCAAACCGCTAGATATGCTGAACCGCAGAATGAATATTGACCACGATCACGAAACTGGCAAAGTCCGTGGATTGTTATGCTCTGGCTGCAATACTGGATTAGGTCATCTTGGTGATAATGTGGATGGATTGGAAAGTGCGTTGTATTACTTGCAAAATACGCCTTTTGATGAATTTACCAACGCTCGCTGATAGGAGAACGATATGTGGGCTTTAATCGAAAACAATACGGTTGCTAAGGTCATCCGTACTCCCCAGTCAGTGACGGTGAATGGCATCCAGTACCCGCGAAACATCTTCACTCGCTGGTCAAAGGCAGAACTCGCTGACATCGGGATCAAGCCATACCGTGAAGTCGGTGTAGATTCTCGCTACTACTGGCAGGGTGAAGCCACTACCGAGATCGGTGATGAAGTGGTGGTCACTTACGCCTCAACTGACCGTGATGTTGCCGACCTCAAAAAGAACATGAAGGCTCTGGTCAAGGCTCTAGCAGCCTCTAAGCTGGCTGAAACTGATTGGATGGTGGTTCGTGCAGCAGAAGGCGGTACGGCTGTTCCTGAAGCTGTAACGGCCTATCGTGTAGCGGTTCGTGAAGCATCCAATACCAAGGAAGCTGAGATCGAAGCATTGGCGGATTTAGATGCTGTGATTTCCTACGAAGCCAAGCCGTATGTAGAAGTACGGAAGGTGAAGCACACTTCGGAAGAAGGTGTAGAAACCTATGGCCCAGAAACCGAAGAGTCCAACCGCAACATCTCAATGGTAACTGGAGGTTGGCCGGTAGATCCGCTGGCTGAGGTTGACTTAGCGTTTGTATCTCTCACTGAGGTGTAAGATGTCCAAGGATTCCCGACTGGAACGTGCCGGAGTATCAGGTTACAACAAACCTAAACGTACTCCCAATCATCCTACCAAGTCACACGTAGTTGTTGCCAAGGAAGGTGACAAGACTAAGACCATTCGGTTTGGTCAACAGGGAGTTAAGAAAAATCAGCCAGATAAAAAGAAGTCTTTTAATGCTAGACATAAATGTAATCAGAAAAAATCAAAACTGACTGCAGGATATTGGTCATGCAAGAATTGGTAGTGAGAGAAAAAGCTGTTGCAGATAAGGTGAAGTGGTAATGGATTTATCAGATACAATTCTCGGTCTAGTTTCTTTAATCGTAGGTATGATTGGATTCTTCCTTGGAAGATTATCCGATGCTGTACGTTCTATTGAGAAACAAGTGGCAGATATTCCTAAGGAGTATGTGTTAAAGGTAGAGTATCGTGATGATATTGATGAAATTAAATCCACTCTGAAAGACATCTTTAAGATCCTGCGTGAACATGAAAAGTCTAGTTCTCGGGATTAGTCTCCTCTTCCTGTCAGGATGCAGTATGCTCAGTAGTCTCCTGCCTAGTCCGGGGGTTAATGCCAATGTACAGGCAGGGAAAGAAAATACACAACAGGCTGTAGTAAATCAAGAGAATCTGAGGGCTGGAGACAATGCACAAATTACTTCCGCAGACACTGCTAATAAAGTGTTTGGTACTCAAATTGTTAATGAAGAAGTGCCCCCTTGGGTCTGGATCTTAATGATCATGGGTTGGTTATTGCCTTCTCCTCAAGAGATCTACCGTGGTATAATTGACTTGTTTACCCTCATCTTCGGGAAAAAGAAATGACCTATCGTGAAATTATTAATTCAGTCCTCCGTAGACTTCGTGAAACCAGCATTAGTTCTAACTGGTCTGGTTCACTTGTAGATGCGGCGGCTGTAACAGATTACCAGAAACTAATTGGTGATCTAGTCAATGAAGCTAAACGTGAAGTAGAAGATGCTTGGAACTGGAGCATCCTCCGTGCTTCTCCTACAATCACTACTGTAGCAGATACACAGGCATATACTTTAACTGGTACCACTGAACGTAGCCGTATCCTGATAGCACAGGAACAATCCAATGGAACAATACTCCAAGAAATGTCAGATCCTTATCTGCAGTTTACTAAATATCCTACGTCAAGTGTACAGAAAACTATCCCGCACTATTACTCAGTAACTGGCGTAGATGCTAGTACAGGTTATTTGAATATTGAGTTTGATCCTGTACCAGACGCTGCCTATAACATTACCTTCCGTGTAGTAAATCCACAGGATGATATTACTGCAGCTACCACAGTCATTAAGGCACCTCATATGCCTGTAATCCTTGGTGCATGGGCAAGGGCTATTGCAGAACGTGGTGAGGACGGTGGTTCTATGAGTGATATGGTGTTTGGACAATACCAGAATGCACTCAGTGATGCTATTCAGATTGATGCTGGTCGTACTGTTGGGGAAGTAGACTTCTATGCCCGCTGAACAGCTTAATCCCCTAGTCCTAAATACAGTAGGCATCTATGGTCTGAACACTCAGGCCAGTCCGAGTGCATTGCCACCGGAATGGCTAGCTAAGGCAGACAATATTATCCTTGATGAACAGGGTCGTATCTCTAGCCGTAAGGGTATTCAGCAGGTAAGTACCAGTGTCTCAGGTGAAATTGTTCAAAGTATCTGTGAGTACCGTGCAGCCAATGGTACCACTAAACTGTTCTGTGGTACGGATGGGAACATTTATTTAATTAATACAGCCAATACTCCCTATACCCTTGATGCTCAGACCCGTACAGGTACACCTCAAACTATCACAGCAGGGCATTGGCAATGGGTAAACTTCAATGAAAAGTTGTATGGCTTCCAGAATGGACATACTCCTGTGTACTATTCTGGCTCTGCTTGGACTGACCTTGTTGATTTGGGTAGTTACAATCCTCCATCCGGTATTACTACGTTTGATCCCAACTGTGCATTAGGTGAATATGGTCGTCTCTGGGTAGGTGGTATTACTGAGAACTCCAATGTAGTTTACTACTCCGATACCCTGCAGGGAGATAAGTGGAATACCGGTGCTTCTGGACAGATTGATCTTAAGACTGTCTGGGGTAATGACTATATCATGGGTATCTCTGCATTCATGGGTAAGCTGGTAATCTTCGGCACTCGGAATATTGCCATCTACAATAACCCCTACGATCCTAATGAATTAGTTCTGGATGAATTGATTGGGGGTATTGGTCTCAAGGCCCGTGATTCAGTGGCACACCTTGGTGATGACATTGTATTCCTTAGTAACACTGGTGTTCGGTCACTGGCACGTACCGTTACTTCTGACGGTAAGATGCCACTACGGAACTTCTCCAAGAATATCCGTGATGAACTGGCACTGAATATTGTATCTGCCAACATGACTCAATGTAAGGCAGCCTATTGCCTGTGTGGTGGTTTCTATATGCTGGCATTCCCAGATAGAAACACTATTTATTATCTGGACTTTACGATTATTAATCCAGATAGTACTCCTAGAATTAGTAAGTTTGTATTTGATTCAGGTGAGTGTCCAAGAGGATTGCTGTCCACCGTAGATGGTACCATGTGGATGGGTATGAATGATAATGCCCATATTGCCAAGTATCAAAACTACTTTGATCAGATTAAGAGTGACGTAACCGGTACCTATGGGACCCAAGTAGCCTGTGAAGCTGCTGGTCACACGTGGGAATCCACCAATTCTGAGTGTTGGAGTACCACCAACGTAGAATACACCGGCACATTCCGTACCACTTGGCTGGACTTTGGCAACCCCAGTATCACCAAGATCCTCAAGGAATTCTTTGGTGTAATCGTGGGTGGTAAGGACATGAATGTTGATTTTACGTGGTATCGGGATTATAATGTCCAAGGTACTACCCAGAGTTTTACCCTACAACCTACTGCTACTGGTAGTACATTCCTGTGGGGTAGTTCCGGTAGTCTCTATGGTGCTGCTAAGTATAGCCCGGGCTACAATCCTACAGAATATAAGCTGCCTCTGTCAAGAACCGGTAAGGTAGTACAGATTGAGATGAAGGCTGGTATCAATGGATACAAGGCCAGCCTACAGAGTATGACACTAGTTGCTAAACAAGGTAAGATTAGGTAACACTTATGGCAAATTATAACATTCAGATTGCATGGTCAGGTAAAGACGCACTATCGGATTCTGATCCTAATAAGATTATTTCCGGTACTGATTTCAACACTGAATTCACTGCAATTCAAACTGCAGTAAATACTAAAGCAGAACTTAATGGTAACTCTGGTGAAGATTTTAATGTAAACGACCTGACCGTATCTGGTAGTATTACTCTTGGTGGTACTGCAATTACCTCTACCGCAACTGAGTTGAATCTTCTTGATGGTGTAACCGCAGTAACTACAACTACCATTGGTACTAATGCAACAGGTGCTAAGACTGTATCTACCAGTGCACCTTCCAGTGGTTCTGATGGTGATGTTTGGTACCGAGTTAGCTAATGACTCTTCATGTTAAAGACTCCGGTACTTGGAAACAAGCACAGGAAGTGTTTGTTAAAGACAGTGGTACTTGGAAAACCTGTATTGATGTTTTGATTAAAGATTCTGGTACTTGGAAGTCTGTACTTTATCAAGCAGGTACTCAGGAATATAGTGCAGGTTCTTCGGGTACCTTTACCGTACCTGCTGGTGTTTATACTGTAACAGTAGACATCGTAGGTGGTGGTGGTAATGGTGCTGGTGGTGACGATTATGGTGCCGGCGGCGGAGGTTCTGCTGGTTATTATCAAAACTATAGTTATTCAGTAACTCCGGGACAATCAATTTCTTATTCTGTTGGAGGCGTTGCTGGTACAAGTACTTTTGGTACTCTTACTTGTACTGGTGGTGGAAATGCAAGCGGAGTTACTGCAGGTTCTGCCGGTTCTCCAAATGGCTCTGCTGGTCAATCTGGTAATCAGTCCGGTGGTACTTGTCCAGCTATTTCTGGTGATGGTGCCAGTAGTCCTTTTGGTACTGGGGGTCTTGGTGGTGATGGTGGTTGTCCGGGACAGACTGGTACTGGTGGACAAAATGCTTCTGGATATGGTGCCGGCGGCGGTGGTGGTGGTAATAACACCAGCGGTGGTTCGGGATCACCGGGACGTATATGGCTATCATGGTAACTGAAGAGGACATTAAGAAGTATTTAGAAAAATCCGGTGACTCATTTATCTACGAAGATAATATAGTAGTAAATGAACATGGGTTTATGAGTTGGATAATTGATACAGATGGAGCCTTTGTAGGTTTAAATGTATATGGTGATGGAGATTATTGGGATTCCTTCATCATGCAGTTAGCGGAGAAACTTGGTTGCACTAAAGCTAGATTTGCAACTAGAAGGAATCCAAAAGTTTGGGAAAGAAAATACGGTTATAAAATAGCCGGTTACATAATGGAAAAAGAGGTGTAATCATGGGTAGTTTATTTGGAAGCAAGCCTAAGCAGGTTGGCCCTACTCAACAGGATATTGAAAAAGCATCACAGCCGTATGGTCTTACTACTCCTATGGGTGGAGTCACTTGGGATTATGATGCTAAGACTGGTGAAGCCTATATTACGCCAGAGATGCAGGCTATTGCTGATCGTCTCCTTAGTCGTTCTGAACAGTATGCTGGAGCAATCACTGGTTACGATCCATATACTGCTGCTCAACAATACTATGAAGAGTTTGTTGCTCCTGATTTAATGAAGGGACAGGAACAACAACGACTTGCTTTAGAAAATCGACTCCTTGCTCAGGGTATGTTAGGTAGTACTGGTGGTGCTCTTCGTGCTGAAGCACTTGGTCAAGCACAGGAAGCAAGTCAACGAGCCGCTCGTGGTGAGGCATTTAGTCAATCTCAGTCTTATCTGGATGCTATGAGACAGCGTGAACTTGCTGATATTGCTGCTGCTGCTGGTATCTATGAATCTCCAGCTACCTTGTTAGGAACTGGTGCTGGAATCGGTACTAATCTTGGTGGTATTATGGCTAGTTACAGGCCTACCTATACTCAAAGTGGTGGTGGTCTTGGTCAAGCACTTCTCGGAGTAGGTACTTCACTTGCCCTTGGTGGTGCGTTCGGTGCTGGTGGTCTCTTTGCTGGTGGTGGCGGTGCTGCTGCTGCAGGTGGTGCTGCTTCTGGCGGTCTCGGTGGTGGTATGTCTGCTATGCAAAGATTTGGATTTTAAATAAGGAATAATCATGGCATTATTTAGTAAAGCAGAAGAAGATCCTACCGTAAAGATTGGGATGATGGCACAGAAAAGTGATGACCCGTATTTTCAAGCGGGTGCATTGCTTGGTGCTGCATTAGGTGGAGCATTTAATTTATTTCCACAAGATAAAGATCGGGACATGGAAATTCAATTCATGCGTGAATTCTCTGCTGGACTAGATCCAGAAGATCGTGCAAGCTGGTTGGATCTTTCTCGTAAGGCTGCTGATTATGGACTAAGTAATCTATCTGCATCTCTTCTTGAACAGGGTATTTCTCTCAAGGAATCTAAGAAGAAAAAACCTAGCCATAAGTTTGTACCTGAATTTAACCTTGATTCTGAAGTTCGTCTACTTGAATCTGAAGCTAAGAAGATGGGCGTATCTCTTGAGAAATATAAACAACGAGATCCTGCCTATTCTTTCCTTAAAGATTCTGCTGATCAGGCATTGAATGATGCTTTGGCTGAGGCTGCTGAGATGGATGAAGGTGGTGCTTATGTCCAACGTAGGTATCAGGAGTTGAAAACACAGTACCGTCAAAACATTCTAACTGGAATGCAGGAGCCTACTGTTGGTGGTAATACTGTAACGATTGAGGGTAAATCATATGAAATGGTTGGTAAACAGGACGGTAAGACTGTAGTTAGAGATCCTGTTACCGGTCAATCATTCTATTGGGAACAGTAATATGCCTCTGATTCCTATTGATCAGCCTTCTACTGGTCGGCTTGTACCTGTTGAAAGTCAAGGTGCTTTATCTGCTAGTGTAGATATTGCACAACAAATGATAGGTGAAGGATTACAAGTCCTCGGTGATCCGGGTGGCTTTGGTTCTTGGCTTGCTGATCAGTCTGCTGATTTGGCTGGATATACTCCAGAGTATAGTGGGGATGTGTTTGAATCTCCAAACAAACTAGGCTGGATTAAAGAACGTGGTCTAGAGAATGCAGCTATGACTGCTCTTCCTTATCTAGGCTTTGCTGCGTCAGGTGTTGTTGCTAGTATTCCTCAGATTCCTGCTGCTGTTAAAGGTCCATTAATTACTGCTATTAATAGTGGTACTGGTTTCACTATGTTTACCGCAAATACTGGTGACGTAGCCGCTGATTATAAAGAAAGACTTGGTAAAGACACTCTTGAAACTACAGACAAAGCCGCTATTGCTGCTATCTCTACAGTAGTAACCGGTGTAGATTATCTTGGTCCGGTCAGACTGAAAGGACAATTAGTTGGTAAGCAAGAACTAAAGAAAGCACTGGTTGATCTAGCAATTAAAGATCCAAAGACATTTACTGATGCTGCTAAGACTATTGGTAAGGAAGGGTTTAAACCGTTCCTGCAAGCAGTTGGTTATGAGATGGGAACTGAAGGTATTCAGAAAGGCATCTCAATGATGGGTGCTGATATTGCTAAAGGTGAACTACGTAGTGGTGTAGAGTATGCACGAGAAATGACTCAGGAATCTCTTGCTTCTTTATTTGGTGCTACTTCTGGTGTAAGTGTGCAAACAATTGCCCCTACTCCAACTCCCGAGCAAGAAGTAGAACAGGCAAAGGAACTTCAGAAGAATGCTCCACTTCCTCACGAGAAAGGATTAATCCCTCAAACATTGGATGCTGTTGCAGATAATACTGCTCGTAAAGCTGTTTCTATTCTTAATCCTTATTCAGAATTGGCCGGTGAAGGTAGTGCTGCACAACAGATCCGTGAAAAGATGGAACACTTTGAAAAGTTTGAAGGTCCATATGGAGTAGCTAAACCAGCAGACTGGCAAGAGATTAAACAAACTCAGGTTGGTGATCTCTATAATCCTATTGAACGAGCAATGTCCCGTGCTCGTAAGTTTATGCTTGGTCGTAAGATTGCTGAAAAAGATGAACAGCAATTGTATGATTATATTACTGCTAACAAAGGATTAAAGGCTGCAGATACTAAGGCAGTGCAAGCTGCCCTTGCTGGTGATATGCGTCAGTTAGATAATCTTAAGGGTGAAAAACGTAGACAGTCTGATCTTGTATATGCAGGTGAGGTTATTAAAAATAATCTAGGTGAAGCCCGTACCCGTATGGAAGATCTTGGTATTAAGATGGGCTTCTCTGAGGTTGGTGGTAATATGCCACTGTTCTTTGATACCAAACAAATTAAGAAAAACCGTAGTGCTTTTGAAACATATCTTAAACAAAATAAATATGTTGATAATCAACCGCAGGCAAAAGAAGTTGTAGATAATATTATAAGCAACGGCGGTGTTCCTTATCTTACTGAACCACAAAGAAAACGTAGCCGTATTACCGGTGTAGTAAATAAACCTTTTAATCCTAAGACTATACCGAGTAAATATTTAAGTAAGAAAGTAGATGGTACTTTAAATAACTACCTTCTTAAGGCTGCTGGTCGTATTGCTTATAGTCAACAGTTTGGTCCTAATGGTGAAATCCTAAATGATCTAGTAGATCAAATGATTACGGAAACCAATGCATTAGATCATACAGTTAATGACGGTGATATTAAAAGAATATATGACATCTCGGATGCTATGCTTGGTAGGTATAACCCTGTCCGTCAGGAGGGTATGGACGTAGCACTTAAGACTGTGGCTGCACTAGAAACAATCAGTACCTTGGGTGGTGCTACTCTGTCCAGCATTCAGGAACCGTTTGTTGCTATGGAACGGTTAGGTGTTACTAACTTTATTAAATCTATTCCCGGTCTCTTGGATCATATGGGCAGAGGAGCATTTAAAAGTATCCACAAAAATATTGTAGATTCAGGTGATGCCGCAGCTATTGCTGAGGATCTTGGCGTTGCTCTAGATAAAGCTAACATGGAAGTACTCACCAGCACATTCTCTGCTGAAGCTAGTAAGATTCAGGAATACTTTTTCCGTAGTCCGTTTGGTATGTTCCTTCATCAGTGGACTCGTAGTGTTCGTATTATGGCAGCATATGCCGGTGTTAAAATGCTGGACAACTACAGAGGGAAGTTTCTTGCTGGTAAAGAAACATCTACTATGAAACAGGAACTCTTTGATTTAGGTATTGATCCCAAAGACTTTATAGCAATATCAAAAGCATTAACCGGTGCTAAGATGACTATTGAAGATCTTCTAACACTGAATGCTAAGAATCCAAATCAAGTATCTGAACGATTGATGGACATGACATTACCTTCTGGTAAGACTATTCGTACTACAGTTCGTCCAGCACTAGCACGTATTGTAAATGAAATTGTAATGGCACCTCGTGCAACAAACCGTCCTTTGTGGTTAAGCAATCGTTGGCTATCTCCTCTTGGTCAGCTTAAATCATTCCCGATTACATTCGGTAATACGGTAATGAAACGTATTATTAACAAACTAAATCCTAAGAAGAATCCAAACATTCGTCCATGTGATATTGGCAATACCTTTGGTGCTATGGCTGCTGCTGTTGCTGCTGCATATGGAATGATTTGGGTTAAAGATTTAATTAGAGGTAACGATCCAGAGGACCGTCCTAGCTTAAATTACGTAGAGACTCCAAGTGAATTTAATAAGAGTCAATTAGGTAGGGCTATTGATGGTGCTGGTCTATATGGTGTATTCTCATTACCTATGGGTGCTATGGATTCTAAGAATCCTTTATCCAGTCTCTTTGGTCCAACCTTCTCTGACATTGAAGAACTCTACAAACAAACAGTACAGTTAGCTAATAGTGAAATATCCTTGGGTGATTTTATGTATTATCTAACTGATCGTACAATGAAACTTGGTGGTGCCATAGGTCTCAATAAGGATCGTAGAGAGGCTGCTGCTGAGTGGGTATATAATCAGGTGGAAAACTAATGGTAGCTGCGTGTACTTATCATACTGCTCAACAGCTTTCGGAAGTGAATAATGAAAAACACTTCCTATATTCTGACGCATCTCAAATAGATTCATTCAAATCTTTATTGAGTGTAGCACCATTGGGCCGTATGCCTGAAACTCCTAAGCAATATAAACCAGAACAATGGGGTGGTGGTTTACATCCCGCTAATATTGCACGTGCTACTTTCTCTCAGCCTGTATTGAATGAAGTAATGGAGATGGTAAACGTCCAACCTTGGAGAAAGGTTAGATTACCTGCTCGTAAAGAGGTCACTTGGGAATACTTAAATCAAAAAGAAAAAACTAAGGAACTTGTTTACAATGGAAGATTTCCTTTGAGTGATAGTAAGATTGCAAACTGGAGATATAGTTACAACACTCTATCAGAACAGGATAAGACAATGCAGCAAGAAGCATTATCAAATATGTTCTATGATTATTTTGGTTATAAGTTTAATCGTATCCTTCGTGACATTAAGGGAGAGATGGATCGTGGTAAAGCATTGAGTGCTGTCCGTAAAGAATACAGAGATGTTTCTCTTAAGTTTGGATTTGATCCTGAAACTATTGATCAGGATATATTTAAAGTTAATGGACTATACGAGAATATCTATACTCAAGCACGAAGAGTTGCAATCTTTATGAGTGGTCTGACCGGTGAACAATTGCAAGTAGATCATATTATTCCTGTGATTAAAAACGGAATCTCTTCTTTCTCTGAAGCAGATTCATTTGAAAAGATTCGTGATGATGTTAAGTATATGCTCAATCAACCTAAACATAAGGGTGAGAATCTAAGTCTACTAGCTAGGTTTATGAATGCTGCCAAGTCAAATAAGAATTGGAACCAGTTGAAGGGTAATGTAATTAAGATGTTTAATAACTTCTTTGGGCAGAGGTATTCTCCTGAGAGTGTTGGAGAAGAAGGCATGAAGATTGCTGCTATTAGTAGTCAGAACTTTGTCCGTAGATTAAAAGATAGCTTGGCTAGGGGTGTAGATATTCCACCATATACTAGAGGTGGTATTCAATTTGAGGGCATCTCTGTTCCTAAGGGGACAAGCATAGAAAGATTTGGTAAAATACTGCAATCTGCGGGTGGTGTTGAAGCTAAGATTGCTGATGCAGTTATTGCCGGATTAAAACAACAATCTCAAGTAACACCAATTAAATTATAAAGGATATATCATGGCTAGTTTTTTAGACTTTATGAATCAGTATCTTGCCCCTAAGGGAAGGCAGTGGGAATATTCTAAAGTAGAAGATGAATCAATGCCCGGTGGTTGGCAACCTACTTATACTTTGGGTTCTGTTCCTGAGGAACCAAAGAGTATGTTTGGTTTAGATACTACTAATATGTATAAAGATCTAGATGTAATTGCCCGTACTCCTGCTCCCGGTTTATTTAATATGGAAGATATTATTAACCGTCCTCAGGCAGACGTAACAATGACTGCTCCTATGGCAATTGAGCCTCCGACTCCTGATACTGGTGGTCTGGGTGTAGAAGATGCTCTTGCTGGTTTAGCAGTATTAGGTGCGGCGGATCGTCTTTCTGGCATGCCTACTAAAGGACCAACACCTACTCAAGTTCGTACTAAATATCCTGCACCGGGTGTAAATCCTAAAACAATTCCGGGTGGATTTGAGAAAGCAAATAGATTACAGCAAATTCTTTCTAGTATGAGAGCAAGTCCTATTGGATCACCAGTACTAACTGGGTCTAGAATGTTAGGTGGTCCTCTTAGTTTAGGCGGTTTAACGGCACCATATATTATGGACCTGCTTGGTTATTTAGATCCTCGTGAAAATCCACAAGCAAATCGTAGTATGTATATGGGACCGGAGGAATTGGGTCCGTAATGGCACAAGGTGAAGCTAAAGGAACAATCCTCCCTGATTGGTTGGAGGATGCTTACTTTGATGTAGTCCGCAGTAAACCAATGCGGGCATTGTTCCCTAGTGCCAGTGATCTAGCAACTGCTGCATCCCTTGGCTGGAATCAAACTGAGGGTAAGTCTATTCCCGGTATGATTACTGGTGCTGTATTGGAAACTACTGGTATTCCAGGCATTGGTTATATCGGTAGTCGTATGGCAGAGATGCCAATTGCTCGTGTAGTAGATGACTTCCTTCCCATTGACCGTATGGTACGTAAGCCTGAGACGTTTAATATCTACCACGGTACTTCCAATATGGATGACCTCGTGAATCTACAACCACGTAGACACGTACCTAACAATGTATTCACCGATGGTTTCTATGGCTCAGGTAATAAATGGGTAGCTACTCAATATGGTGGTATTAGTCCCGGTGGTGGCGTTGGTTTAATGTCGGGTAGAATGAATCGTCCATTTGATTTCCAGAAACAATTCAGTAAAGAAGAAATGATGAGCATGCTGAAGTCAGTAGATAATCCTACTGCTAAAGCTACTTTGAAAGATATATCTAAGCTGGACGATAAGGTAAAGGTTGACGGTGAATCATTCCTTACCTATATGAAGTTTGCTCAGAATCCTGAGACTGGAATGTGGGGTGGTCACGGGGCAGCTACTAAACTACTGGATGACCTTGGTTATGATGGTGTAGTTGTAGGCCGTGAGGGTATGAATGATATTCAAATCTTCCTTCAGCCTGAGAAACAACTATCCCCCGGCTGGACTGGTATGTTCCAACCGGGGAAAGTTCGGTATTAAGACCAGTAGCCGTTCTCTTCATTGAACGTCAGGACATCCTGATCACACGGCTTGTTGATGCCGTAGACTACAGGACACGGGTTGCCCCAGTATCCGTTCTCTTCATTGTAGGCCTCAACGTCAGAGGCAATTACGCCAGAGGTAACGCCAACCAGAGTGGCACCCAGTACAAAAGCTACGATAGTTTTCATGTTAATCTCCATTTAAGTATTTAAGATAGTACTAATATACCAAGGTAAAAGAAAGGGGACTATATCCCAAAAGAGATATGCCCCCAATCCTCCTGTAAAGGATTCTAAGCTGCTTCAGGTGGGTCAGGTAGGTCTAGTTCTAGCTGTTCCCATTCCTCGTTAGAAGGCTTCTCAGGACGTTCTAGGGGTACTACGTTATAGTGATCCCCATCGTTTCCATTCTGACCGATAATATCAATCCTTGTGTAGGGACAATCCATCACTGGTATCTACCTCCTCATAAAATTTCTTCATCAATTCCACGGTGTACTGGCTGGATTCCTCCTCAGTCCACTGTGGTTCCGGGTGGTTCAGCTTCCAATACTGGTTCACTAGATTAATGTTCATGCTTCAACTCCTCAAAGTATCCTAGCTTCTGCTTCTTTGGTTCAACGTACTGCCGTTTGCAGATACGATTCATGTGAGCCAACTCACGTTTCTCCGGGGTCCACTGTTTAGACTTTGGTTTCTGTCTCCGGTAGTGAATATTTCCTAGAGCATCTTTTACCTGCTGGTTGTTTGGCTGTTCCTTTAAAAGTTTTTCCAGCCGCTTTCTCCTGTTTAAGTCGTAGTTGTAACTTTTGTAATGATCCTTGTTGCTCTGTGAAGAGGACTTGCCCTTTGCCATCTACTATCTCCTTAATGCATCCGAGTGGAAAGCCACACCGGTTTCCGATTTCCTTCTCAGTGTCACAGATCCAGACCGAATCTTCCTTAACATCCAAGAGGAAACCTACTGTCTTAAACCTCGGTAACTTGCGTGGAGTTTCCTTAGAATTCCACACAAGTTCCGAGACTATATCTACCCAATCAACTATTACGGGTGTCATCTACGAGGTCTACGATCTCACAGGAGCCACCGCTGCAGGCATAGGTCTGACTACCTGCGGTGTTATCCTCCTGCTCATACTTGGACAGATCACTCCAATTAATAGCAGGTTCAGGATGTTTCTCTAACCACTGTAGATACTCGGCTTCCGTAATCTCTTGATAAGGTGCCTGCCGATAAGAGTGTTCACTATGAGGAAGGAAGCTAACACCAGAAACGGAATTAAAATTATTCCAAATCCAAGCACCAACGTCCATCCACTC
>Ga0196905_1000572_pt1 | contig 14805 bp, 9 predicted proteins | sample CB_VirMetaG_3_FD_169098 | JGI IMG/M metagenome (GOLD analysis project Ga0196905, IMG submission 169098) | Freshwater to marine saline gradient viral communities from Chesapeake Bay - CB_1508_1S Viral MetaG (v3) (version 3) | ecosystem: Environmental > Aquatic > Marine > Coastal | place: USA... | reverse complement strand
ACTGGCTTATGGTCGGCAGGTAGGTAAGTCGTTTATGATGATGATGGATGCTTTTAGCTATTGCATGAATCGGAGCAAGGCTAAGGTGTTATGGGTCAGTCCTATCTTAGACCAAGCATTGAAGGTACAGCAACAGATAGAGGAATACTTCGAGGAGTATCCTGAAATCTTCACCCAGATAGTCAAGAAGTTCGATAGGAAGTACAACAACATCTTCTTCCATAACGGGAGTGTGATGCGGTTTCGGAGTGCGGACTCAGGTGATAACTTGAGGGGTATGACTCAGGATAGGATATACATTGACGAGGCTGCTTTTACCAAGGAGAGCTTCATTCAGGAGGTCTTGTTTCCGATGGTTACAAGGACTAACGGTAGGATTATAATGGCTTCTACGTTCAATGGTAAGAATTGGTATTGGGATTGGTATAAGAGGGGATTAGAGGAGGAGAATAGAGATTCCATTCGGAGTATCAAGCGGACTTATATGGACTTGGATGACCCTCAGGTTACGAAGGTAGTAGAAGCGAATCGGAAGAATATGACGAAGGTTCAGTTCAGTCAGGAGTATTTGTGTGAGCCTGTGGCGAGTCATGCGTTATTCTCAGGGATAGATTTTGCCATACAGAGAACACCAATAAACAACCCCAACAAGCGGTTATTCATCGGAATGGATATCGGTATCAGTCAGGATTATACGGTTCTTACTTGCATAGACGAGGACTATAATGTAGTGGATATAGATAGATTCCATTACCGAAATTCGGAGATGAAGTATGATGAGTTCAAGCACAGGTTGATTAACTTTGTGTATAAGCACTATGAGTGGTTGCAGGCGGGTTACTTCGAGATGAACAACAACGAGTTGCTATTTGATGAGTTGATGGCGGATGAGAAGTTTGCTTCTAAGGTGGAGTCTATCTTGGTAACACCTACGAGTAAGCCTAAGATAGTGGACAACTTAATTCTGTTGTTTGAGCAACGCAGGATAACGATTCCTGATGATAAGGACTTGGTAGCGGAGTTGTACGACTATGGTGGAAAGAAGACCAGAACAGGGGTTATCTCTTATAGCAATACTTATGGTAAGCACGATGATATGGTGATGAGTCTTGCTCACGCTGCCTATTGTGCGTTCAATGAAATGGATGGAGGACATACATCATGGGTTTAATTACCGTCAATGAGTGGTTCAAGATACAAGACCACCTCGAGGATATCGATTTAGAGCGATTACAGCAACTTTTAGGCTTGAGTAAGGTAGATAGCCTACGGAAGTACAAAAGTCTCTTAGAAACGCTTAAAATGCTTCAAACGGGGTCTTTTAGCATCGAGCCTCTGACAAGTCGGTATAAATACTACAATGATATAGAGGAGATGACCTTTGCCCAGTTCATATCTATCGAGAGTACGTTACAGAACGTAAGGGATATGAGAGCGGTCTATGTGTTGATTTGTAGTGAACTGTTAAGACCTTTGTCGGAGAAGGAGTATGACAATGAGGATGAGTTGAGGAATATGGCGCATAGGGAGGCTATTGGTGATGAGCCTATTCCGTATATCTTTCGGCTGTTTGATGACTTTATGAAGGCGAGAGCGGACTTCCATTTCAAGAAGTACAGGGATGTATTTATCTACGAGTCGGATGGTAGCGATGATGGAGGCTATGACTCGGCTACTGCTTTTTACCGCAACTGGCACTGGTACGGCTATGTGAGGGAGCTTAGCAATGAGGACATATCGAGGTATGAGCAGACGATGCTGATGCCTATGAAGATGATTGCTCCTGAGATAAGCTATCGGCAGGGCTTGGCTAAGGTCGAGAAGCAGAGAATGGCGGAGCAACAAGCTATCTCTAAAGCGAAGATGAGACGCTAAACACCCCAACTAATTCGTATATCAAGGGTAGGTAAAATACCCTTTCTATGAATGAGTTAAGCCACCTTGCTAAATCTATTAAAAACTTTTGCGAATCCCATACCATGGTAGAGAGTTTCGTCTATGTAGACGATGTATCTCGGATTCCTGAGTTAGGCGAGGCATTCAGAAGAGTTATTTTATTCCCTCTGACCTTTGAGATAAACAACGACACCTATGTGGTGAGCTTTGGGATGGTGGTGCAGGATAAGGTTAGGGGATTGGACTTCACTGCGCATATCAAGTCGCAGGAGGCAAATATGTATATCATAGGAGAGATTGAGGAGTACCTCTATCAGATAGATAACGACATTACCATTACCGATACAGAGTTTGTTCCCAATGACGAGAATGATGCTGGGGAGAATGTAACCGCTGCGGTAGCTACTGTTAATGCTCAGTTCCATAGACACCGATATACAGATTTAGCCACTGAGTAATGAGGGTCAGACAATTTAACAAAGACACCGTACTAAGAAGCATCGCTGCTTCCTCCAATACGCTATTCAGGAAAAAGATAGCGGCTTTTAACCTCGCCAACAATATGTACGAGGCGTTGGAGTATTATGGGCATTACGCTACTGGGAAGTTAAAGAACTCTATTAGGGTTAGAGCGGGAGTAAGGAAGTTTAGTAAGGGACTTAACTCTGTAACCAATACTTACCCATTAAACGTCAAGATGGCGGGATATGGTGAGGACTTGGATAAAGGGTTTAAGGTAGAGGGCAAGTCTTTCGGAGAGCATTACAAGGCGATTATGCGTTGGGCTAAGGCTAAACAATCAGTACCTTCTGACCCTGTCTTTGTAGGGAAGGTTACTTCAAAACACATCAGAGGCAAGGAAATCGGAGGTACAGGATGGTTTGAGGGAGTATTCAGAAAGGAGAGCGCAGTAAGAAGGTTTATTGACGAAGATAGTTATGATTATTTCAGCGTACAAGAAATAGCAGACCCAACAGGAGAGGCTGTTTGGAGAGAAATATACAGGGCATTCCCTAAAGTAATAGGCATTACAAAATGAACACAGCACAGAAGATTATAAATGTAGTTGTTAAGTTTACGCAAGAGGGATTGGAGAACATCCAAACTCAGATAAACAACTTAAACAACACCACAAAGGACTTCAACAAAAGCGCAAAGGATGCGTCTAAGAGTAGTAAAGGTTTAGGAGACGCCCTAAAAAATGCAGGCAATGCCGCCAATAACGCAGGTAAGCAAACAGAAGGAGCTTCTAAGGCTACCCGTTCATTTGGCGCGAGTGTAGGTAGAGCAATAGGCATTGTGGCTCAGTTTACAATAGCTATGACTCTTGTAAATGGGGCTTTAGCGTTAGTCAGGGCTTTAACAATAGATGCTGCAAAAGAGTTCATAGCATTTGAGGCGAGCTTGGCAAGGTTAAAAGCAGTAACTGGAGCTACTAACGAAGAAGTAAAATCGCTTTCAGAATCCGCCAAAGAATTGGCATTAAGCACTTTATTTACTTCAAACGAAATTGTCCAGCTGCAACAAGTGTTAGGTAAACTTGGATTTTCAGTAGACGAAATAATTAAATCTCAAAGAGCTATTGCGGAACTTGCGCAAGTAACTGGGGAATCGCTTGAAAATACCGCATCGCTTGTAGGTAATGCGCTAAGGGCGTTTGAACTATCCGCTTCTTCTGCTGCATCAGTAACCAACACCTTTACCGCAGCAATTACAAGTTCTGCATTATCTCAGGAGTATCTTCGGACTTCATTGCAGTATGTAGCCCCTATCGCTTCTCAACTTGGGATATCAGTAGCTGAGACATCTGCTGCGTTAGGTGTACTTGCTGATTCTGGGTTTACAGCTTCAAGAGCGGGGACTGGTTTAAGGATGACCCTTCTTGAGCTTGGAGAGGCTGGAGAACCTCTGACTGAAACAATAGAAAGATTAATTAGCCAAAACATATCTCTTACAGAAGCTCAGGAGTTAGTAGGAGTTAGAGGGGCTGGCTCTTTACTTACGTTGATAAGTCAATTTGAACGATACAATAAAATCCTCGAAGAAACATCTGATGCGACCGCAACATTTGAAGCTAACTTAGCTATCCTTGGGTCAAGTCAGGCAGTATTTGACCAGCTGGGCGTAACAATAACTGAGTCAGTCCAAAAGCCTATTGGAGAATCTCTGAGCAATGCTCTTGGCTTGAAGCAAGCATCTATGGCTATAATTAACCTGTTTGATAGGCAAGCTGGAGCGCAATTATATTTAGCAGATATACTAACTCGAGTTTCAGACAAACAGAAGGAAATTTTGCTAAGTTCAGAGATTACCGCAGCTCAAAGAGAAGAAGAGCTTAACACAGTCTTAAAGACATTAGTCGCAAAAGGTGATTTGAATGCATTAGATTCTGTCGACTATTTTATTGCTCAAAAGAACATACTTAATATAATAGAGAAACAGCTTAATAACGCGAAAGAACAAGAGAAACTTCAAGACGAAAGATTTCGATTAGCCAAGAAAATATCGGAAGAGAATGAAAATAGGCTTAATGCTGCTGTTGGATTCAAAGGCATTGAGGAAGTAATAAATAACATCAATCAAGAACTTTCAGATAAGATTAATGAACAAAAAGACTTAATAGAGGAGCTAAAGAAAGCAGATGACGATAGGCTAAAAATAGAGGAGGCAAAGCTTGAGGTACTTATTCAACAGCAGAAAGTTCTTCAGGGGAGTGAGGCATTTGAAATAGGGCTTGAGCGACTGACCAGTGAAAAGCAACTAAATGATGCTATTAAGGATAGGCAAAAAAGCATAGAGGCGTTGCAGGAGATTTTGAATAACGAGAACATCACTCTTGATTACAGGGCAAAGGCATATGACAGGTTGGTTATTAAGCAGGAGGAGTTGGCTAAAATAGAGAAGAAGCGTAATGAAATATACGGCAAGCCAAGCGAGGAAAAGGCGGCCACAGAAGACACAATCGAGTCATTCAGGAAACTGTATAATCTACAAAAAAGCCTAAACGAAGCAATTAGTGAAGGGGATATTCCATTGGCAGAAAGATTATCTGCGGAATATCAAGAGGCATTGCAAGCATTGGAAAAATCTGGCTTAACCGAAGAATATCAAGATTTTGCGAGGAAACTTCTGCTGGCAGATTCGGATACCATAGAGGAGCTTGTAACCCAATACAAAGACATTATAGATGAAATAATCAGGGCGCAAGAAGTTGGAGATGACGCAGCTTTAGCTAAATCAACTGCTGAGCTTGAAAAATTATTACAAAAGATACAAACTTTGGGCATCGGAAAAGATTTTGTGTCTGTATATGACGCTATTTTTGATGAAGAGTCCAGAAAGAGGGGTGAAGCGCATTTAGCAAAATCAAAAAAGAAATTAGACAAGGACAACGAAGAATTAGAGAAAGACCAAGAGAACCGCAGAAAACAAAAAGAAAAAGAACAAGAGGAACGCAACAAATTAATTATACAGAAGGCTGAAGAAATAGCTAATGCTGGTGCAGATGCCGCATTTGAAGCTACACAAAGAAGGTTGGATGCGGAGCAGGCGGCAGTAGACGCTCGATACAGCTATGAAGAAGACAGGCTTCAGTCTTTATTAGATAGCAACCTCATCACTCAAGCAGAATACGAGCGCAAGAGAGAGCAGTTGGAGCGCGAGCGTATTCAGAAGACTAACGAGATTGAGAAGAAGCAGTTTGAATCAGACAAGGCAAGAGCATTAGTAGACTTAGCAATAGACACAGCAATAGCCATATCTTCGAGAGGATTTGAGCCAATTCAATCTGCAATTATATTAGCAGCCTCTGCTGTGCAAGCAGGAATCATCTCTGCTCAAAAGTTCATCCCTGTCCAGTTCGAGGAAGGGGGTATGGTTCAAGGGCGTAGCCATAGAGAAGGCGGAGTACCATTCACCGTTCAGGGAATAGGAGGATATGAGATGGAAGGCGGAGAGTACATCGTGAACAAGAAGGCTACGGCTAAATACCTACCGATGTTGGAGCAGATTAACTCCTACGGAAGGGTAAACAACTCTATGTTTAAGCACTTCGCTAACGGAGGCTTAACAGGAATGGAAGGGACTATGGGAATGGGCGAGTCTGCTCGCATAAATGCAATGCTATTGCAACGCCTTAACCAACCCATTAGAGCTTATGTATCAGAGCGTGAGTTGATGACTAAGTCCAACGAGCGTATTAATCAAAAAATGAAATCCAGATTGTAATGGCTTTAGAAAGACAATCACTTTACTTTAACACCTTGTATCGGTCTCCTATAATCCAGTTTACTGACAACTCAGGTATAGGGGATATTATTAAGTGCAGCTATGAGCCACCTATCTCATCAGGGACTGGGGCTTCTGCTCCGTTTGTATTGAAGGCAGGGGACTTTGTTGTGATAAAAAACATCGTAGGTATAGTCAGTTCCTCTGGGTGGGACTTAGCTGGCAACTTTGATATAGTTTACACTAAGGTTCAAAATCAGTTAGGCTTTGACTACGGAGACCCTGAAGTTGGGGATGAAGTTATAGCCATCCAATACAACGATGACTTAACGGACTACGACACCCTATTGACAGGCTCTTACTACTCCGTTTCGGACTACACCTTAGTCAATCAGCCGAGCCTAGACATTGCTTGCCAGAGGAGGCTTGTAACAGAACACGCCTACTATGGAAATTCGTATATAAGCTATAATACAGAGACTGACGAATTTGTCGATGTTTATACCACCAATAGATTTCAATATGAGCGACTTGGATTCTCGAACAACGGACAGTATCAGTTTCAAAGATTGCTTTCGCAAGCTCCTGCACTTATCATTGCAGATTGCTCTGCGCCTTTGGTCTTTTCTGAAAAGGTCGTATTCGATGGTCAAGCAAATGTATCATACAACAATGGGCGATTAATGCCCTCATATTCACTAAGAGTAATTAATTAATTATGGCAACATTATCAGACAATGTATTTGATAGCGGATTAGACTACATTACGTCTAACGCAGACGAGATTCACATCTGCTCTCAAGAACCAGCTGACTATACTGAAGCTACATCAACGTATTCGTTGGGTAACGGCTCTACTACTGCTGGAGCTGCTCAGGATAGAACAGGTGGGGGTCGAGAGGTAGTTATAGCTGCTGTTTCAGCAGGTAGCGTTACAGGCACTGGAACGGCTACTCACTACGCTGTTGTAGACTCTGTTTCATCAGAGCTACTTGCTACTGGGGATTTAAGTTCCTCTGTATCTGTTACGTCTGGGAACAACTTTACGCTTACCGCTATTTCAGTAGGTATTCCTGACCCAGCATAAGATAGTCTGTAATGGCGTTATTAGATAACCTACCTTCAGGTGCAACGGCTGCATATGGGTTCAGTAAGCTATTGAACTCATATGTTGGCTCTGCTTGTAGAGTAAGACGGTCTTCTGATAGTGCTGAGACAGATATTGGCTTTGATGCCAATGGCTATTTAGATGTAGCAACATTAGCTTCCTTTCAGGGGACAGCTGCTGAAACTACGTTAGTTACGCTTTACGACCAAACTGGAAACGGAAACCACGCTACACAAAGTAGTGCATCGGCTCAGCCATTAATCGGTTTATATAGTGGCGGTTCTTTTTCGATGGCTTCTATTCACCCTGTTTCAGGGAGATATGGTATTAACTTCAATGGTGCTGAGTTCCTTGATGCTCCAAACATATACTCCATATCTAACTTTAGTGCGTTATCCGTATTTACTCCTAACGCAGTAAACTTAACCGAGCAATTCCTTTACAACCTATCTACGGGTGGTCTTGATGCGGTAGGGTTTGACATGAACAGAAATGTCGCTGGTTCTGTAATCATACGTCACGACTTAGGCACTCCTGATTTTAGCGTTAGCGGAACAGGGCTTGTTCAGGGACAGCCAGCGATAGTTACCGACTTCATGAATGGCACTTCGTTGTCTACTACGGCATATTTAGACGGAGTTGCATTTACAGGCACATCCTCTGGGAGGAGAAACCTGACAGATAGCTTTATAGGCTCGAGAGATAACGCAGGTTATTTCCTTGATGGAGATATTTATTCGCTTATAGTTTATCAAAGCGATGAGAGCGCAAACGCTACCTCAATTAATGCAGAGTTAGATTTATTTTATAACTCGTATCCTCTTTCTGGAACTAACATAACAACAGGTAACGCTTCGGTAGGAAGTGCAACTGCATCTGAATACACTCAAACCTCTGCTCCTACGCTACTTGAGAACTTACCATCTGGCGTTCACTCTGCCTATGCGTTCTCTAAACTAAGGCAGTCTTACACAGGCTATGCAATAAGGATTAGAAGGGATAGCGATAACGCAGAGTTAGATATTGGTTTTGACGTTAATGGATATTTAGATACCTCTGCTATTCAAACCTTCCAAGGAGGTGCTGCAAATACAAGGCTCGTTACTTGGTATGACCAGAGTGGTAACGGAAACGACATAACTCAAACTACCGCTTCATTACAACCTTATGTAGCAAACACAGCTGGCGGATGGTCAATGTATTCTCCTGCATATTCAGGGAGCAACCGTTACGGTGCTTTCTTTGGAGCTACTTATTTCCAAACAACTGATTTCTACGATGCAAGTGGATTCAGTTCCATCTTGGTTCTAAGACCATTCCAACAGGCGATAGGAGAGCAAGCTCCGTTCAACATATATGACGGCTCATCGTCTGCTGTTGGGCACTTGATGAATCGCACTGTTACAGGTCGGTATTCCATAAGACACGATGCAACGTCTAAAGGCACATCTGGTCTACAAGGTGTATCAGAGGGTTTTAATTACATTATAACAGACTTTAAGAACGCATCTAACTTTGATGTGTACTTAGACAACTCTCCTATGGTAGGAACTGATGCTGGTCGTATTGATACATCTGGTTCTTACATAGGTACTTTAGACAATACAGGTAGCTATGATTTATACGGCTACATTTACTGCCTTGTATTCTACCAGTCAGACCAAGGAGGTAGTTCTACGAGTATCTACAATGAGGTAGACTCTTTCTTCTCTACATACGGCATTACTGCTTCAAGTATAACTACTGGAGCTGTTTCGATTCAAGATGCTGATTTACAAGAGATTGTAACATATGGGCTATCTGGTTTAGATATAACAACAGGAAGCATATTAGTTCCAACAAGCAATATATCAACGTTCCCTGTTGTGTTTGCAAGTACGCTTCTTGACAGAATACCTTCTGGCACTTTTAGAGCCTATGCTCTTGATAAGATAAATCCTAACTACAATGGAGCGGCAGTTAGAGTTAGAAGAGACGATGGTGCTGAGTTAGATATAGGCTTCGATGCCTTTGGTTACTTTGATGTAGCAACGTTAGAAGTCTTTCAAGGCACTTCTCCATCAACAAGAATAGCGGTTTGGTACGACCAGTCTGGGAGCAATAACAACATAAACGCATTCTTTTTTAACAATATGCCTCGGCTTGCAACCTATTCATCAGGTGCATTCCAAGGCATGAACGCTCCTTTGCACGAAGGAAGTCTACGGCATGGAGCTGAGATGAATGACTCTTGGTTCTTCATGTTTGGCTCTTATACCCCATCTGGGTTCACTGTAATCTCAGAGACTCAGCCTTTCCTTACGCCAAACAAAGGTGTTTTACTTACACTTGCATCAGGTTCAGACTATTTAACGCACTCAGTGAATATGGCTGGTGGGTACAATCATGTTGTGACTCACAGCAATGTATCTAAGTCGAGCCCTCCTCATGTGGCTGGGCAGTTTGTTACAATAACAGACTACAAGAGCGCATCCTCTTTTGATGCTTACTATGAGGGCAATTTGATGACTGGGTCAATAACAGGTGTAGGCTCAGTAGGATTCGATGTATTTGGAGCAGCCAATGCTGTCCCAGACGAGGCTTACCAAGGGAACGTATATGCTCTGATTATGTATCAGTCAGACCAGAGTGCAAACTCGGCACTGATTAATCAAGAGACCCTATCGTACTTCAACAATCAAACGATATTTGGCTACGCAACAAGCTCCAGTAGTCCAGTTTTATCTGCGCCTACTATTTTGCAGATAGATATACTATCAGCTAATCCAGTTACATCTGGAGTGCCTGTATTATCGACTTCTACACTCGGAAGCATATACAACATAACGGCTTTAAATATAACGGCTTATCCGTATGTTTTGTCGTCTCCGTTCTTATACACTGACATTGTAAACCCAGTAGTACCTCAAACCAATATAATCGTTAATGGACAGAAGCTCCACATATTTCCTGATTACAAGATTGGCTTATCTCTTAATTATTCTGCTGGTTCTATTGAAGGCTTAGAGGCAGCAATATCGGATAGATTCGAGTTACCATTTGATGACTACAACGCAGGGATATTAGGAGTTAATTTGGGCTCTTTAAGCGCAGGACAACGGTTCGATTGTCAGATAGAAGATGAGGCTTCTAACACAATCTATGATGGCTATTTAGAGGTCGTTTCAGCCAATATACAGACACTTTACAGGTCGATAGAGGTAAGGTTCGTTGATAGGGTAAAACAATTCATAAACACCTTAAAAGACACAAAATTACACGAGCTGATTACAGCAGGTGAGTTCGACCATGACTTCCAGTTGGCTAAGCCAGCAGATACCTTTAGCGGAGTAGAGACATTGATTAGCAATTCCGACTTCGTTCGCTATGTCTATACAGACTACAACGGATTTGATAACTTAAATGTTGCAGCCCTCCATCGTTACAATGAGGACTTTGCAGGAGGAGATGGAATACAGCATTTGCAACCTGCGTTTAAGGTAAATGAATTTATTGACCGAATAGAAACCTTTACAGGAGAGACGATTAACTCTCAGTTCTTTTCTAACAGCATATCAGGAATAGATACTGACAAGCTGTACTTCCAGATGCCGATGAGGTATCATGGCTTTAACACAGCACTGAGAGAAGACGAGGTTAGGTTGAAGTTTTCTACTGCTTATATGTTAGCTGGATTCCCAGAAGCTGGGAGTGGTGGAACTAACTTGCTTAATTATAGAGTAAAAAATAGGGCAATAAATCAAACGCATATAAGAACCGATATAGCAAATAACTTCTCCATATTTATGGAGCAATCGGCTCTTACCACAGTTTCCTTGGGACAACAATCTGCATTACAGTTCAAAAGCCTTGTTTTGAGGTCTGGTACTTACAAGATAGCGGGTTCTTTAACAATACCTGAACTAAATATATCCTACATTGACCCAAGCATTAATACATCAAATATATTTGTGCAGGGTATAGAATCCTTTACTGGAGATGTAACACTTAATTTAGGTGTTATAATAAATGATGGTCAGCCAGAGTTAATCCCTGTAAAGACATACAACCATACAGACTTCTCTACTTCAGCGTCTACTTCAGCTACGGTTGGTGGCGTTACATACTATAACTTTCTAAGGGCTGCATCTGACACTGTAAATTACGAGTCCGATGAGATAGAACTCAGAATGGGAGATAGGGTTATGTACACTTGGGTTTTGACAGGAGAAGGAGAGGCATTTAATGTGGGCAGAGAAAACTCTACTGGAACTACTCAGCTATTCCAAGGATTATCGGTTACAGACATGGCTAACACGACTGGCTACTCTAACTTGATATTTACCTTTGGTACTTCCATATCTTCATTGGTAGCTCCTTTCTCTTCTACGAACTCCACGGCGTTTAACTTGCTTTCAGGAGGTTCATTAACGAACCACAACTTCACAATATCCGCATCAAAGGAATATCCCTTAATGGGTATCCCGCAGTTCAGGCTTAGTCCATTCTTTGTTCTCACATTTGACTACGAAGAGGTAGACTTTAAGGAGAACGTAAAAGCATTTGCAGATATATCTGTGTATGATATATTGATTGACATCATGGGTCGATTCAATATGGGGGGATGGTACAACCACTCAAATGGAGAGTTCTACTTCGATAACTTTGCAGAGCAGTTTATCCGTTCAGCAACGGCTCAGAACATTAAGCCAAACTTTGATGATGATGAGGTGCTTAGCATAGACTTGCAGTTGCCAAACGTTAAGAGCATCGAACTGCAAAACGAGAAAGGCGAAGCACAAGATGATATTGTTTTGTTGGATTACGCTTTCGGTACATATCCAAACGAAGTCTTAGACCAAGATTCGGATAAAGACCTGTCTTACTCCTCTACATTCTCGTTAGCAACAGGGACTAATTACGGAGAAGACACGGAGCTTACAGACCCACTATCGCCTTCTGAGAAGTTCTTGCGATTCTACTCTAAGAACCAAAACTTTCAGGTTAGCGACTATGGTATGAGGATAGGTTTCTTGTCGAATGACACAAAGAAAATAACCATAGGCACTCCTCATCCTGCGAACTTCTTTATAGCCAACTCTACCAACGTACACGACTTTGTGCGATATAAGGCAAGGCAGAATAGCGCGTTCATCCTGCCAACCTTTCAGCAGATAGACCAAACTAACAACCTTACTTTGGAGTTTGCAATAGAAGAGAATGGAGAGTTAAACCCTGAGCCTGCAACTATAACCACTACCTACGAGAAGTTCTGGAAATGGTACGTTGAGAATATGTTCGGAACAGTAGGCTTTGAGGGTAGCTTTGTGTTTAGCAAGGCAGATATTAAATCACTATCTCCATTACAGACCTACGACTTTGGATACGGAGACTGCATCATTGAGAGCATTGATTCCTTTGACCTAACACAAGAGAAAGATAAGGTTCGGATTAAACTGAGGAAGATATGACATTAAACAACTTCAACAATAAAGCGGAGAGAGGCGTAGCTGAATACTATGCAGGTACTATGCAACCTATTGCTCAGCATATTACTGCATCTGACTTTTCTTTTGATGTATCATCAACCGTAGTGCCAAAGCATAGGCGTGCTACAACTTATTTTGACTACATAGTATATTGCAATAAGACAGACGATGCTGGCTTTAACATCTATATTGACAATGGCATAAAGCAATCCGTTGTAAACATCAAGTTAGACAGTGCGTTAGTATCATCATTTCATAAATTTTCTGGAGATTGGCATCTCACTTCCACAGACAATGGCGTTAGATATTTTTTCCCAGTCGAAGAAACTCCATTGGCAAACAGCAAGACTAAAGTTGTTTATGGGGAGATAGAGATATCTTCTGATGGGGCAATAACAGAGCTTTACAATCTATACAGAACTGTTGGTGTCATTGGAACAGGGTCTTACCCTTGCGCCTTTGTGGATGTTGGCTCTGAGGTGTATCTAATCAGAAAGGACTTTAGCTATATAACCGTATCTAACGTTTACTTCAGGGGAGTAGAAGACCAATCTCCTCAGCCAAATATGGAGTTTGTAGCATTTGCTGGTCAGAGTGGTCAATGGTTTACAAATTATCTTTGGGGAGTATCATCGTTTGATTCAGAGAAAAACTTTGTGTTTGCATCAGGTGAATCAGGCTCTTACGGATTCAGCATAGAAGGCTCTAACGATGACTACACCGTTTTGTTTATAAAGCCAGCTACAAAAGCACTTTTAGATTCGGATGAGGATGATTTCATAGTAGGGGCTTATGAGGCGTATTCTCTAACTCCAGCCGCTTATTCTTTGCTGATAAACGACTATGAAATAGGAAGAAGTCCTGCAACAGATGGCGATGAAACGCCTCTATGGCATACAGAAGGAAATGGATTAGCATTCGCTGACACAGCAGATGAATATGTGAGCCTACTAAAAGGAAGTATTTCCAGTTGGTCTACCTCTTCTCCGCTAAGCTATTATGCTTGGTTTGACGTAGACGGTACAAGAGCGTACTACAATTACTTTGACTCATCCGACCAGTATTACAAGACCCTGTCGATGATAGACGGGTATGTATCAACATATAAAGGGATAAGGCAGAAAGACTTTGACTCGGACTATGCCCCAGTAATGATTCCAGTGCAGAATCAGAAAGACTACTTCATAACTTATTATGGCGTAGATTCAGGAGTGCAATACTTCTATCGTACAAAGACTATTCCTAATATCATAGAGAACGATAAAGGGATATTCTACCCCCAGTTCTTAGGAGAAGAAGGGGGTACAGTTGTTTTAGAAGAAGCTAACTATTTAAGGTATGAGCGAATAGGTAATATAGTCCATGTGTTCGGAGTAGTGCAGGTAGCTTCTTCTACTGGATTAGGAGATTTAAAGATGAACAACCTGCCATACCCGATATCCAACGAGTTTGTAGACGTAGACTTCACCCTCGACCAAGCATTTCCAAAACTAACTCCTATTAAGAAGTCAGGCTCTGATTACTACACCCTATACTTCTGTGCTTCACAGTCAGACCAGACGCTTACATCAGTTGCAACAGCAGTTGCTCTAACGCCAAGATGGGTGTTTAACTTTAGATATATGACGAATTAATTCGTATATAAAAGGTATGGCTGAGAAAACATATAGCGACTACCCAGAGAGTGCTACCAACAACGCTAAGAAGGCGTTAAAGTGGCGTGAGGAGTACGGAGATGAAGTTAAAGGCGGCACAAGGGTTGGTTGGACAAGAGCTAACCAATTAGCGAGCAGAGAGCCTCTATCGAGGTCTACTGTGGCTCGTATGGCAGCTTTTAACCGCCATAGAGAGAACAGCAAGATAGACCCTAAGTACAAGTCAGAGCCTTGGAAAGATAGGGGATATGTGGCTTGGTTGATTTGGGGAGGTACTTCAGGTGTAAACTGGGCTATAAATAAAATGGAACAAATACGAAAAGGTAATGCGTGATTATCCTATTTACGATATTGCCATAGACAAAGAGGACTACTCTGAGCATGGAGTATTCACCGTATCATTGGTGAACAAGCCTGCCATCAAGTCTAACTTTGTTTATATGAGCGATGA